>Ga0335072_10007210_pt1 | contig 16208 bp, 11 predicted proteins | sample Lox_Sample_21_FD_206725 | JGI IMG/M metagenome (GOLD analysis project Ga0335072, IMG submission 206725) | Soil microbial communities from Loxahatchee National Wildlife Refuge, Florida, United States - Lox_Sample_2.1 | ecosystem: Environmental > Terrestrial > Soil > Wetlands | place: USA...
GGCCGCGCGATCGAGATGCTGCGCGCCACGCGGGAAGAGTGCGAGAAAAATGGCGACGCTTACGTGATGGCCCTGTGCTACCTCGATCTTTCCGAAATTTATCTCGAGCTGAATCTGAGCTCGGAAGCGATGGAAACCGCTCACGAAGGCTACATCCGGTTTCAGAAGCTCGGGATGGGCTACGAGGAAGCGAAGTGCCAATCGAATGAAGCCATGGCGCTCAGTCAGGTGGGCAAAGCGATCCGTTCGCTCGAATTATTCGCTGAGGCCCGACCCAAGTTCGTTCGCGAAAAGAATCTCGTCTGGCCGTGGCTGATCGATCTCTACCAGGCGGTCGTCCTCTACAACGAGGGCCGTCTATTCGAGGCGCGCCGCCTCTGCGCCGGCTCGGCCGCATTTTTCGATACGTCGTTTCTGCCGGGCAAGGCCGTGCTGTGTCACTTGCTGCTGGCGCGGCTTTCGATGCGCACGGGAGACCGCGCGGCCGCTCGATCGGAATGCGCGCGGGCGCTCGAACGCCTCGCGTCGCTCGAAGCCCCGGTCCTGCGCTACCAGGCAGAATTCCTGATGGGCCAGATTCAGCAGTCCTCCGAGAATTTTTCGGGCGCGTACGATTCGTATCAGAGGGCGCGCAGCGCGCTCGAAACTCTTCGCAGCAGCCTTCATGGCGAGGAACTCAAGATCGCCTTCATGAAAAACCGGCTCGAGGTCTACGAATGCCTTGTGGACCTGTGCATCAATGAAAGCGAAAGCCGCAATTCGCGCGAGGAAGCCTTCGGGTACATGGAATTGGCGAAATCGCGCAGCCTGGCTGAATCGCTCGTGCAACACGGCCACGTGGTGCCGGCGTCGGACGCGGGCCAGAGCGGCCTGGTGCGCCGCGTTCGCGAAATGCGCGAGGAGCTGAATTGGTATTACCGCCGCATCGAACTCGAACAGCTGCGTTCCGAGGATCCATCGCCGCAGCGCATCGAGAAGCTTCAGAAAGAGGCGCTGGCGCATGAGAACGAGCTGCTTCGAGCCCTGCGCGACCTTCCCGCGCCCCAGGCGGGCGTAGCCGCAAGCCCCGTTTCCGCGATCGCTTCCCTGAAAGAGGTTCGCGAATGCCTGCCGCCCGAGACGGCGCTCGTGGAATATTTCAGCATCAAAGACCAGTTCGTCGCGGCCGTGGTGACGCATGGCGCGCTCGAAATCATCCCCGTGACGCCCATCTCCCGGGTCGTGAACCTGCTTCGGATGCTCCATCTGCAGATCTCAAAATTCCGCTTGGGTCCCGAATACGTGCAAACTTTCGAGAAGCCGCTGCTCGACGCCATGCAATCGCACCTCTCTCAACTCTATGAGGAAGTCTTCGCCGGCGTGCGGGGCCAGTTGCGCGCCAGGCACGTGGTGATCGTGCCTCACGGCGTGCTTCACTATCTTCCGTTTCACGCCTTGCACGATGGCAAAGGATATCTGATCGATTCCGTCACAGTTTCCTACGCGCCCAGCGCCAGTATTTTTGCTTTCTGCCAGCGCAAACCTCTCCCTACCTGGGAGCGCTCGCTCGTGCTCGGAATCCCCGACTCGCGCGCCCCGTTGATTCTGGACGAGGTGCAATCGGTGGCGCGAATTCTTCCCGGCGCGGAGTTGATCGTCGGCGCCGAAGCAAACGAAGCCAAGCTTCGCGAGAAGGGATCGCAAAGCCGCGTGATTCACATCGCGACGCACGGCAGTTTCCGGCAGGACAATCCGATGTTCTCCGGCATTCGTCTCGGCGACGCCTACCTGAACCTCTACGATCTGTATCAGCTGAAGCTGGAGGCGGAGCTGGTCACGCTCAGCGGTTGCGCCACCGGCATGAACGTCGTGAGCCCTGGCGACGAACTGCTCGGCCTGATTCGGGGTTTGCTCTTCGCGGGTGCCCAATCCCTGCTGCTCACGCTCTGGGACGTCCACGACCGCAGCACATCCGAGTTCATGACCGCCTTTTACCGGCGGACCACAAACGGCGACTCCAAGGCCATTGCCCTACAAGGCGCCATACAGGAACTTCGCTCCCGCTACCCCCACCCCTATTATTGGGCTCCCTTTACACTGATTGGAAAGGCTTTAGCTTCCTAGTTCGCCGCGAAAAATTCCTTCTGCTCCCTATATTTTTCGACCTCCTTCCCGCCCTTATGGGTTGGTGATGCGATTCCGGCGAAGCCGTCGAGGTGGCCGGAAGGGGATCGGGGCAGTGAGGCAACTACAAATTTCTCTGGGGGAGGACGGATGCGACATTTTTCGATGGAGCAGTGGATTGATTTCGCCCGGAACGTAGTCGGGCCGCGTGAAAGGGCCGAGATGGAGAGTCATCTGAGTGACGGCTGCAAGCAGTGCTCGAAGGCTCTCAGCCTATGGCAGCGCGTCTCCGAGGCAGGCAAACGCGAAGCCGCATATACGCCGCCTGCGAGCGTTGTCCGCAGCGTGAAGGGCACTTTCGGATTTCGGGGCCCCCGCAAGGTCGGCCGCGCAGCCCGTGTCGTTGCCAGCCTGATGTTCGATAGCGCCAGGACACCCCTGGTGGCGGGGGTCCGGTCCGCCGCTGCAGTCGAACGACAACTGCTCTATGGCGTGAGCAGGTATCGGATCGACGTCCGAATCGAGTCCCAACCGAATTCGGACAAGGTGGCTCTGATCGGGCAAGTGCTTAATTCAACGACACCCGGCGAAAGCGTAGGAATAGTCCCCGTTCGATTGTGCCGGGGCCGCAGAGTGCTGGCAGAGGCGACGACGAGCGCTTTTGGTGAGTTCTACCTGGAATGCGATCTTGGGAAGGGGTTTCAGCTGCGGGTAAAGCTGCCAACGGAAGAGCTGTGTCTTCCGCTGGTGGAGCCCACAATCGAATCCACACAGGGTAGTTCTGAAACATATGATTTAAAGCAAGTTAGCAGTTTATTTGTCAGGGACGGGAAACGTACTAGGAAGAAGGTTTGATGCGGAAGCCCTCGAAATTAGCCGTCCGTACTATGGCCCGAAATGGGCCTGCAGCCGAGACTCGGATGGTATCAGTACCGAGAACTCGGGACGGGTTAAAGGGTGGGTACGCAAAAGGAGCAGTGGGAATCATGAAACGTCGAATCTGGCTGGTGTTGCTTCTCGCGATCGGTTTGTGGGGCCAGCCGGCCGCGGCCCAGGGACTTTTGGGCGGTCTGCTTTCTAACGTCGTCTCGACAGTCTCGAATCTTCTGTCGCCCCAGCCGGGCGTGATCGTGCGCACGAACCTAGGTCTGGCCGGATTGCAAAGGGTGTGCTTGCTCAATGGATGCACAGTCGCCGGCAACATTGACGGGAACCAGAACCAAGTTTTCCTGGTGAGGCCGGTGAAGGGGTTGTTGCCTAATCTCCTCGCGAACGTGCTCAATCTGGTTACTGGAATCATCGATGCCGAACCGGATCAGACCCTGGTGATCCCGCCGAACCCGACCAGCCAATCGACAACCAACAACCCGCCTCCGGGGCTGTGGGACACCACTCCGGTGAACTACTATGGCAACACGGTCACCGACGGTTACGTCAACCAGCCGGCCGCGCAGATCATTCAGCTCTCCCAGGCGCATAGCACTTTCAACCTGAGTGGCTCGGGCATCGTGGCGGACATCGATACGGGCGTCGACCCAAACCATCCGGCCTTCCAGGGAGTGCTGCTGCAGGGCTGGGACTTCACTCGTAACCAGGCTGGCGGCTCTGAGATGAACGATATCTCGATGAGCGCACCGCCTCCCTGCAACTCCTGCCCGGCTGCCTACGTGAACCAGCACACCGCCGCGATGCTCGACCAGCACACTGCCGCAATGCTCGATGGATCCCAGTACGCGGCTTTTGGCCACGGCACAATGGTGATGGGCATCATTCACCTTGTTGCGCCGACGGCGAAGCTCATGCCGCTGAAAGCGTTCAGCGCAAACGGAAACGGTTCGCTTTCGAACATCATCGCCGCGATCTATTACGCCGTGCAGAATCACGCCAACGTGATCAACATGAGCTTCGACATGCTGCAAAACTCGACGGAGCTCACGGATGCGATCAATTACGCCAACAGCAACCACGTGATCCTGGTGGCGTCCTCCGGCAACGATGGCGTGGAAGAAATGGTCTACCCGGCGGGTTTCCAGAACGTGATGGGCGTTGCTTCGACCAACAATCAGGACCAGCGGTCGAGTTTCTCGAACTATGGAAACCAGATCGTGTGGGTTGCCGCTCCCGGCGAAGGCGTGATCACCACCTACCCCTTCGGCCTCTACGCCGCGGGGTGGGGCACGTCCTTCAGTTCGCCTTTCGTTGCCGGAACCGCGAACCTCGTGTGGAACATGCAGGCGCAAGACAGTCAGAGCCAGGCGTCGTGGGCTATCGCGCACGCCCAGTTCGTGGGGCTGAACATGGGCAATGGCCGCCTCAATGTCAACTGGACCCTATCGGCGCTGAATCCGCTTCAGGGCCTGCTTCACTAGAGGCGTTCGTCACTCTGATGCCGACGATCGTGAATCGAGCTGAAGGCGCTTCCGAACTCCCCACATGCATCGAGGGAGCTTCGGAAGCGCCCTCGTCTTTCGCCATGCCGGCGACCGTTCCGCGCCAATGGTCGGGCGTGATTCTGCGAATCAAGCAGATGGAGGAGCAGACGCTGGCTCTGCGCACCTCACTGATCTGCGCCTTCAATCAACTCCTGGACCTTAAGGATCTCAATACCGGAGTTCACAGCACACGATTGGCCGAGTGGGCGCTTCACGTGGCCGGAGAGCTCGGCCTGGATGAAAGCTCTCTCTCGGATCTTGAGGTAGCCGCGCTGCTGCACGATATCGGTAAAATTGGCATTCCCGATGGAATCCTCCACAAGCCCGCCAAGCTCACCGACGAAGAATACAGCCTGATGAAGAAACATCCCGAATACGGCTGGGCCGTGATGCGCAACGTGCCGGGGATGGAACGCGCCAGCCTGATGATTTTGCATCATCACGAAAGCTACGATGGCAGAGGCTACCCGGCGGGGCTGAAGGGCGACGAAATCCCGATCGGATCGCGGATCGTCTCCGTGATCGACGCATTCGATGCCATGGTTTCCTCGCGCCCCTATCGCGCGGGCATGCCGTACGCGGAGGCCGAGCGCCGTTTGCTCGAGGCGAGCGGCACGCAGTTCGACCCTGGCGTCGTCGAGCGTTTTCTTCCTCTGGCCCGCGCGGAGATGTCTTCCGTATTCGCTGCGGCGGGCACAAGCGTCTCGGCAGCGCTGTAATAGCTGCCCGCGGTTTCCGCCGTTGTTTTCCCCCAAACCCACAGCATAGAGAAACTTGCCAGCCGAAAATTCGGGAACTCTCAAGCCATCTGGATGGAATCTCACATAGCAACCACCGAAGCACCTTTGGGAGAATACCGATGCGATTTTTTTCGAAAACTGCTCTTGCGGTGCTGGCTTTGGCGATGAGCTCTACCCCGGTATTGGCGCAAGGCGATCCGCAGGATCCACCTATGCAGCAGCCCCAGGGCCCTGGCCAGCGCGGCCCGATGGTCATCATGCGCACGATGGGCCCAGGCGGCCCCGGTGGCCATGATGGAGGCGGTTGGGGCGGCAGGCGCGGCGGCTTTGAGCGCGGCGGCCCGATGGACGGCGGTTTCGGGCGCGGCGGCCGCATGGGCGAGCGGGGCTTCGGCATGGGCGAGCGGGAATTCGGTCTCATGCGCGCATTGCGCGATCCGGACGTTCGCAAGCAGGTGGGTATCACTGACGACCAATTCGCCAAGATTCGCGGGCAGGAATCTGATTTCCGCAAGACCGAAATTCGCGATCGCGCCGATCTTCAGGTGAAGCGCATCGACCTAAAAGACCTGCTCTCTGCCGACAAGCCGGATCGCGCCGCAATCGATAGCAAGCTGCAGGAAATCAGCGCCGCGCAACTCGCCCTCGAGAAATCGGCAGTCGACTACCGCCTCGACATGCGCGATGCAATCACCCCGGCGCAGCGCGACAAGCTGCGCGAGATCATGCATGACCGGTGGCAGCGCGGTGGCCGCGGTCACGCAGGCCCTCAAGCAATGGGCCGCAGAGGGCAGCGCCAGCGGAACGGAGCGAGCCCGGGGCCTGCGCCTGCACCCCAGTCGAATCCTCAACCCGCGCCACCGCCGAATAACTAGGCGGCATCAGTCAATCAATCCGGGCCGGCGCGTCGGCAGGGCGCGAGGTCCAGTCCTTTGAGGCTCGGGCTTTTGTGTCGCCCGCAGGAAATGAACGCTCAGGCGAATCTCTGGATGGCCATAAGCGTTTGATCGTCCGCTTGGCGCACGCCGGCCGAGTGCCGCTGGACGGCTCCCAGACACGCAGCCACAAGCTGCTTTGGGGGCCAGCCATGGCACTCGCCGATGGTGGCGGCAAGTCCCTCGATGCCATATTCGCTGCCGGCGGCGTTATTTGCTTCTGAGATTCCATCGGTGAAAAGCAACAAGCTGTCGCCCGGCTCGAGCCGCACTCGGCAAACCGTGTAGCGGCTCGTCGAAAAAAGACCGAGGGGCAGTCCAGTTGAACCAATCTGCTCTACGCCGTTTGGCGAAATCATCAGCGCTGGGGCATGGCCCGCGCTCGCGATTTCAATTTCACCCGAGCGCCCCGCGCGGCCGCAAACCAGAGTGGCATATTGCCCTGCGGTCGTGCTTTGGCAGAAGAGGCGGTTGGCCATCTCGAGCAACTTGCCGAGTTCCACATCCGTGCTCGCGAGGCTGCGGAACATCGCATGCAGATGCGTCATCAGGAGCGACGCCGCCACGCCTTTTCCCGAAACGTCGCCAAGAAGGAAGATTAGATCGCCGCTTTCATTGGCGGGAGAAATCAGGTCAAAATAGTCGCCGCTCACCATGCCGGCAGGCTTGTATTGGTAGTGAATGCGCCAGTCGCGAAACTCCGCATCGCTCTGCGGCAGCAATCCTCGCTGCACCTGTGATGCAAGTTCCAGATCGCGCTCGAGCGCGCGCTGCTCTTCGCTTGTGAGGTGGTCCAAGCACAGCCGCGTCAAAGGATCGGCAATGAGGCGTTCTTTTTCCACAGTGTCGTGGCACACGTCGCAGATTCCATATGTTCCAGCATCCATTCGCTGCACCGCCGAGTCCACTTCCTCGAGCAGCTCGACGAACGGAGCCGTCGTGGCCGCGGGTTCGCTCGTTGGGATGCTCGAAAGTAGAAGCTTGATCTCGTCCCGCCGTTTTTCGAGCTGTTCGCGAATGTAAGGATCGACAATTCCGGGCACGGTCTTCGCCTCCGTCTGTGAGATTCTCGCAGTCTGCGTGGCAGCGCCATCCGATTCGGGCATGGAAGTTACCTCCCGGCGGTTTCGGAATTAGATTCACCGGCAGCGGCCCGCGATTCGCCTTCCAAGGCGTCAAGCAGGCTTCGGCCGGCTTTTCGTTCCAGGCGCGCCAGGCGTTTTTCGAAGCGGGCACGGCCAGCGCGATACGCGTGCGGCGCGATCGTGCCGAGCCGGTCGGCCTTGCGGAGTTCGGCAATGGCTTTCCGCGCGAGCGCCGCCGCGCGATGCGGTTCGCGGGCGCGGCGTTCGTAGTAAATGGACAGCTGTTCATAAGCTTCGAATCCTTCGCGCGAATTCCCCAACATGCCTTCCCAGAGGCGGCATGCGAGCGCGTGGTCGCCTTCGCGCTTCGCGAGGCGCGCGAGCGACCGCCGCGCGGCCCGGTCCGTTTCCGGCGGCAACTCGAAGGCGATTGAACGTTCGTAGAGCTTCCGCGCGCGACGATCTTCGCCGCGCCGCTCGCAGATCCGCGAAACGCCGAACAGCTCGAATCCATCCTGGCCGTGGGTTTCCGGATTTCCGACCAGCGTAAGAATGCGGGTTGCGAGCGCGGCGAGCCCACGCAGGTCCATTTGATTGTGGTGAAAGATCGGAACCAGCGGATCGGGTGACGCGCCGCGCAAGTAGTCGAAATAGATCTGCGGAATCAATTCGGACATCACGTCGGCCCCGCGATTCCAGCCGAGCACGTGCTTTTCGAGTTCCGGCAAACGGACCGAACCGAGCCGCAGCCGCCAGAGCGCACGCGCCGGGTGCAGAAAATCGAGATGCGCGCGCGGCGCCGGCGTCTTGATCGTGCGCGCCATACGATAGCGCGTTTCGAGCAGCGGCCAGTCGAACGATTTTCCGTTGAATGTGACGAGCACGCGCCGCTCCGCCAGCCTCTCGGCGAGCGCCTCGAGCAGAGAACGCTCTTCGCTGTGCTCGCGCATGAAAAATTGCTCGACTTCGAGGCCGCCCGCGTCCCACCACGCAATGCCCACAAGGAAGGGATACGTGCCGGTGCCGCCCGCGAGTCCCGTGGTCTCCGTATCGAGAAAAAGCCACTGCTGGGGATCGGCCACGCAATCCGGCGCTTCGGGCGCAAGCAGGCGCAACGCCGCAAGATCGAGGTCGCCCTCGGGCGCAGCAAGGGCTGCATCGCCGTCAATCACTTCGGAAAACCAGCGGCGCAATCCGAGATGCGGGCCAAACCGATTTTCTCGCGTGGTCGCCCCGAGGATCAGCGCGAGCCGCTCGGCACCCGCCGGAACATCGGGCACATGCCCGCGCGGCGCCTCATCGTTTGCCTGGGGGCCGCGCCGCGCGGGCCTCAGCGCTCCGATCCGCGCGTATCGATCTTCAACCGAGGCGCTCATGAGCAGAGACGATCCAAGATGGCGAGCGCAGCTTCCTTCGTCCGCTCGCTTTTTTCGCCGGCCGGTCCGACGCACGACGGGCAGCCGCTTTCGCATGGACAACCGACGATCAATTCCCGCGTGCGGCTGAGGAGCACATCGTGGACGCGATAGAGCGGTTCGCTAAAGCCGATGCCCCCGGGATAGGCGTCGTACAAATAGAGATTCGGCTCGAAAAACTCTTTCATCCGAGCGGGATCATCGCTGGCGGCGGAGTATTCCTGCCAGTCTCCCGTTTCGACTCCGGGGCTTGCAGGGCGCTCGCCAACGGCCGTGCCCAGATCCCGCCGGTCGCACATCAGGAGCAGCGTGGCCATAAATTCGAGCGCGTAGAGCAGGCCGAAAATCCCGCTCTGGCGCTCGGAAAGCGCGAAGGGCAGCGCCTCGAGCAGCGGGCGATCGAGCGTGATCCAGAATGCCGTCGTGTGCATTTCGTTCTCAGGAAGCTCGAGTTTGCCGTCGCCGATATTCTCGTTGGTGAAGAATTTGATTTTCTTGAAGCCGACCACCTGTGAGCGGACGAGAACATCGCCGTGGGCGCGCGCGGCCGGTCCTGCGATGCGTTCCTCTTCGGCGATCTCAAGCACCCGAACCTGCGTGTAGCGGATCGCGTCCGTGTAGTAATCGACGTTCACCGGCTTGACGAAGGCCTTGCGCTCGTCGAAATCGAGATGATCGACGTGATACTGCTGGCCCTGGTGGAGGTAAATCGCCTTGGGATGCACGGTTGTGAGGGCGGAAGAAAAATCGACTTCGCCGATCACTTCGGGCTTGCCGTCCGGCTGGCTCGAAGTGTCGATAATGATGAAATTGTCGGACGTGACCGAGCGGAGGCTGACGGTATCCGCGGGATACGCTTCCTGCACCCAGTGCCAGTTGCCGCCGCTGCGATGAAGGTAGCCCGCTTCGGCCAGCCGCTCGCAGAGTTGCCGTACGTCGACGGCGCCGAATTTATCCCCGGGCGCGATGGGGAGTTCGAATGCCGCGCATTTCAGGTGATTGACGAGGATTTCGAGATTATCCGGCTGCACGTAGGCGTGCTCGGGCGAGCGGCCGAAAAAGTAGTCGGGATGCTGCACGATGAACTGATCGAGCGGCGCAGAGGACGCGACGAGTACAGCGCAGGAAGTCCCATTGCGGCGGCCGGCGCGGCCCGCGCGCTGCCATGTGGATGCAATCGAGCCGGCGTAACCCGACATCACGCAGGCGTCGAGCGAGCCGATGTCGATGCCCAATTCGAGGGCATTCGTGGCGACGACGCCGCGTACGCGCCCTTCGCGCAGGCCGCGCTCGATCTCGCGGCGCTCGCCGGGAAGATAGCCGCCGCGATAGCCGCGGATTGGTTCGGGCTGGCCGGGCTGCGGCTGATTGGCCTGCTGGAGGTAGGTGAGCAGAACCTCTGTGTGCAGGCGGCTATTGGCGAAGACGATCGTTTGCAGCTTCCGCGCGAGGAGCTCTTTCGCCACCCGCGTGGTTTCGTTCAGATAGCTGCGGCGAATGCCGAGATTGCGATTGATGAGCGGCGGATTGTAGAAGACGAAAAGCTTTTCGGCGGCGGGCGCGCCGTTTTCCTCGATCACACCCACTTCGCGTTCGATCAGCTGTGAGGCCAGTTCGCCGGGATTTGCGATTGTTGCCGAGCAGCAAATGAACTGAGGCCGCGAGCCGTAGAATTCGGCGATCCGCGCAAGGCGCCGCAGCACGTTGGCAAGATGGCTGCCGAAGACGCCGCGGTATGTGTGCAGTTCATCGAGGACGATGTAGCGGAGGTTTTCGAAGAGGCGCGTCCACTTCGTATGGTGCGGCAGAATGCCCGTATGCAGCATATCCGGATTCGAGAGAATCACATGGCCGCGCTCGCGAATCGCTTTGCGCGCGTCGCTCGGCGTATCGCCGTCGTAGGTGAAGACGCCGAAAGAATCGTCGAGGCGTTTTGCGAGATCGTGCAGCTCGGCGAGCTGATCCTGCGCGAGGGCCTTGGTGGGGAAGAGGTAGAGAGCGCGCGTGTCGGCATTTTCGAGGACGGCATTCAGGATGGGCAGGTTGTAGCAAAGCGTTTTGCCCGAGGCCGTGGGCGTGACGACAACGAAGTCTTTTCCGGCGCGGGCGGCTTCGGCTGCAGCAGCCTGATGCGAGTAAAGCTGGTCGATTCCCTTGGCCCGATACGCAGCGGCCAGTTCCGGGCGAACCCACGCGGGCATGGGGCGAAATTGCGCTTCACGGGCGGGAATATGCTTTATCGCGGTGAGGACCTCGTCGGAACGGTGGCGTGCAGCGAGCGCGTGCAGAATTTCTTCGACTGTAGCGAGAGTGGACTGCGGTCGTACAGCCAAGCCGTGCGAAGTTGATGTGGCAGCCATCGCTAACTCCTTTGCAGCCCGAGAGATGTGAGACACCGCGGCATTGAAATTCGCTTTTTGTTCGCCCAAAATAGCACGGCGAGATCGAGGACGCAACTCTAAATCGCGAATGGCATTGCGGTCCCTTACGGCTAACAGTCGGTGGCAAGGCGCATCTGTCCTGCATGCAACAGCGCATAGACCACTTGGATAACATGTGTATTTACAGACAGATATAAGGCAATCGCAAGCCCGCGGTTCTGCGTCTAATCTACTGGAGGCAAGGAAAATGCGGAATAAAGGGCTGAAGTTCATCGGAGGTTTGTTGCTGGCGGCACTGATTTCGGCGCCGGCTTGGGGAACCCCAGACCGGCCCACGACCGCTTATCCAGGAACCTTGAACTATATAGACGGCAAGGCATCGATCGGCGCGCAAGCTCTCGACCCCAATTCGATTGGTTCCGTCAGGCTCCAGCCGGGCCAAACAATCACGACCGGGCAAGGGCGGGCGGAAGTGTTGCTCACGCCGGGTGTCTTCCTGCGACTCGGTGATGCCAGCGCAGTGAAGATGATTTCGCCGAGCTTGACCAATACGGAAGTGGCGATCCAGCGGGGCGAGGCGACAGTGGAAGTCGATGACATTTACGACCAGAACCGGCTGGTTGTGGATGAGGGAAGCGCTCAGATTCAATTGCTGAAGAAGGGCTTTTACGATTTCGATGCCGACCAAGGCGCCGTGCGAGTGTTCAGCGGGGAGGCGCGGCTGGAGGACCGTGACCACGCCGTCAAGGTCAAGGGCGGGCATGAAGTTGTGCTCGGCGTCGCGAATCTGAAAGCGCGCGGTTTTGACAGAACTGCTTACGAAGGGGAGCTATACCAGTGGAGCCGATTGCGATCGTCGTATCTGGCTCAAGCCAATGTGGACGTGGGTCCCAATTACACGTACGGGGGTTGGTGGGGGCCGGGTTGGATAGGAACCGGCTGGTACTGGGATCCATGGTTTAGCTGCTACACGTTCCTGCCGGGTGATGGATTCTTCTATAGCCCGTTCGGCTGGGGCTTTTATTCACCGCTCTATGTTTACAACGCGCCGTGGGCATTCAGAGGTCACTATCCCCATCACTTCGATCCACACGGCCCGGCGCTCGCTCCTCGATACGGGCATGCGTTTGCGGGCCGCGGCTTTCATGGAGGTTTCCACGGCGGAGGTTTCGCGGGAGGCGGCTTCCATGGCGGCGGTGGTTTCCATGGAGGAGGGTTTCACGGTGGTGGCGGCTTCGGAGGCCATCGCTGATCGAGAATGAGGTCCAGTAGAAACAAGAGTGCGGGGCGCGCGAGCGCCCCGTTTTCTTGTGTGCCGCAAAACTTCAAAGACGAGCGGTTTTCGGATCGTGCATGCGGAAGTGCGCGACACGGATGCGCTTGAACTTGTCGTTCTCCAGCGCATAGATGCACCAATTGGTTGCGATGTAGACATCGCCCGCCTTCATGGCACGGCCCGAGAAATCGGAATAGTCCTTGAAGAAATGAAACTCGCTGTACATTTCGGCGGCAATCCGGTCACCGTCAAAGAGAAGATCACCGACCTCGAGTGCCTCGCGGCAATGCTGGTGCAGAATGACGTACTGATCGAGGAAACCGGCGCGGCCTTTGCGAGTGACCGGCGGAGCCTTGGGATTCGCCAGCATCGTGGGGTATTCGATCGAGACGTCGGGATGGTAGTAACTCATCACGTCTTCGTAGCGCTTGTTGTTGAAGTGATCGACGTAGCGCAGGAAACTTTGCTTGTCCATTCGAGGGCCTCGCGATGTGATGGGATTTTGCCCGGTGAGACTAACGCCGGGGATGCGGCAAAGCAAGATGCCGGATCACAGGATAGGCAACGCGCTTTTCTACTTCGTTCGGGACAAGCCTCCTGGAAATCGTCCCGCGACCGCCTGCGGGGTGTGCTGCGCTTGACACATTTGGCAGAGGCCGCTATAGAGGATGTATGGCTCAATCCATTCTAATTTTCGATTTTGGCACCAACGAGGAAGCCGCGCAGCAGGCGAGGCACAAGGTCGACGGTTGGAAGCAGGCGTTCCGCCTCGGCGACAAGATGCTGCTGAAATTCGATCGCGATCAATCCGCAGCGGCTGAGAAAAATGGCGAAGAGGCGGCTGCCGACGAACCGCCGAAAACCGCGGCGAAAGCTTCCGGCAAGACGAAGGGGAATGCCAAGAAAGCATCTGCGAAGGCCGGTGCGAAACCGGAAGAAGAGAAGGCAGAACCTGCTGGGCGCGTCCGGGTTTTCCTGCGGCTCGCGTTTTCCGACCACGAGAAGCTCTCCTATCAGCGGTGGCTCGACCGCATACCAACCGAAGAACCCTTCAAGTCTGTGCAGGGCGAGACCGTGCGCGCCGGCCAAATCGAGTTTGAGAAGGCATCCGAACAGTTTGAGGCTTTGGACTGATTGGGCTCTCGCGTTTGACTGAATCTTTCGCGGAATGTAAATAGTCTGCTGTATGGACGCCTCGAGAGGCTCTTGTTCAGATGGTTGGCGCGCGCGAGGCGTCGCCTTTGGCACTGGCGAACATTTACGAGCAGGCCGGGCAATTAGCGGAATTTGCATCTATAATGGGGTGTAACGTATCTTAAGCCGACGAACTGGTCGTCGGAGGCGGCATACTGGATGCCTTCGCAGGAAAAGCTCAAGACCGAGCGCCTCGATACCTCGAAATACCACGGTCTGGACCGCGATACGCTGGTTCGGATCTACCGCACGATGTTTCTTTCGCGGCGAATCGATGACCGCGAGATACAACTCAAACGGCAGAACAAGACTTTCTTTCAGATTAGCGGAGCGGGACACGAGGCCGTGCTGGCGGCGGCAGGCCTGATTCTGAAGCCCGGCTACGATTGGTTTTTCCCCTATTATCGCGATCGAGCGCTTGCGCTCGCGCTTGGCGTAACGCCCTACGAAATGCTGCTGCAGGCGGTGGGCGCGAAGGACGATCCTTCATCCGGCGGGCGGCAGATGCCGTCTCACTGGGGCAATCATCGATTGAATATCGTGCCAGGCGCATCGGCCACGGGAATGCAGTGGCTGCACGCCGTGGGCGCGATGGAAGCGGGCCTATACTACGATCATTTTCCGAAGGCGCTCGATCAGGCGCGCAAGGCTCCGCTGGGCGATTCGGTGAGCCACCATCGAGACGAGATTGCATACGTTTCGGGCGGCGACGGATCGACGAGCGAGGGCGAATTCTACGAGGCGCTGAGCGCGGCGAGCCTGCGGCGCGCGCCGGTCCTATTCCTGGTGGAGGACAACGGCTACGCCATCTCGGTCCCGATCGAGGTGCAGACGCCGGGCGGGAACATCTCGAAGCTCGTCGGGAATTTTCCACATTTTCACTACGAAGAATGCGACGGCACCGATCCGCTGGAAAGCTATGCGGCGCTAGGGGCTGCTGTGGCGCACTGCCGCGCTCGGCGGGGGCCGGCGCTGGTGCACGCGCACGTGATACGCCCGTATTCGCATTCGCTTTCCGACGATGAGAAGCTCTACAAGACGGCCGAAGAGAGAGACGCGGAAGCACACCGCGATCCTGTGCCGAAATTCGGACTATTCCTCGTGCGCGAGGGGATTCTGGACGAGCACGAGATCGAGGCGCTCGAAAGCGGCGTCGAGCGGGAGGTTTTGCAAGCAACGGACCAGGCGCTGGCTGCGGCGCCGGCCCCGCCTGAATCGATTTACGAGTGCGTGTATTCGCGGGATATCGATCCGACGGGGAAACAGTTCGAGGCTACCCCGAAGGCAAACGGACATGCGCACGGCGCCACGAAGACGATGGTCGAGATGATCTCCGCGACGCTCGCGGATGAAATGGCGCGCGACGAACGAATCGTGATCTTTGGCGAGGACGTGGCTGATTGCAGCCGCGAAGAAAACCTTGCGAGCGTGAAAGGGAAGGGTGGCGTCTTCAAAGCGACGACCGGTCTGCAGCGGCGTTACGGCCTCAAGCGCGTTTTCGACGCGCCCATCGCGGAGGCGGCAATCGTCGGCCGAGCCATTGGAATGGCGATTCGCGGGCTGAAGCCCGTGGCGGAGATTCAGTTTTTCGATTACATCTGGCCGGCGATGATGCAACTGCGCGACGAACTGCCCTTGGTGCGGTGGCGGTCGGTAGGGCACTTCAAATCTCCGGTGGTGGTACGGGTGCCGATCGGCGGATACCTTACCGGCGGCGCGATCTACCACAGCCAGAGCGGCGAGGTGACGTTCACGCATATTCCGGGGCTGCGCGTGGTGATGCCTTCGACGGCGCTCGACGTCTGCGGCTTGCTGCGCACGGCGATTCGCGCGGACGATCCCGTGATGTTCCTCGAGCATAAACATCTTTACCGGCAGCCGTACAATCGCGCGCACTATCCCGGGCCCGACTTCACCGTTCCTTTCGGCAAAGCGCGCGTGGCGCGCGAGGGCACGGATGTGAGCGTGATCACCTACGGCGCGGTGGTGCATCGCGCGGAGGTGGCGGCAGCGGAACTGGGGCGCGAGGGAATATCGGCCGAGATACTCGACCTCCGAAGCCTTAGTCCGTACGACTGGGAGGCGATTGCCACGAGCGTGACGAAGACGAATCGCGTGATCGTTGCGTATGAGGATTCGCGATCGTGGGGATACGGCGCGGAAATTGCGGCGCGCATCGCGGACGAGCTTTTCGACGAACTCGATGCTCCGGTGCGCCGCGTGGCTGCCGCGGACACGTTCTGCGCGTACCATCCGAGCCTGGAGGATGCAATCCTGCCGCAAACCAAGGATATCGTGCGAGCGGTGCGCGAACTGGCGGCCTACTAAGGCTGGCGCGAAACTTTTCGAACCTCTGAAACGTAGATAACCTTAGAGATGGCAATCGCGCGGGGTTTGCGCGGGGAGGATCGCATGAATTGCGGACATTGCCAGAGGGACATCGCCGATTATTCGAATTTCTGCTATTTCTGCGGTGCGCGGCAGCACGTGGCTCCCGCGGGCCCGCCGCGAGCGGCCAGACGGCTGATGCGCTCGGCGGTCGATTGCAAGATTGCAGGAGTATGCGGCGGAATCGCCGAGTATTTCGAAATCGATTCGACGCTGGTGCGGCTAATCTGGGTGCTGGCGGTGCTGATGCCGGTGCCGG
>Ga0335072_10007211_pt1 | contig 16207 bp, 15 predicted proteins | sample Lox_Sample_21_FD_206725 | JGI IMG/M metagenome (GOLD analysis project Ga0335072, IMG submission 206725) | Soil microbial communities from Loxahatchee National Wildlife Refuge, Florida, United States - Lox_Sample_2.1 | ecosystem: Environmental > Terrestrial > Soil > Wetlands | place: USA...
ACCATCCACGCCGCCGTGTTCATGATCGGCGCGTCCTACGCCCTGCGTTGGAACGCCCATGTGCGCGTCGACATCTTCTATCACCGCATGAGCGAGCGCCAACGCGCGCTCGTCGATCTGTGCGGCACGCTGTTCCTGATCCTGCCCTGGCTCTTCATCGTCACGCGCGATTCGATTCCGATCGTCGTGCATTCGGTGCTCGAGCTCGAGGCCTTCGCCGAGACCTACACGCCCGGCTATTTCATCCTGCGCTCCCAGCTTCTCGTGTTCGCGGTCCTGCTTGCGGCGCAATGCCTCGCGAACATCCTGCGCGACCTCGCGACCCTCCTGGGCCATGAGCGGCCGGGCGCGTCCCGCGGCCATCCCGGACACGCATGAGTTTCGCGATCCCGCCCGAAATCCTCGGCTTCGCGATGTTCGGCACGGTGTTCGCGCTGCTCATGTTCGGCTTCCCGGTCGCCTTCACGCTGCTCGGCACCGGGACCGCGTTCGCGTTCCTGGGCGGTGCTCTCGGCGTGTTCGACCTGCATCTCCTGTCGGCGCTGCCGCTCAGGATCTCGGGCCTGATGGAGAACGATCTCCTGCAGGCGATTCCGCTCTTCATCTATTTGGGCGTGATTTTGCAGCAGACCACGCTCGCCGCCGATCTCCTGAACGGGCTCGGCGCCATATTCGGGAAGCGCGCGGGCGGGCTCGGCGTCGCGACCGTGCTCATCAGCGTGCTCATCGCCCCCACCACGGGTGCGGTCGGCGCGACCGTGCTCACGATCGGGCTTCTCGCCATGCCGACCATGCTCAAGGCCGGCTACGACCGCAGCCTCGCCTGCGGCATCGTGTGCAGCGCGGGCACGCTCGGAACCATCCTGCCGCCGTCCATCGTGCTGATCCTGCTCGGCGACTTCATGCAGGGCGCCTATCTCGAGGCGCAGATCGCGCGTGGCAAGGCGGTCGCCCAGGCGATGACGATCCAGGACGTGTTCCTGGGTGCCATGGTGCCGGTGGGCGTGCTGCTGTGCTTCTATCTCGCCTACGTTCTGTTCAACGCCGCGTTCCGGCCCGCCTCGTGCCCGCCGGTGCCGGAGGAGCAACGGAAGCGTCTCTCTTTCGGGCGCCTCATCGTGACCATCGTCGCGCCCTTGGGCCTCTTGGGGCTCATGCTGGCGCTCATCGTGACCGGCCTCGCCTACACGGTCGAGGCGGCGGCGACGGCAGCGCTGGTGACGACGCTCTACGCCTGGGCGCGCGGCGAGCTCGACCGGAAACGGCTCACCGAGACGCTGCATCTCGTGATGCGGCTCACGGCGATGGTGTTCATGCTGCTCATGGGAGCCTCGACCTTCTCGCTCATCTTTCGCGGCTTCTCGGGCGACCTGTTCGTCGAGCATCTCCTCTCGCAGGTGCCGGGCGGCATCTCGGGGGCGGCGGCGGCGGTGATGGCGGTGTGCTTCGGCCTCGGCTTCTTCCTCGACGCGCTCGAGATCATCTTCCTGGTGATCCCGATCGCGATGCCGCCGCTCTTGCGTCTTGGCGCCGACCCGATCTGGCTCTCGATCCTGACCGCGATCGATCTCCAGACCGCGTTCCTGCTCCCACCCTTCGGCTTCGCGTTGTTCTTCCTGCGCGGCGTCGCCCCGCGCGAGGTCAAGACGGTCGAGATTTACCGCGGCGTGCTTCCCTTCATCGCGATCCAGATCGTGATGCTGGCCCTCGTCTGGAGCCATCCGCGCATCGTGACCTATCTGCCGGAGGTGTGGGCCAAGCCGGCACCCGGCTCCGCCGAAGCGATCAAGCCCGGCACCTTGCCGCCGCCGACCGCGTTCCACGAAGAGGACAATCTCCCGCCCGAGCTGCAAGCGCCGGGAACGAAGTAGTACAGGTGCGCACTAGGAAGCTCCAGGAACTGTATATGCTCGTTTACGATTACTACGTAAATTAGCCATCGTGTCCGCAATGAAAGCGAGGGAGGTCAAGATGGATAAACTCATTCTTCAGTGGCACATCGCTGACCCATGTGTCTTCTGGCTAAAGGTTGGCGGACTTACGGTGGCGATGCGTGTGTGGGTGTTTGGCCTGCATTGGCTTGAGACGCACCTCACCTCGGGCTGGCGCTCGCAGTTCGCGAGGGATCTTCTTTCGCGCCGCGCGATAAGTGTGAGCATTCTCGGTACGATCGAGCTCGCGACGTTCCCCGTCCTCATGGCCGTAGGGGCCTGGGAAGCGATAGGCGCTTATATTGGGCTCAAGACAATCGCACAGTGGCACCATTGGAAAGAGGATCGCGCGCCGTTTAACCGATACCTCGTGGGCAATGCACTGGTCCTTATCTTGTCGCTGCTCTGTTTGGAACCGCATGTCGTTCTCTCGACATGCGCTGCTGGCGCCGGCACCTGAGTAATCCGAGCGCACTCGATCGAGCGCATCGTCTCGACCGGCCAAGCGAGCGCCGCCGACTTCTGGTACGACGCGCCGCGCGACGAATGGGTGATCCTGCTCGCGGGCGAGGCGGGCCTGCGCTTCGAGGGCGAGGCCGAATTGCTTAGGCTCGGACCCGGCGACTGGGTCCACATCCCCGCCCATAGGCGCCACCGGGTCGACTGGACCGCAGCCGAGGTCGCGACCGTCTGGGTCGCGGTTCATTGCGCGCCGGGTGCGGGCGGGAGTTGAGGCAGATCAATGAGTTGAGGCGGGCTGCGCGCCGATACTCTTGGCGCTAGACTCGCGCCGCGCCGCGCGCCCTCGGCCGAGGTTGAATTTGGTCCCGTCGTCATGTCCCGCAGAACCGTCGCGCTAATCCTGATCGCACTCCTGATTCTCGCCGGCGGCGCCTATCTCGCGGCCTCGCCCGCGATGCGCGCGCGCGTCGAAGCCTTCCTCGGCGCGACGCCAACGCGGAGCGCGATCCTGGTCTCGGGCAATATCGAGGCGCACGAGAGCGTGCTCGGCTTCAAGTCGATCCAGTCGCGCATTACCGAGCTCCCCTTCGACGAGGGCCAATGGGTCAAGGCCGGAACGCTCGTCGCGCGCGCCGACGATTCCGACTATCGCCAGCAGGTCGCCATAGCGGAGGCGGCGCTCGCGGTGCAGGAGCGCCAGTTCGGTGCGGCCGAGCAGAATCTCGCGGCGGCGCAGAAAACCGTGGTGAGCGACCAGGCCGATCTCGAGCTGAAGCGCCTCGACGACAAGCGCTACCAGACGCTCTGGCGCCAGGGTTTCGCCCCGACCCAGACGCGCGACCAGGCGGCGACCGCGCTCAAGGTTTCGGCGGCGGCGCTCGACCGCGACCAGGCGCTGGCGCTGGCCGCGGCCCGCAACGTCGACCTCGCGCGCGCCAACATCCAAAGTGCCGGGCAATCGCTCGACCTCGCCAAGATCGTGCTCGGCTACACGGTGCTCAAGGCACCCTTCGACGGCGTGATCCTGGTGCGCCAGGCCGAGCTCGGCGAGATCGTCCAGCCCGGGACGCCGGTCGCGACCCTCGCCGACCTCGACCATGTCTGGCTGCGCGCCTACGTCAACGAGGGCGATCTCGGCCGCGTGCGTCTCGGCGCCGCGGCGACGGTCACGACCGACACTTATCCCGGGAAGCTCTATCACGGGCGCGTCTCGTTCATCTCCTCGAGCGCCGAGTTCACGCCCAAGAGCGTCGAGACCCACGCCGAGCGCGTGACGCTCGTCTACCGCATCAAGATCGACCTCGACAATCCGACCCACGAGCTTGTTCCGGGCATGCCGGCGGACGCGTCGATCGCACTCCCCAAGCCATGAGCGAGGCGGGCGCCGCGCAGGCGGGCGTCGCGCAAGTGGGCGTCGCGCAAGTGGGCGCCGAGATCGAGGTCGCGGACCTCGCGAAGGGCTTTCCCGGGACCCAAGCGGTCGACCGGGTCGCGTTCTCGATCGCGCGCGGCGAGATATTCGGCCTGGTGGGGCCGGACGGTGCCGGCAAGACCACGGTCATGCGCATGCTCGCGGGCGTCATGCAGCCGGACAGCGGCCGCATCGAGATCGACGGCGTCGACGTGGTCAAGGAGCCCGAGCGCGCGAAGCGCCATCTGAGCTACATGCCCCAGCGCTTCGGCCTTTACGAGGACTTGACGGTCGACGAGAACATCCGCTTCTACGCCGACGTGTTCGAAATCCCTCGGAAGCTGCGCGAGGCGCGCACGGCGCCGCTGCTCGCCGCCTCCAACATGACCGAGTTCCGCCGCCGCCTCGCGGGCCAGCTCTCGGGCGGGATGAAGCAGAAGCTCGGCCTCATCTGCGCGCTCGTGCACACGCCAAAGGTTCTGCTGCTCGACGAGCCGACCACCGGTGTCGATCCCATCTCGCGGCGCGAGTTCTGGAGCATCCTCTACGGGCTGCGCGCGGAGGGGGTCACGATCCTGATCTCGACCGCCTATCTCGACGAGGCCGAGCGTTGCACGCGCCTGGCATTGCTCCATCGCGGCCGGCTCGCCTATTGCGACACGCCGAGGCGCCTCAAGGAGCGCATGCCGGGTGCGATCCTCCGGCTCGTCTCGAGCGACGCGCGCGCGTTGCGCGACGCGCTTAGGGGCGCGGACGGCGTCCGCAGCGTGCTGCTCGTCGGCGACGGCGTCCATGTCGCGGTCGACGATGGCGCGCGGCGCCTACCCGAGCTCGAGCGCCTGGTCCGCGACAAGGGCCTGGCGCTCGCCTCGATCGCGCGCGTGACCCCGACCATCGAGGATTTGTTCGTCTCCCTCCTCAAGGACGAGGAGGTGCCATCGTGAGCGATGACGCAGCAGCCCCCATCCTGGCCGAGGGCCTAGTCAAGCGCTTCGGCGCCTTCACCGCGGTCGACGGGGTGAGCTTCGCGATCGCGCGCGGCGAGATCGTCGGCTTCCTCGGGCCGAACGGCGCCGGGAAATCGACCACCATCCGCATGCTCGCGGGGCTTCTCAAGCCGAGTGCCGGGCGCGCGCGGGTCGCGGGCTACGACGTCGCGCGCGAGCCCGAGCGCGTGCGCGAGCGCATCGGCTACATGTCGCAGAAATTCTCGCTCTATGGCGACCTCACGGTGGCCGAGAATCTGCGCTTCTTCGGCGGCATCTATCGCGTTGCGCGTGCCGAGCTCGTGGCGCGCATGGATTTCGCGATCGAGATGGCGGGGCTCGTCGGGCGCGAGGACGCGTTGGTCTCGACGCTCGCGGGCGGCTGGAAGCAGCGCCTCGCGCTCGGCTGCGCGATCCTGCACCGGCCGCCGATCCTGTTTCTCGACGAGCCGACCTCGGGCGTCGATCCGGAATCGCGCCGGCGCTTCTGGGACCTGATCCACGCGCTCGCGGCCGACGGGGTCGCGGTCCTGGTTTCGACCCATTACATGGACGAGGCGGAATACTGCAACCGCGTGGCGCTCATCGACCGCGGGCGGCTCATCGAGATGGCGAGCCCAACCGCGTTCAAGCGGCGCGAGCTCGGCGGCGCTCTGGTCGCGCTCGAGGGCGAGGGGATCGGCGGTGTCATCGCCGCACTCCGCGACGCCCCGGGCGTGCGCGACGCGGTCCTGTTCGGGAACTCGATCCACGCGCTGGTCGAGAGCGAGGAAGCGGCGCGCGCTTCGCTCCCCGCATTCCTCGCGGCGCGCGGCATAGCCCCGGTCGAGATCGAGCCCATCGAGCCCACCATCGAGGACGTGTTCGTCCAATTAGTCGGGGCGGAGCGGCGCCCGGCGGCGGACGCGGCGCCGGCGGGAGGCGGGTCATGAGATTACGCCGCCTCAGCGCCATCGCGGTCAAGGAGATGCTGCAGATCTGGCGCGACCCGCGCAGCCTCGCGATCGCACTCCTCATGCCGTTCATGCAGATGCTTCTGCTCGGCTACGGCGTGAGCCTCGACATCAAGCACGTGCCGCTCTGCATCTACGACCGCGAAAACAGCCCGTCGAGCCGCGATCTCCTGCAGCGCTTCGAGGCGTCGGACTATTTCCAGCTGGTGGCCGCCGTCGGCGATTATGGCGCGGTCGGGCGCGCGATCGACCGCGGCGAATGCCGCCTCGCGATCGTGATTCCGCCCGATTTCAGCGAGCGCCTCGCCGACACGGGCACGAGCGCCGTCCAGGCGTTGGTCGACGGCACCGACACCAACACGGCCAACGTCGCGATCGGCTATGCCCAGGCCGTAGTGGGCGCCTATTCGAGCGATCTTGAGATTCAGGCCGCGGGGGTGGGCGGCCGGCCGTTCCAGATCATCGAGCCGGTCGCGGTCCAGTCGCGGGTCCTGTTCAACGAAGATCTGGAGAGCCGCGATTTCATCATCCCAGGTGCCGTCGCCCTCATCATGGCGCTGGTCGGCGCCCAGCTCACCTCGCTCACGGTCGCGCGCGAATGGGAGCGCGGCACGATGGAGCTCTTGATCTCGACTCCCGTGAGCCCGCGCGAGATGATGCTCGGAAAGCTTTTGCCCTATTTCGCGATCGGCTTGCTCGACGCCGCCTTCTGCCTCGCCTTCGCGGTGTTCTGGTTCCACGTGCCGTTCCGCGGCACGCTCTTGACGCTGTTCGTCACCACGTCGCTCTTTCTGGTCGTGGTTCTCGGCATCGGCTACCTGATCTCGACCGCGATCAAGAGCCAGGTGGGAGCGGCGCAGATCGGACTCGTGGTCACGATGCTGCCCACGGCGTTGCTCTCGGGCTTCACCTTCCCGATCGACCAGATGCCCCATTGGGTGCGCGTGATCACCTATCTCGTGTTCGGGCGATACTACGTCACGATCCTCAAAGCCGTGTTCCTCAAGGGCTCGAGCGTGGCCGATCTCGCGACGCCGATGCTCGCGATGGCGCTTTATGCGGCGATCGTCGCGTTCCTCGCCGGGCGCGCCTTCAAGAAGCGGCTGGAGTAGGCGATGTTCGAGCGCATCCGCCCGATCCTGGTGAAGGAGTTCCTCGAGCTCAAGCGCGACAAGTGGCAGCGCTTCCGCCTCATCGTGCCGCCCCTGATCCAGATGCTCGTGTTCGGCTACGCCGCGACCTTCGAGGTCTATCACGTCTCGACCGTGGTGCTCGACCGCGACCGGACCGAGGCGAGCCGCGACCTCGTCTCGCGCTTCGCCTTCAGCGACCGCTTCCGCATCGTCGAGGACGCGACCACGGACGCCGAGGTCGAGCGCGCGGTCGACCGCGGCGACGCGTCGCTCGCGCTCGTGATCCATCCGGGCTTCGCCGAGCTGTTGCGCAGCGGCCAGGGCGCACCAGTGCAGGCGATCGTCGACGGCACCAATTCCAACACGGCGCTCATCTCGCTCGGCTACCTCAACGAGATCGTCGGGCAATTCTCGGCGGACTACGCGGCCGACCTCGCGAACCGCGGGCTCGCGGGGCCGAACCCGCGTCCGGTCCAGGTCACGATCGAGGAGCGGCCCTGGTACAATCCGGACCTCAACGGGCGCTGGTTCTTCGTCCCCGGCGTAGTGGGGACGCTCACGCTCGTCACCATCGTGAGCCTGACCGCGAGCGCCATCGTGCGCGAGCGCGAGGTCGGCACCCTCGAGCAGATCATGGTCTCGCCCATCAGGCCGGCCGAGTTCATCCTGGGGAAGACGGTGCCTTTCTTCCTCATCGGCCTCGCCGAGGTGGCGCTGGTCGCGGTGTTCGGAACGCTTTGGTTCCGGGTCCCGTTCGTGGGCGATCCCTTGATCCTGCTGCTCGGGACGTCGCTGTTCCTCTTGAGCACCTTGGGCCTCGGCCTCCTGATCTCGACCTTGTGCAGGACCGAGCAGCAGGCGTTTGCGTCGAATTTTTTCGTGCTCAACCCGATGTTCATCCTCTCGGGCTTCGCGTTCCCGATTTCGAGCATGCCGACGGCGTTGCAATGGATCACCTATCTCGATCCCTTGCGCTATTATCTCGTGGTGATCCGCGCGACCTTCCTCAAGGGCGTCGGGCTCGACGCCCTGTGGCCCGACATGCTGGGCATGGCGCTCTTGGGCTGCGGGCTGCTCGGGATCAGCATCCTGCGCTTCAGGAAGTCGCTCGACTGAGGGAGAGCCGCATGCGCGCCATGGTCCTCGATGCCGCCTGCACGGCGCTCGCGCTCCGCGACCGGCTTCCGCTGCGCGAGCCGGGACCGCGCGAGGTGTCGATCGAGGTCGCGGCCTGCGGCGTGTGCCGCACCGATCTCCACATCCTCGACGGCGAGCTCGCGGCTCCCAAGCTTCCGCTCGTGCCGGGCCACGAGATCGTCGGCCGCGTGGTCGCAGTGGGACGCGAGGTCGAGGATCTCGCGGTCGGCGACCGGGTCGGCGTGCCCTGGCTCGGCTGGACCTGCGGCACATGCGATTATTGCCGGAGCGGGCGCGAGAATCTGTGCGATCGCGCGCGCTTCACCGGCTACCAGATCGACGGCGGCTACGGCGACTACACGCTCGCCGACGCGCGCTATTGCTTCCGGATTCCCGAGCGCTTTAGCGACGTCGAGGCCGCACCTCTGCTGTGCGCGGGGCTCATCGGCTATCGCGCGTTGCGGCTCGCGGGCGAGGGGCGGCGTCTCGGCCTTTACGGCTTCGGCGCCGCGGCCCATATCGCGGTCCAGGTCGCGCGCCATCGCGGCCAGCGCGTGTTCGCCTTCACCAGGCCCGGCGACGCGGCGGGCCAGGGCTTCGCGCGTACCCTCGGCGCGGAATGGGCGGGCGGCTCGGACGAGACGCCGCCCGAGCCGCTCGACGCGGCGCTCATCTTCGCGCCGGTGGGTGCGCTCGTCCCGGCGGCGCTACGCGCGACCGCGAAGGGTGGCGTCGTCGTGTGCGCCGGCATTCACATGAGCGACATCCCGAGCTTCCCCTACGCGATCCTGTGGCAGGAGCGGGTGGTGCGCTCGGTCGCCAACCTCACGCGGCGCGACGGCGAGGAATTCATGGCGGTCGCGGGCGAGATTCCGGTGCTCACGGTGACGACGTCGTTCCCGCTCGCCCAGGCGAACGAAGCGCTCGCGCGGCTTCGCGAAGGACGGCTCGAAGGAGCCGCGGTCCTGGTGCCCTGAGGCGTCCAGCGGGCGATATTGATCATCGTCAATTTGCGCTATCATGGCGCGCCGGGCCGGATTTTTCGCCCCGGCCGCTTCAGGAGCGCCATGCTGGTACCTGCCGCCATCGCCAACGCCGCCCAGAGCATGCGCCTCAATCCGCTTGCGGCGATGCGGCTCGACACGCCGCCGGACGGCGCGGTGACGCTCCAGGTGCGCGCCCTTGCGCCGCAACGGAGCTGGCTGCCCCTGAGGCTCGACCGCGACACCGCCTCGCTCATCGACACGGTGCTGCGCATCGTCGAGCGCGGCACGCCCGAAGGCGCCCAGCCGGCGCATCTTCTTCATCTTTGGCGCGCCGGTCTGTTGCTGTCGGCGGGCGAAAGCGTCGGACTCGCCGAAGACGGCGCGCCGGAGATCGAGCGTACCGACCGGGCGCCGCGTCCCTGGCTTCCGCCCGCCGAGGCGGGAGCACGACTGTGGCGCCGCCTGTTCGCCGATTTCGACGCGCTCGCCACGGGCCCGGCGCCCGCAATCGCGCCCGAATGCAAAGCGCTCTTCGAGCAGGGCTTGCCCGTGCCGCTACCCGCGTTGCTGTCGCGCGACGAGGCCGAGCGTGCCGCCGCCTATTGGTGGCGCCTCCAAGAGCACGGCTTGCTGATCGGCCGCTCGACCGAGAACGACCGTTTCTCGATCAACAACGATCCGCTCGGCCGCGCGCTGCTGCACCGGCTCACGCCGTCCATCGAGGCGCTCATCGGGCACAAGCTGCGCGAGAGCTATAGCTACGCGACGGTCTACGAGCCGGGCGCCGTGCTCGATTCCCATCGCGACCGGCCGCAATGCCAATATACCGTGTCGGTCCTGCTGGATTTCCTGCCGACACCGTCCGACGGGCGCAGCCCCTGGCCCTTGGAGGTCGAGCTCGAAGCGGGCGCCGAACCGGCGCGTTACTATCAGGGCATCGGCGACGGCGTGTTGTTCCTCGGCCGTGCGCTCGCCCATGGGCGGCCGCGCCTCGGCCCGGGGAAGCGCTGCCTGGTCTTGATGCTGCATTGGCTCGACGCGGATTTCCCGGACGCTGAGATGGATATGTCGTGATCGGGGAGGGGTGCCGCAGCCGCGCCCGATCGAGCGTGCGCCTATTTGACGGCGCCGCCGGTGATGCCGGAAATGAAGCGGTCCAGGAACAGGTTATAGGCGATCGCCACCGGGATGCTGGCCATGAGCGCACCGGCCATGATCTCGCCCCAATAGAAGATGTCGCCGCGGATGAGGTCGGTCGCCACGCCGAGCGTGATCGGCTTCTGCGCCGAGGAGGAGATGAAGGTCAGCGCATAGACGAAATCCTGCAGCGTCAGCGTGAAGGTGAAGATCACCACCGTGAGGATGCCCGGTAGCGAAAGCGGGATCGCCATCCGGATGAAGGCGCCGAACAGGCTGCAGCCGTCGACGATCGCCGCTTCCTCGATCTCCGGCGGCAATGCCTTGAAGAAGCCCATCAAGAGCCAGGTGCAGAACGGAATCGTGAAGGTCGGATAGACCACCACCAGCGCCCACATCGAATTCTGCAGGCCGAGGTCGGAGACGACCCGCGAGAGCGGCAGGAACAGAAGGGTGGGCGGCACCAGGTAGGTGAGGAAGATGCCGATGCCGAGCGCCTCGCCGTTCTTGCCCGTCAGGCGCGCGAGGCTGTAGGCGGCGGGCAGTGCCGTGACGAGCGTGATGGCGGTGACGCAGACGCCGATGATGAGCGAGTTCAGGAGCCAGGTCGCGAACAGCGTCTTCTCGAACAGATAGCGGAAATGCTCGAGCGTGGGCGGGTCGTTGAACCAGAACGGAATGTGGCTGACGCTGTAGAGGTCGCTGTTCGACTTGAACGCCGTGATCAGCATCCAATAGAACGGAAACGCGGACAGGATGAAGAAGAACGCGACCGCGCCGTAGAACGCGGTCTCTTGCGCGGCTTTGACGGCGGTGACGCGCGCCATGCCTAGATCTCCCGCCGCCGGATGAAGCGCAACATCGCGGCAACCACGACCAGCAGCACCGGCAGCATGAACAGCGAGATCGCGGCGCCATGCGACACGTCGCCCGAGACGATGCCGGTCTGGAAGCCCGCGAAGCCCAGGACCGACGTGGCACCCACGGGACCGCCCATGGTCAAGAGAAAGACGATCGAGAGGTCCGTGAAGGTGAACACGATGCCGAACACGAGGCCGATGGCCACGATGGGCAGGATCATCGGAAGGATGATCTGGTAGTTGCGGCGCCAGAAGCCGGCGCCGTCGACGGTCGCGGCGTCGAGGACGTCCTGCGGGATCGCGGTGATGCCGGCGAGGAAAATGACGACCGCGAACGGGAAGAAACGCCAGGCATTGACCACGATCACCGACAGCATCGCCAAGCCTGGGTCGCCGAGCCAGTTCGGCGCCTGCGAGCGCGTGACGATGCCGAGCGCGATCAGCGTCCAGTTGATGACGCTGTAGAGCGAATCGAACATCCACTCCCACGCGACGGTGGCGAGCGCGATCGGCACCACCCAGGGCAGGATGATGATCGCGCGCACGATCTTGCGCCCGGGGAACGGCCGCAGCAGCACCAGCGCGCCGAACTTGCCGAGCACGAGGCCGAGGGCCTGCGAGCCGAACGTGAAGATGAAGGTGTTGGTCAACGTCTGGAGAAAGACCGGGTCCTCGACGATATCGGCGAAATTCTCGAGGCCGACGAAGCTCCAGGACGGATTGTAGATCGTATAGGCGCTGACCGAGTAATACAGCGCCATCAGGAACGGCAATCCCACCAGCAGCAGCACGTAGAGGATCGCCGGCGCCACCAGGATCGAGCCGAGCACGTCTCGCCGGTCCAGCAAGAAGCGGAAGCGCGCGGCCGGTTTGGCGGGGGTCGATGCGGTGATGGCGACCATGGCTCGTGTCCGTCCTATTGGCGCGCGACGCGCTTGCCGTCATTGTCGAATTGGTAGAGCGCGCTGTTGCGCACGGCGAAGGGGTGCCATTCGCCGGCGCGCACGCTTTCCTCGGCGACGTGGGCCGGCGGCAATTTGGCGGTGACCCCCTGGTTCGGATTGAACCCCGCGACCACGCCGTAGACGATGCGCTCGGAGCCCAGATACTCGGAGCGGTCGACGCGGAAGTTGAATTCCGTGAAGCCGCCGTCCTCCATCATGTCCTTGGGCAGGAAGTTCTCCGGACGGAAGCCGAGAAAGCCGTCGTCGCGCGCGAGGATGTTCATCGGCGGCGAGCCCACGAAGGTGGCGACGAAGCGGTCGGCGGGATCGTCGTAGATCTGCGACGGCGTTCCCACCTGGCGCACGATGCCGTGGTCGATCACGGCGATGCGGTCGCCCATGCCCATCGCCTCGACCTGGTCGTGGGTCACGTAGATGGTGGTGACGCCGACCCGGTTCTGGAACTGCTTGATCTCCTGCCGCGCCGAGGCGCGCAACTTGGCGTCGAGGTTGGAGAGCGGCTCGTCGAGCAGGAGTGCGGTCGGCTCGCGTACCAAGGCGCGCGCCAGCGCCACGCGCTGACGCTCGCCGCCGGAGAGCTGACGCGGCCGCCGGTCGAGGAGATGGTTGATGCCGAGCATCTGCGAGGCCCACTCGACCTTCTGCTTGATCTCGGCGCGCTGAACGCCCTGCGTCTTCAGCGGAAAGGCGATGTTGTGGCGCACGGTGAAATGGGGATAGAGGCCGTAGCTCTGGAACATCATCGCGACGCCGCGGGCGCGCGGCGGAATGTCGTTCACGAGATCGTTGCCGATCAGGAGATCGCCGCTGGTCTGCCGCTCGAGCCCGCAGATGATGCGCAGGAACGTCGTTTTGCCGCACCCTGACGGGCCCAGCAGCACCATGAACTCGCCGTCCGGCACCGTGAGGCTGATGCCGTTCACGGCGGGGACGTCGCCGAATTTCTTGACGATGTCCCTGGTCTCTACCGCAGACATTGGTCCTCCCCCCATTCAGCGTACGGCGCGCGCTTCGTCGATTCCTCGGCGGCGCATTGCTCGTGTTTTTCTCGATGCCGGCGTTCCATGGCGCGGGAAGACCCGGACCGCACGCGAACGCGCGGTCCGGGCCGATGCCGTCAGGTCTTGCGGACCCACTTCTTCATGATGGTCTCGCACCGCTGCGTGGCCCACTTCACCGCTTCCTCGGCGCCCATGGCGCCCGTCGCGGCCTTGGCCATCATGTCGTTGATGATGAAGGCGTAGTAGATCTCGTCCATCGCAGGCGTCGCCGGCCCGGGATAGCCCGGAATGGCGGACCACTTGTCCGAATCCTGCAGGATCGCCAGCTTGTCGTGCGGCGTCGAGGTCGGGTCGTCGGACAGGATGGGCATCGGCCTGGGCACGAGACCCGCGAAGCACGGGTTGTTGTAGCCCAGGCTCGCCTTGAAGGCCTCCGGCCAATTGGCCGAGTAGTGGCGCAGGAACTCGATCGCCGCTTCCTTGTTCTTGGCGAACTTCCAGATGCCGTAGAACTCGGACGCCGCACCCATGATCGTGCGCACCGGACCCTTGGGCGGCTCGATGACGAAGATGTCGTCGGCGAGCTTCTTGTTGAGCGTCTGGGCGGTGCGGTAAGCGGAGATCGGGTTGAGGATGTAGCAGCCGACGCCGGAATCGATGTACTGGTTGTTGCTGGCGTCGTTCCAGGACAGCACGTCCGCCGTCATGGCCTCCTTGTAGAGGGCCGCGACATACTTGGTCGCCTCGATCGTCTCCTTGCTGTCGAGGACGATCCGCTTGCCGGCTTCGTCCTGAACCGACGCGCCGTAGCTCCACAAGAGCCCGCGCCAGCTCGTGCTCGGATCGTTGCTGTGGCCGAGCGAGATGCCGACCGGATGGCCCTTGGCCTTGAGCTTGGCGCCGCCGACGCGCACATTGTCCCAGGTGTCCGGCTTCAACCCGATTTCGTCCCACATGCTCTTTTGATACATGCCCGGGAAGTTGATGTAGAAATCGGGGAAGGCGGACCAGCTGCCGTCGTCCGCGTTGTAGCCGAGCTGCTTGCCGATGGTGGTGACCGGGCCGTATTTCTTCTGGGTCTCGTTCACCAGGTCGGCGACGTTGACGAAGAACTTGCGGTAGAGATGGGCGCCGCCCGAGCCGTTGAAGCCGAACAGGTCGTGGCCCGATTGCGCCGACGCCTCGGCGGCCGCGCGCGCGGGAATGTCCTGCACCGGAATATGGTCGACCGTGACCGCGATCTTGTGCTGAGCACCCCAATCCTTGGCGAACTTGTCGAACCAGGTGTCGTAGGCGGGGACGAAGTGGCTCCACTGCACGATCGACAGTGCGGTGTTGTCGGCGAGCGCCTTGGAGACGAACGGCGCGGAAAGCAGCGGTGTCGCGCCGGCGGCGGCGATGGTGAGGCCCGTGTTCCTCAGGAACCGACGCCTCGTGACACGCGAACGTCTGGTAATGGTCATTTTGGGCTCCTCCTCCACTGTTTCCGTTGGACGAGGCGGTGCCAGATGAGAGGCTACGCCTCGCACACCGGTTATTATTTTTGGCCTGTTACTATAGCGTGCAATCGGCGGACGGAGCTAGCTTCTCGGTTTCTCTACTCTTCGCAACTGCGGCAGAACGAGCGCGCGAACCATGCGCCTCGCGCCCTTTTCCTTGCGGCACTTGCGCCGGACGGGGCAATGTTCCTGACCTATTTGGCGTCGCGCCGAGTGCTAGGGATTGCGCCGAGTTCTCCGTCCGGACGCGGCGCGGCCTTCGACGGAAGCGATCCGATGTGCAAACATGATGGCGTGCGCGGAAACGAAGACAGGCGGGAGTGCTGCAGATGGTGACCGATGCCGGCATCGCGGCGCGACTTGAACGCTATCGCGCGGCGTTCGATCTCAGCGGCAGGACCGCGCTCGTGCTCGGCGCCGCGTCCGGCATCGGCAAGGCCTCGGCCGAGGCGCTCGCGGCACTCGGTGCCGACGTGCTGTGTGCCGACAAGGATCGCGCGGGCGTCGAGCGTACCGCATCCGAGATCGGCACGCGGGTCAAAGCGGCCGCTTATGTCGCGGATGCCGCGGTCGCCGAGGACGTCGAGGCGCTGGTCGAGGCGGCGTCGAGATTCGCGCCAAGGATCGACATCGCCGTCACCACGCCCGCGATCCACATCCGGAAGCCGTTCCTCGACTACACCGACGACGAATACGATCGCATCGCCGATCTCAATCTGCGCGGCGTGTTTCTGTTCTTGCGCGCCGTCGGCCGCGTCATGCGCGCGCAAGGGAAGGGGAGCCTGATCGCCACCTCGTCGATGCGCGCGATGACGCTCGAGCCGGGGCTCGCGATTTATGCCGCGACCAAGGCGGGGATCGTGCAGCTCGTGCGCGGGCTCGCCTCCGAGCTCGGGCCGCACGGCGTACGCGTCAACGCGGTGGTCCCGAGCATCGTCGACACCGCGTTGGTCGCGCCCTTGAAGGCGCGCCCCGAGATCTTCGCGAAGCTCGCCGCTCATACGGTGTTCGATCGCTGGAGCGAGCCGAGCGAGGTCGCGACGGCGGTCGCCTTCCTTGCGTCGGACGCCGCGAGCTACGTCACCGGCAGCGCGCTGATGGTGGATGGCGGCTGGACCGCGATCGACGGTCCGCCCTCGGGCCTGACGCGGACGTCGAAGGGATGAGCGGGATCAGCGCCCGCGCGGCGCGCCGGCGATCCCGAGAAACACCAGCACCGCACGGTCGAGGCGCCGCATGTCCGCGTCAACGAGCCGGCCGATTCGGGCGCCGAGCTTGCTCCTGGGCACGGTCGCGATCTTGTCCGCCATCAATCGGCATGGTGCGCGCAGGCCGTTGGCCTCGCTCGGCTCGATCGGCACGCGGAACAGGGGTGCGTCGGTCGGATCGGTCGTGAAAGCGCAGATCGTGATGGAATCCGTGGCATCGAACCGGTCGTCCTGCAGGATCGCGACCGGGCGCGGCTTCACGGCATAGCCCGCACCGGCGGCGACGGTCCATATCTCGCCGCGCTTCATCGGCCGTCCCAAAACCCGCTCAGGTCGGAAGCCGCGTCGATGAAATCCTGGTCGGCGCGCGCGCTTGGGCTCGTGGCGACCGCGAGCGATTGCCGGTGGGCCTCCGCTTTGAAGGAGCGCGCGCGCGTGTCGGGCACCCAGATTTGGATCGGACGCAGGCGCTGCCGGCGCAGCCGCGCGCGGTGCGCCCGAACCTTGTCGCGCGACGGCCTGCCGCTCGTGGGTGTGG
>Ga0335072_10007212_pt1 | contig 16207 bp, 17 predicted proteins | sample Lox_Sample_21_FD_206725 | JGI IMG/M metagenome (GOLD analysis project Ga0335072, IMG submission 206725) | Soil microbial communities from Loxahatchee National Wildlife Refuge, Florida, United States - Lox_Sample_2.1 | ecosystem: Environmental > Terrestrial > Soil > Wetlands | place: USA...
GTACCTGAACAAGCCGGAGGCGACGGCCGGCAGCTATGACGAGAACGGCTGGTTCAGCACCGGAGACCTGGTGACGGTGCACACGGACGGCTGGATCAGTTTTGCCGACCGGGCCAAGGACATGCTCCGCGTCGGCGGCGAGAACGTCGCTGCAAGCGAGATCGAGCGAGTGATCGCCGAGGTGCCCGGCGTAGCCGAGGCGGCAGTGGTGGCCCGCCCGGACGACAAACTCGACGAGGTCCCCGTCGCCTTTGTCGTAGCCGCCCGGCCGGGCGAAGGGCACAACACAGCCGACTTGACGGCCAGCATCGTGGCGGCTTGCGTGGCGAAGCTGGCCGACTTCAAGCGGCCGCGCCAGGTTTGCCTGGTACGAGCGTTGCCGCGATCGACGATCAGCAAGGTGAACAAGAGCGCGTTGCGCGAGTTCCTGACCGACGGCGGCCAGCTGGCGCAAGCCGAAGAAGACTGGCTGGTGCAGGCTGCAGCCGACCCGTCCGGCGACGCCGAGTAGCCGGGATCGTCCTAGTCGGGCACTCCTGCGGCGGCGCCGTGATCTCCCCACGGCGCGTGGTCCGCGACGTCATCGCGCTCGTGTTTCTCTCAGCGTTCGCGCTCGACGAGGCCGAGAGCTGCGGCGGACGGCCCGGGGCGCGCATGTCCTGGTGGTCGATCTTCCTCGGGTCCGCCGGGTCGGCCCACGCGAGCACGGCCAGGCGGGCGGTGAGCGGGACGTGCAGGCCGCGACCGGGCATCCCCGGCTGACCGACGTGCACCCACCCCAGGCCGCTGATGATGAACCGGGGGTCGTCCGGCCGGCTGTGGGCGATCCGCCAGTGCCACTGCTTGATCGGAGCCAGGCCGGTGTTCAGGGACAGCTTCCGCACGATCTGGATGTCGTCACCGGCGAGCGGTGGGCCGCCGGCCTCCGCCTGCTACCGGTTGACCGTGTTCCCGAAGCCGGGTGGCGCACGCCAATGGCACCGGCCAGGTGCTGCCCTGATGCGAGCCGGGCTGGATCCGCCCGGACGCATTCCCGTCATGTTGCGGACCGCTCCGAACAGGCGCACGCCCCGGCCGCACAGGGCTGGCCGCGCGTTCACCGGCTCTGGTCGGGTTGGCGCGCCGCCTGCTGGCCAGCGCCTGGATCCGGGCGTCAGCCTGTGCCGGGCGGCTCGCCGGGATCAGGGGACTGCTCAGGGTCTGGCGGCGGGTAGGGCGTCGTGCCGGCGGCCAGGCCGGTGGCGGCGAGGATCAGGATGCATACCTCGACCTGGGTGCCGCGCCGGAGTGCGTACATGCTGCGGCCGGGCTGGACGACAAGACCGGCGGCGAGCAGTTCTTTCAGATGGTGGTACAGCTGGCCGACGGAGGGGTCATCGAGCACCCCGCGGAGTTGCTGGGTGGTCTGCGGGCCATCGAGCAGCGTCTTGAGCAGCGTGATCCGGGCCGGGCTGGCCAGCGCCGCGAACACCCGGCCAGCCACGCCAGGGTCGGCGCTCAGGACGTCCGCGACGGTGCGCCGTGCGACTATGACCAGGTGGCCAGCGCCGGCTCCGACGTTTCCGGCGTAGGTCAGGCTGTCCTCGGCGGGCGGCCCGGCGCCGGGCCAGCGGTCCGGCAGGGCTGCTTCCTGCCTGATGGCCGGTTCACCGCCGGGCGCCGGGGCATGCTGCATTGCCGCGATCAGGCCGCTGAGCTCGGCCACCTGATGTTCCAGCCGGTCCAGCCGGGCCGGGTCCGCGGGCGCCGCTCGCTGCGTGTTGTCGGTCTCTGGCAGTTCGCCGTTGCTGACCATCGTTCCTCCGTCCCGGCCCCGGCCGCTGCGCCGGACGCGCGGTGCGTCCGGCCGCCCGCGCTCAGGTCGTGATCCGCCTCCTGGTGTCCTGGCGGATGGAGAACCGCCCTTTGGTCATCACGCCGATGCGCTGAGCCCGGCGAGCGACCGCACTGTCGTGGGTAACGAGGATCATCGTCAGGCCGCGGTCCATCCAGAGGCTCTCCAGCAACTTGATGATCTCATTACGGGTGTCCTCGTCCAGGTTGCCCGTGGGCTCGTCGGCCAGGAGCACTCTGGGTTCCTTCACCAGCGCCCGCGCGATCGCGACCCGCTGCTGCTGCCCGCCGGACAGCTCCGACGGCAGGTGCCTCGCGCGGTCAGCGAGACCCACCGATTCCAGCGCCAAGGCGACGCGCCGCCGGCGCTCGGCAGTGCCGACTCCGAGCGGGACGAGCGCCGCCTCCACGTTGTCCGCGGCCGACAGCGTCTGCACCAGGTTGAAGGTCTGGAAGATGAACCCGATCGACTGCGCGCGCAGCCGGCCGAGCTGCACGTCGCGCAGCTGGGCGAGGTCCTGCCCGTCCAGCTCAATACTGCCCTCGGTCGGCAGGTCGAGGCCGCCGAGCAGGTTCAGCAGGGTGGACTTGCCGTGCCCGGTCCGGCCCTGCACTGCGAGCCATTCGCCGTCCTCGATGACGAGGCTGAGGTCGCGGACGGCAGGCACGGCGCGGCGGCCCTTCTGGTAGAGCTTGGTCACGTGCTTCAGGGTGTACACGGCAGCCTCCTCACGCGACCCTGGTCAGGGCATCGGCGGGCCGCAGCTGCGCAATGCGCCAGCTGCCGGCCGTCCCGGCAAGCAACCCGCCGAGAATCGCCAGGATCACCGCCAGCCCGATCGCGCCCGGCGAGACCGGGGCATGCCAGGGTACCGCCACGGTGTGCGCAAGCGTCGGACTGGAAGTCTGCGCGCCGGAGGGGCCGAACGTCTGCATCTGCTGGCCGGTGGGGCTGGTCAGCGTTGCCGAAAGGCTGGGCGCGATGGCGTCGATGATCGCTGCGCCGGCGAAGCCGAGCCCGATGCCGACCGCGGCGCCGAGCAGGCCCATCGCGGCTGACTCGCCGATGACCTGGGCGATGATCCGCCGGCTTCGCCAGCCCAGCGCCTTGAGCGTGCCGAACTCGCGGACCCGGCGCGATATCGCGGCCAGGGTCAGCAGGGCGGCCACGACGAACGCGGCGATCAGCACCAGGACGGACAGCCACCGGCCGAGGTCGCCGGCCAGCTTCGCGGTGCTGGACAGCGACCCGGAGACCTCACCAGCCAGGCTGGAAGGCGTGGTCACGGTCGCCTTCGGCAGCAGAGCGGAGACCTCGTGCTGCACGGCGGGGATGTCGGCGGCGCTGGCCGCGGTCACGTAGATCGTGTTCACGTCGTTCTTGAGGCTCTTTCCGGCGCTGGTGCCGAGCGCCTGGGCGCGGGCCAGCGGAATGTAAACCTCGGGCGGGTTGGAGCCCTGCGGCTGAGTGACGATGCCGATGACCGTGAACGCGTGCTTGGCGATCGTGATCGTTGATCCGGCCTTCAGCCGGTTGGCGGTGGCGTAATTGGAGTCGACGACCGCGTCGTCGGCGCTGGCGTCGGCGGCGCGGAAGCCGCGCCCCGAGCTGATCGTGCCGTTGCTGAGCGGGCCCAGCTGCTGGTGGGCCAGGTCGACGCCGGTCACGGTGAACGACTTGGGCTGCGGCATGCTGCCGCCGCCACCCGACCCGATATCGGCCGGGATGGTGATCTGGGTGTCACTGAGGTTCAGCCCGCCTGCGGCAGCGGTGACCTCGTGGAGCCCGGACACCTTGCCGACCGATGAGTAGCCGATCGGCCCGTTCGCCGGGCTAGTCAGGTTGTCGATGGTCTGGGCACCGCTGCTGCAGCTGCCGCCGACCGTGCAGGCGTTCACGCCCCCGGCTCCGCCGGTGATCTTGATCCCGCCCGCGTGGTCCGGGTTCGGGGGCGGGGGCTTGGTGACCGTCACGTCGGTGCCCACGCCGTACAGGCCCTTGACCACGCCCGCCTGCGCCTGCTGCACGCCAGAAGAGGCTGCCATGACGGTTACCACCAGGCCGACGCCGAGCGCGAGCCCCAGCGCGATCACGACGGCCTGGCGGGCGCGTGACCGTAGCTCGCACCGCAGGTATCTGAGGAAGAACATCCGCGCTCCTTGTTCCATTGATTAGTCTAGTCCGGAATACCGTAGCATGAGAATTCCGGTAGTCCGGACGATTAGAGGAAGGCTCAACGACATGGCAGATCAGGACAGGCGCGACCATCCGCCCGAGGCATGGACCGACGACCCAGATGACTGGCAATACGCCCAGTCCGGCAGCGGCCAGGCGCCACGGGCTGGTGGACAGCAGCCGCCTGCCGGCCCACCACCCGGCTGGCCAGCCCCGCGCGGATACACGACGGCCCCGCCCGCCGGTACCGGGCCGGGTGGCCGCGGACTCACCGTCGCCGCCGTGGCTGTCGTGGCCGCCGTGGCTGCCGCGATCGTCGCGCTGGTCGCCGTCAACGCCGCCGGCCACCAGACCCCGGCAAGCTCAGCCGGTAACGTTCCGGCCGCCCAGGCGCCCGCGGCAGGAGGCAACGGCGGAGCTGGCCCGATCGGCGACCAGGGCGGCGGGAACGGTGCCGGCACCTTGTTCCTGGGCGGGCAGGTCACCAAGATCTCCAGCACCTCGATCACCGTGACGGCCCAAGGTCACCAGCTAACGGCCGCAATCACCAGTTCCACCACCTTCTCCGGCGTGCACAGCTCCAGCCAGATCAAGCCAGGCGACCAGATCACTGCGCAGATCACCGGCTACGCCAGCCCCCACCCCGTCGCAACCGCCATCCAGGACCCGGCGTCGATCCCATAACCAGCGCCGTCCCGCGACGTTCCGGCCTCCGAGGGCCCGGTGCTGCACCTCCCGGCGAGCGAACGTCGCAGGGCGCGCGGACCCAGCCGCCGCGGAACCTTGCTCGCGAAGCAGCCAGGCACCCGCACACCTCGCTATCAGGGCACCGCGCGGTCGCCGAACTTCACGTTCCGCGGGCTCGAGCATGATGAGGCCCGCGGCGATTGCTGGTGCGCATAGTCGGCGATTCGTGCGCTCGGTTCACGCCAGGCCGACCGAATCGGTCGCGCTCTGGGGTCAACCACGACGGAAGGGGTCCTGGCCGTCGGCTGCTGGCTGACGGGTCCCGCGTGTACGACCTCGCAGTCCTCGTGATTGTGGACGGGAGGTCAGCCCGGGGCGGACGGTAGCCAAAGAGCGTCACCAATTGATCGCCGATCCCTGGTCACATTTACGGGCCGACAACATCTGGCCATTCGTGAGACGAGCTACTCGGCCAGGCTGGACTGGCTGACTTGGCAAAGACCGGCAGTTGACTGTCCCCAGTCCCGCCATGTGCTCTGAGTCAGCGCGACAGCCTCGGTCGCGGCGAGGCTGATACCGGCGGCGAGAAAGAATCCGCGCGGGGCGAAACGGCCGACGACTAGGCCGGCCAGGGCGATTGATATCGGATAGGGCCCGGAACTGGCGGTCAGCAGGACAGAGCTGATGCGGCCCAGCAACTCTGGCGGAGACCAGCGCTGGAACAGCGTTTGCTGGGTGACGTTAGCGAAGCCGTTGCAGAGACCCGCGCCGAGCAGCAAAGAAGCCGCTATAGCGACTGTGCCAGCCGCGGATTGGCTCGCCCATCATGGCGTTGGATTCGCCGCTGGATCGTTGCATGAGACGGCGCTTGATAACGCGCGTGGCCGACTGCTCACCTTGGTCGCCGGCCTGTTCGCCGCGGGTGCTCGTGTGTTCACGGCGCGGAACTTCACCCTGTCCCGGCGCCCGTCCAGGCTGCCTACTGGGCGGCCGAGGGCCTGACGACCGGCGAGATCGACATGCACCGCCCCAAGCCACCAGGGCCGAGCGAAGGCTCGGGCTGTGGTTCGGGCCGCGACATGGGTCAGCCGCGGATCGCGGTGGTTTCGCGGGTGAACTGGCGGTGGCCGATCAGCTTATAGGCCAACCGAGCTGGGGCCGGCACGACCTGCATGAACCTCTGCCGTTCCGCGTCATCGGTCTCCTCGGTAATGTGGCCGAGGATGACCAGCCGCCGCGTGACCGGAATCGCGCTCATGCCGTGCTTGCCGAGCGCGTCCCATTCGCTTTGCGTCAGCGTGATCGAGACGATCGGGAGCAGTTTCTGCTCCTCCTCAGCCAGGTGATCGATCAGTGTCGGCATCGTCGCGTCGATGAGGGCTGCCATCCGCTCGCCGCCGTCGGCGCTCGCGCTCGCCGTCCACGCCGGCAGCTCCGCGCCGACGGCCGCGACGGCGTCGTTGACCTGCGCGTGCTGCGCATCCATCCGGTCCATCAGCTCCAGGTCGAGCGCAGCTCGCTCGCGCAGCAAGGGAAAGAGCAGCTCGTCCTCGCCGGTGTGGTGCGTGTGGAGGAAGTGCAACATCTCCCGGGCGTGCGCACCGATGACCTTGGATCGCGCACGGTCATTGGCCGCGGAGCGGAACAGTCGGGGGAGCTGACCGAACTCGCGCCGGATGACGCGGTGGATCAGGACCATCTCGTGGGTATCGACGCTGGGTCCGGAGGTACTCATCGTGACTCCTCGATGGTCGCGGCGTTCTGGACGGCTTCGTGCGCGGTGGTTGCTGGCCGGCCGATGAGCTTCACCAGGTCGTCGCTAGCGGTAAACAACTCTCCGCGAGCCAGGCCAGCGTCGGCGTCGGCGACGGCGGCGGCCATCTCTGGGGGCAGCCCCGCAGCGATCAGAGCGCCGGTGTAGTCAGCGACCGACAGGTCCTGGTAGGCGATGTGGGTGCCGAGGACGTCGCTGATCGTGGCGGCGAGTTCGGTCAGGGTGAACGGCGTTCCGCCGAGCTCGTAGGTCGCTCCGAGGTGCCCGTCCTGCGTCAGCACCGCGGCGGCGGCGGCCGCGTAGTCGCGCCGGCTGGCCGCGCTGACGAGACCGTCGTGCGCGCTGCCCAACAATGCGTGGTACTGGGTGATCATCGGGAGCTGGTCGGTGTAGTTCTCCAAGTACCATCCGTTGCGCAGGATGACGAACGCCGAACTGCTGTCACGCAGGTAGTCCTCGGTGCGGCGATGCTCATCAGCGAGCGTCATTTGCGCGGTCGAGGCGTTGACGATGCTGGTGTACACGATCGGGGACACACCCGCTCGGGCCGCCGCGTCGATGGCGTTGCGGGCGTTGTCGAATCGCTCCCCGACCGTCGTCGTCGAGACCAGCAGGATCGCGTCGGCGCCTGCGAAAGCGTCGTCGAGGGTGATCGGATCGGCGAAGTCCGCGCGCCGCACCGTGACTCCGTTCCGTGCGAAGTCGGTTAGTTTGTCAACATCTCGGCCGGTGGCCACGATCTGCGCCGGCGGCGTTCCGGCGGCGAGGAGTTGATCGACGACGAGCCGGCCGAGGTGACCTGATGCTCCGGTGATGACAGTGGACATGGTGTTTCCCTTCGATAGGGGTGCGGTGTGAGTGAATTACGGCGTGAGTAAAGATCGCCGGCGCCTAGCGGTGGGTGGCCAGTGGGATTCGCCGGGTGATTGCGAGGCGCTATTTGTCGCGCTGGACACCTGTCAACGAGTGAGAGTCACAGTGGTCATCCTGAATCCCCAAAGAGGGTGACTTCGTGGGCACCATGGCCGTGTTAGCTCCAGCCGCCGTCGGCTTCGATGGTGGTGCCGGTGATATAAGACGCATCTGGGGAGAGCAGAAACGCGACCACGGCGGCGATTTCGGCAGGTTGGGCCAACCGGCCGAGTGCGCTCATCGAGCGGATGAGCGCGTGAAACGGTACATCGGCGAGCGCAGGGGGGGTGTAGTTGGCGCTGTAGCGGGTTGCCATGCGGGTGGCGGTGGCGCCGGGAGCGATCGCGTTGATAGCGATGTTCCGCTCGGCCAGTTCTGGAGCCAGATTACGCACCATGGCCGAGATAGCGGCTTTGCTTGCCGCGTACAGGGCGTGTTGATAGACCGCCAGGCGCACACTGACCGAGGAGCTGAGGACGATCCGGCCGCCGTCGGTCATCGCGGCGACCGCCGCCTGGGTGACGAACAGTTGTCCGGCCACGTTGGTCTGAAAAAGGCAATCGAAGTCGGCCTGGGTGATGGTTTCCAGTGCTCCGAAGTGCTCGACCCCGGCGTTACTGACCAACAGATCCAGGCCGCCGAACTCGGATACCACCGCGCCGACCAGCTCGCGGGTCTGCGCCACGTCACTGACATCGGCAGGGAAAGCCGACGCGGCACACCCGTTGTCGCGGAGTTCGCCGACGAGCGCATCGGCGGCGGCCCGATCGGATCGATAGTTGACCGCGACCGTGGCTCCCTGGGAGGCGAGCCGCCGCACGATCGCGGCGCCGATTCCGCGGCTGCCCCCGGTGACCAGGACCCGCTTGCCCGCCAGGCTTGATGCCGATGTCATGGCGCTACCTATGTTCTCTCTCTGTGTCTTCTCTGGATGTGAACAGACCTTGGGTCGGCGCCGCGACGTTGCGCGCTTGTCGATGACCGTGTCCTTCGCCCCCCCAACGGCTTATCGGCGCATGCATCGGCGATCATGTCCAGCAGACCAGCCCCACTACCGGGTGGCCGGCCACTGCCGCCGAACAGCCACCATCAGCTGGTCGAATCGCACGCCGGAAAATCGTCAGGATCATTGACGAGGCTGACTATGTCAGGGACACTAGTCAATAGGACTGACTATGTCAAGGCGGAGTCGAAGCCTGCTGGCGCCCGCTGGCCCCGGCGGCTCGGGGCGAAGGGAATCGGGGGCGGACGCCCCGGCGCGGCCGGGTTTACCGTGCGTAGGGGTCGGTGATCTCGCGGAGTTGATCCAGGATCTGGTGCAACAACGTGAAGTTGCGGGTGCCCAGGTAGGCCTTCCACTCCGAGAGGATCTCGTCGCGTGTCGCCATGGCCACCTCGACCGCCCGCCGGCCACGTTGCTCGATCACGATCAACCGGGCGCGGCCATCCGTGGGGTCGGGGACCCGGCGGACATAGCCCAAGCGTTCCAGTTGATCGACCAGCACGCCGGCGCTCTGCTTGCTCATTTGCGCCTGGTCAGCGAGGTCAGTGAGGCGCGAACCGTCCGGGGCGATGCGTTGAAACACCCGGCACTGGGCGAGGGTCCAGTCGTCGAACCCGGCATCCTGGAGGGCCCGGAAAATCCGGTCCTCGGCGTACCGGTACGGGATGAACAACGACACCCCTAGATCAACCCGCTGCTCGTCGTCCATGCCGCTCCCGGCTCCATCGCCGACCTGATCCCACGAGGTTCATACCCTACGTCAACGCTGCCGAGCCAGGTCGCCGCCGACCCGACCGCGGCGGCGCGTGCGCAGCGCTGCGCACGATGCGTTCCGCACGCGCCATCTGCCCCTCAGCGAATTGGCTCCTGTTGCTGTTGTCATCGGTGCTGCTGTACGACTACAGTAGTAAAGATATCTGACTAGTTGGGCTGGCGACCAGCGGGCCGGCAAAAGGGGAGGAAGCAATGGATCGACACGATCGCGAGTCCGGGCGCAATCTCCTGCCCGAGCAGTGTCAGCCGGCGGCACCTTCCGTCCAGGAGGCGGGCCGGTCTGACGCTGAGCTTCTCAGCAGGCACGTGGCGGGCGATCGCGATGCATTCGGCGTGCTGTTCGGGCGGCACCGGGACCGGCTGCTGGCCGTTGCCGTCCGCACTCTCGGGGATCCGGAGGAAGCAGCCGATGCCGTGCAGGATGCGGTGATCGCCGCGTTCCGGCGAGCTGAAAGCTTCCGCGGGGATTCAGGGGTCACGACCTGGTTGCACAGGATTGTTGTGAATGCAGCACTCGACCGCATGCGCCGCCGGGCAGCGCGCCCGGCCGTAGCCTGCCAGGACGATCACGCGCTGGACGCGATGGCCAACGCCGGCCGACCGGCATCGGATCCATCAGACAGCAGCGACACCGCTATCGACGTGCGGGCCGCGCTGCAGAAGCTGGTCCCCGAGCAGCAGGCCGCGCTTGTCCTGGTGGACATGTTCGGCTACCCAGTCGCCGACGCCGCCCAGGTGCTCGGCGTCTCGGCGGGAACGGTGAAAAGCCGCGCAGCCCGGGGCCGGGCGCGGCTGCTGCCACGGCTCGCGCACCTGCGGCCCGCAGCGGCGCCCAGGCAAGGCCGGAGACAGTCCGCCGCCGGGCGCGTCCACGACAGGGGACCACGGTGCTGCACGACGACCGGCTAGTCAGCAGACCCCATAGGTGTCGCTCGCACCATGGAAGTTCACCTGCCAGGCCTCGCCGGGAACTCGGTCGAGCTGCAGCCGAGCCTCGGGACCAGATCGAGTGGGACAGTTCGGCGTCGGCCGTCTCACTGAATCTGGTTCTATGAGCGCGTTCGGTTCGGTTGTCTCACTGAATCCGGTCCGTGATCTTCGAATGGCCGGACCGGGGGTGCGCCCCAGCTGCATGCACGCGGCGCCCTTACAGGCACGCCGCTCCTAGCGCTCTCGTGCGCGGCCAGTGTGTCGGGCCACCGAACTGGACGTTCTGCGCGCGTGAGCAACGGTCTCCCGGCTCTATCGCCGGTGGCCCAGAATCGGCAGGGAGATCGAAGATCACCGAGCCCTCAGGGCCGTTAACGCGCTGATACACGGGTGGTCATTACTCAGTACCGAGGAGCGAGAAGCGGCAATGATCACCCGTGTATCACATTGATATGTGCGACCGGCTCAGGAGCTATTGTCAATACCTGGGGATCAAGATCTTTTAGTCCGCGCCTAGGCGGGCGCGTTCGTCAGGTCCCGGTCTTCCAGCTCCCAGGCGTGGTCGAGCATGTGCCAGGCACAACGTCGGATCAGGAACTGCAGCGGCCATGACCGCGCCGGCTCGCCGCGGGCATGGTATTCGCGGATACCCTCGACGAAGGCTTCCCGGTAGGCGCGAAGGGCCTCGGCGTCGTCCCTGGTTTCCAGCGGGACCTTGACGCCGACCTTGGGTGCGAACTCGTCTATCTCCGCGCCGTTCACGTGCCGGATGATGCGATCCTTTTCCCAGCCGCCGCCGCGCGGACCCTTCCGGAGCTCGGCCGAGACGCGTGCGGCGAAGTCGTCGAAGGTGCTCCAGGAGGCCCGGAGCAGCGCGATCTTCCGCTCGCATTCTGCCTCGGTCATCTGGTCGTTCTCGGGCGCGGCCGCCCTGCCCGAGAGGCCGTAGTAGTCGGTCATCCCGATCCCTTCGAGCCGCTCGACCACCTCGAACTCGCCCGTGGCCCCGAACTCGGCGCCGAAGCCGGCCAGCTCTGCGACCTTGGCGTAGCGGGGCCGATAGGAACCGAGGACCGCGAGGACGTCACCGCCGATCCTGGCGCTCCGGTCCCATCCGGGCCAGTCGAAGGCGCAGGCCACCACCCGCTTCTTCTTGCCCTGCTCGAGCATCACGCGAACCGGATCGGCCATGCCGTCACCATCCGACAGTCGTCTGTTGCCGCTGGCATCTAGGACGCGACCGCGCGGGAGTTATTGTCAACACCTGCATATCAAGATCTTTTAGGTTGCCTTCTGCTCAGCGTTGTGGAATGTGTGGTGGCGACTGGCGATCATCGGCGTGGGTTTCGCGCTGACCATGTCCCCGCTGACCGGCGCCGCCATCCAGGCGGTCAGCCGGCAGGAGAGCGGTCTCGCGTCCGGTATCAGCAGCACGACCCGGCAGATCGGTGCGGTGCTCGGAGTGGCGGTCCTCGGCGCCATCGGCCGCACTCGTGAATCCGGCGGCGCATCCTTCGAAGCCGGCCTCGACAGCGCCTTTGCCGCCGCTGGTGCTGTCACCTCGATCAGCGCCACGTTCACCAGCATTAGGCTGGTGAAATCCAACCCCGCAGAAGTCCCTGCCCCGCGGGCACAACCAGCCAATTCATCACGCTCCACGCATCATCCCGACACCCTGGTCACATTCGACCGCGACGGCGGCGGGCCCTCTCCCAGATGGTAGGTACTCGCACTGGTGTAACGGTGGCGTGCATCTTCGCGGTGCGCGTCACCGTGCCCCCCTCGAGGTACCGCCCGCTCCTGCGCCTGGCGGGGCGGGTAGCGAGTGGTATCGGCATGCGGCTCTGGGCCGGGTGTCAAGCCTGCCCTCGCGCGGGGGTGGCGCCCTGCCAGCCGCTGACGCCCGCTGGACAAGCCGCGCCCGGCACGCCTGACTGCATTCACACATAGCGACCGGAGGTGTCTCACTGCTGCTCGGTGCCGGAGACCCATGTTGTCGGCAAGCCGGACATCGAACGCAGATACATATGCCTTGATCCACTGCTCCACTGTGCCTCGGGCGTCTGCCATGTGCGCGCCGCGACGGCTGCCGCACGGTGACGGGACATCCTTCGCGCAGACCGCGCTGCGTCACGGCGCCGCCGTCCTGCCAGGAACCGGCCTCGACGCCGCCGGGCAAAGCCACGACTACCTGCGCCTGCACTTTCTCGCCCCGCCCGACGACCTCACCGAGGCCGTCCAGCGCCTCGCCGCAGCATGGCACGCCTACCACCCGCCGGTAGCCCAGCCCCGACTGGGCAGCACGACGTAGCTTGTGCCTGACCAGCAAGAATCGCCGCGAGTGGCCAACTACCCGAAGCCATCGTGGCGAGCGCGGACAGCATGGAGGCCGTCCGCGCCTTCGTCCCGCAGCCTCTCAGAGCGCCCATGGCAGCGACTGCCGGGCATCGCTGCCGTGGACCGTCGCCTGCCCGCCCGCGGCCATGCAGACGATCGCCTCGGCTTCCGATGCGCCCGCGCCGACACGGAACTGGCGGGTGGCGCCACTCGGCACTGCCAGCGCCTCTCCGGCCCCCACCAGGGCGGTCTCGCCCTCGACGGTGAACTCGAACGTGCCGCGCAGCGGCATCCACACCTGCTCGCGGTCGATGATGTGGACCGGGGAGCTGCCGCCGGGGGTCATCCGCACCCGCCAGGTGCTGAGCTCGGCGGTGCCCTGGCTCGGGGCGGCCAATCCGGCCATGACGCCCGTGGGGGTCTCGATGGTGCGTTCCGTGGTCTCAGTGATGACTCGCATGACCCTCCTAAGTAAACCTGCTTTACTCGCCTCGCGAGTAAAGCAGGTTTACTCGTAGACTGTCAAGGTGCAGACAGGGAGTTGCGGATTGACGGGCAGAAGCTGGTGACCGCCGGCGGCCCGCTGGATGAGCGGAATCCGGTGACGGCCCGCGACCCGCTCGCAAGCATTGAACTGACATTCCTCCTGGGCATCTCGTTCCAGCTAGTGCTGGCCGAGTTCACCCGCAGGCTCGCCGCCGCGGGTCATGGCGACGTGCGCCCCGCGCACGGCATGATCTTCCAGATCCTCTACGGCGACGGCGCGACGAGCAGCGAGCTCGCCGAACGCCTCGGCGTCACCAAGCAGGCCTCCGGGCAGCTCGTCACCGACCTGGAGAAACGCGGCTACGTGCGCCGCGAGGACCATCCGCAGGGCGGCAGGCGGCGCCTGATCGTCCTGACCGACAAGGCATTCGCCCACCTGGAGGCCGCGGGTGCGATCCTGCACCAGCTCGAATCGGAGGTAGCCGCGCGCGCTGGAGACGACACGCTTCTCGCGCTCCGCACGGAGCTGGCGCGGCTCATCCGGGCGATGACCGGGGATGGAGACATACCGCCGCTGCGGCCCCTGTGGTGACCCGCCCCGAAACGAGCGAGTGGGCCGCCGGGAATGCGGCCTTACCCGCCCGCAACATGCTGATCCTGCTGGTCTGGCCAGGAAGGGGCGGTCAGCCGCAGCAGGAGCCGCCATCGGGCGGGCAGGAGCGCGGGCGGCGGACTGGTCACGTAGCGTACAGATACCCGCGCCCCGCCGCGGCGGTCTATTTGGCCACTTTGCGGATAGTTGGCCACACGTCCGCTGTCAGGGCGAGTGCCCCGCTGAGCTCCGTCAGCTCGCCCTCGTCTGACCAGGCACAGCCTCCTGGCGGGCCTGCGAGATCGCCCAGGCCGCGTTGATCAGCCCGATGTGGCTGAACGCCTGCGGGAAGTTGCCGATCATCTCGCCGCTGGCTGGGTCGACCTCCTCAGCCAGCAGGCCGACATCGTTGATTACTGCCACTGCGCGTTCGAACGTTGCGGTGGCCGCATCGATCTCGCCCGCCAGCGCCTGCGCTTGGGCTAGCCAGAATGTGCACAGCAGGAATGTGCCCTCGCGGCCTTCGAGACAGTCCCGGCTCAGGTAGCGGTATACCAGCCCGCGTTCATCGGTGAGCCGCGTGGCCGTGGCGTCGATAGTTGCTTTCATCCGCGGGTCGTCGGCGGGCAGGAACCCGGTCAAGGCGAGCATAAGATTTGCGGCGTCGAGGTCATCGGTGCCGAACGCCTGGGCGAAAGCACCCGCTCGATCGCTCCAGCCGAGGGTCAGGACCGCAGCCCGGATCTCGTCGCGGGCGGCCGCCCAGTCAGCTACCCGGTCCTCCGCGTCAAGGCGGTCAGCTAGCGAAATCGCCCGGTCCAGCGCCACCCAGCACATCACCTTGCAATACACGAAATCGCGTGGTTCGCCGCGCACCTCCCAGATGCCATGGTCCTTCTCGTGCCAGCGGCACGCTGCGGCGTCGGCGGCGGCAGCAAGGAACCGCTTGGTTGAAGGGTCAAGCTCACCGAGCTGGTCTACGAGCCGCTGGGCGGCACCGAGCAGCTCGCCGTAGATGTCGAGCTGACGCTGGGTCCACGCGCCGTTCCCGACCCGCACCGGCCAACTGCCCCGCCAGCCGGCCAGGTGCGGCAACTCCCGTTCTGACAGGTCATGCTCGCCACCGATCCCGAACATGATCTGCAGGTCCATCACCCGCTGTGACTGGGATGCGGCGGCGTCAGCGAGAAACGTGAAGAACTTGCTGGCCTCGTCCGGGCAGGCCGCCACCCACAGAGCCTCCATGGTCAGGCTGGCGTCGCGCACCCAGGTGTAGCGGTAGTCCCAGTTGCGCTCGCCGCCGACGCGTTCCGGCAGTGAGGTGGTCGGCGCCGCGATGATCGCTCCGGTTGGCGCGAACGTCAGTGCTTGAAGCACGCGCCCCGAATGGTGCACCAGTTCGCACCACGGTCCCTCGTAGGCCTGATGGATGGCCGACCAGGAGCGCCAGCCCTCAACCGTGTCCGACAGCCGCGCGGTGATCTCGTCCGACGTCCAGGCGGCTGGCAGCGGCGCGGCGGCCAATTCGCGCTGGCCCAGCCCGAAGCCTGTGGTCTGGCCAGCGGCCAGCCGGATGCGGGCGGCGGCGGTGGCCCCGTTCACGGTCAACGAGACCGGCGTGGACAGCAGCAGCCGCTGGGCGCCGCCGCGCGCGACGAGCCCGCCCGGAACCGGGACGAGAAGGGGATAGATGAGGCCGTACTCCGGTCGCGGCGCGAAACTGACCTCGGCTTCGACCTCGCCGGAGGAGCAGCACAGCCGGCGCAAGAGCATGCCCGGAGAACTCTCGCCAAGGTCGTGGACACGCTCACTTCGGCCCACTGCCATGCCGTCGGTAAGCACAGCAACGCCGTTCGGGCAGGTGAAAGTGGTCTCCAGGACCATCGTGCGGTCGAGATACCGGCGGCTGGCCCGGTATTCGCCCACGGGCCGGATCGAGAAGTGCCCGGCCTGTTCGTCCAGCAGGCGACCAAAGATCGTCGGTCCGTCGAACCGCGGGAAGCATAGCCAGTCCACCGAGCCGTCCCGGCTGACTAGCGCCGCCGAGCGACAGTCTGATAGCAGCGCGTAATCGCCGATTGGCAAGCTATCCATCGCGATTTCTATGGTAATCAGGTAGCTGCCGTCGCCTTGGAGCAGGTGAGGCAGGAAGCCAGTCCCGGCTCGGTAGATCGCTGATCTATGTGATGCCGCCCGGCCACTGCGCATGCCAGCTTTAGTGACAAAGCGAACGGGACACGCCGGAGGCCGGCCGGTGAGGTTCATCAACTACGCCACTTTCGCGGACAACCGGCGCAAGCTGGGTGACCCTGTGCCCGACCGGGCGGATTTCGGCTGCACCTTTGATTACCCCGGAGCTGACATCGCCGGCCTGATGCGCGACTTCCTCCGGCGAGTTCTCGCGCCGTCCTGAGCAGCCCCCAGAATTGGAAGGCGCGCCGTTGGAACGGCCGAGTCGCCGCCTGGTTCAGATCCCTGGATCAGCGAGCGTCTGCAGCGTCGCCCGTGCCCCGCGCTGGTGCAGCGAGGCCAGCGCCCACCGGTACGCAGTGACGAAGCGCTGGCTGTCGGCGAGCGAGCCGAACAGGTCGCGGTTGGCGATAAACGCGTCCGGATTGTCGCGCTGGCGCCGGGCGAGCCTGGTGAGAGTATTCGCAAGCCGGTCGACGACGTCAATCGGCTCACCGTGCTCGTCGACACCCT
>Ga0335072_10007213_pt1 | contig 16206 bp, 13 predicted proteins | sample Lox_Sample_21_FD_206725 | JGI IMG/M metagenome (GOLD analysis project Ga0335072, IMG submission 206725) | Soil microbial communities from Loxahatchee National Wildlife Refuge, Florida, United States - Lox_Sample_2.1 | ecosystem: Environmental > Terrestrial > Soil > Wetlands | place: USA...
TGTTGAGCCATGTCGGAAGCACGAGCTCGCTGAAGCTCAGGCGCTTGGTGGGATGATGGCGGGCATCGGGACATTGACGCTCGCTTTGGCGCTCGCGCCCGCGGTCGCCATTGTCCTTATTTTGCTCATCCGCCGTCCTCGCGCGGCCGAAGCGCTCAACCTCGCCGCCAGCGCCGTCTCGCTCGCAGCCATACTCGTGATCCTGGCCTCGAGGAATGAAACGAGCCTAACCTTCTGGGGGTCCTACATCGTCATGGACGGCCTTGGAACGTGGTCGATCCTGTGCGCCGCAATCGTGTACTTCCTCGCTTCGATCTATGCGGTCGGCTACATGCGGCTGCTTGATCAAGAGGACCGCCTCTATCGGTTCTACGCCATGTTCGCCGGGTTCGGGCTCAGCACGCTCATTGGCCCGATGATGAACAACGCCGGCCTCTACTGGATCGCGATCGAGCTGACGACGCTGATCAGCACCTTCCTGGTCGCATTCGAGCGCGAGGCGGCCAGCATAGAAGCGGCGTGGAAGTACATAATCGTCGTATCGGCCGGCATCAGCCTCGCGCTGCTCGGCACCGTGCTCTTTTATTGGAGCGGCACCTTCGTCCTCGGGCCGACCTACGACATGACCTGGAAGGCGCTGCAGGAGATCGCGCCTCGGCTCAATCCCGCGGTGGTGTCGCTGTCGTTTCTTCTCGTGCTGGTCGGGTACGGCACGAAGGTCGGTCTCGCGCCCATGCACACCTGGCTGCCTGACGCGCACAGCGAAGGTCCGGCGCCCGTGTCGGCTTTATTGTCGGGCGCGCTTCTCAATACGGCGATGGTCGGCATCGTGCGCTATCTCACCATCGCCGACGCGGCCGGCGTCTCGACGCTGGCGCGCGGCACGCTGCTTGCGCTGGGCGCGCTCTCGCTCTTCATCGCGGCGCTTTTCATCGTCCGCCAGACGGGGGTCAAGCGCCTCATGGCCTATTCGAGCGTCGAGCACATGGGGGTTATCGCGCTCGGGTTCGGCTTCGGCGGCCCGCTCGGAATTGCGGGCGCGCTCTACCACATGCTCAATCACTCGCTCAACAAATCCGCGATGTTTTTCGGCGCAGGCATCGTCATGCGGACATGCCGCACGAAACGCATGCGTGGCATCCGCCATTTGTTGGAGCGGCTGCCGACGCTCGGGGCCTTGTGGCTTGCCGGCGCTGTCGCCATCACCGGGGCGCCGCCGTTCGCGCTGTTCTTGAGCGAACTGACGATCATCCGCGCCGGCCTTTCGGCGTCGAGATACTTCCTGATCGGGCTCATGGCCGTTCTTCTCATCGTCATCTTCGTCGGCTTCCTCAACCATTTCCGCAGGATGTATTTCGAGGAGGGCCAGGGCGGGAATCGGACGCCGGCGCGTGTCAGCCCGTGGTGTCTTCTGCCGATGTGGCTTGCCGTTGCGCCGCTTTTGATCATGGGGCTGTGGTGGCCTCCCGCTCTCTGGGATCATTTCCAGACCATCGCGCAGGCTCTCGAGCCAGTGCATCTTGCGGAGGCCGCGCGATGATCGGGACACGCCCGTTCAGGCTGTCGCCTGAGGATCTTCGGCCGAGGGCCGAGTCGCTGCGTAAAATCGGCGGACGCCTGCAATTCGCCTACGCGTGGTTTCCCGCGCGCGAGGCGCCCGAGGTCCGTTATCTGTCCTCGATCCCCGGCCAGCATGATTTCGACATGTGGGTCGTCAAGGGAGAGCGTGAGCTGCCCAGTTTGGCCGGGATCTTTCCGCTGATCGGCTGGTACGAGCGCGAGATGACGGACCTCCAGCGCCTCACCTTTATCGGTCACCCGGAGCCCTATCCTCTGGTCTTGCGAGAGGGCGGAACCCGCATCAACGGCAATGGTTTCGTCAATGGCCGCGCTCATCTGCCGCGCGTGGACGCCGCCGATGTGCAACAGCTTCCCTTCGGCCCTATCCGCGCCGACGTCGTCGAATCGGCGGAATTTACCTTCCTCTATGTCGGGGAGCACATCATCCACTATCAGCCGCGGCTCTTTTTCAAGCATCGCGGGATGGAGAGCTGTTTCGAAGGCGCGGATCCAGAACGCGCCGTGGTGATCGCCGAGCGTGTCTCGGGCGTTGGGTCGGTCGCGCATGCTCTTGCTTATTGCGAGGCGATCGAGCGCGCGGCGGGCTGCGAGGCGCCCAAGCGGGCGAGGGCGCTTCGGGTTCTCATCGCCGAGCTCGAGCGGTTATACAATCACCTGCACTATCTCGGCCACCTCTGCCACACGACCACGCTCAAGGTGGGCGAGGCGCAGGGCAAGCTGCTCGAAGAAAACGCAAAGCAGCTCAATGCGAGGCTGACCGGCAGCCGCTTTCTTCGCGGAGTGTTGATCCCTGGGGGCCTGCGCCGCGAACTCGATCCGGGGAAGTGGCTCGGCGATGCGCTCGAGAGCCTGAGAGAAGAGTTCGCCGCCTATGTCAATCGGCTCGAGACTTCCGAGAGCCACCTCGATCGCCTGATCACGACAGGGCTTCTGCCGGAGAGGGTCGCGTTCGATCAGGGCGCGAGCGGTCCCGTCGAGCGCGCCTCGGGTCTCAATCGCGACCTGCGTAGAGATCACCCGTATGCGCACTATGCCGAACTGCCGTTGACCGTGCCGACGCTGAAGGAGGCCGACGCGTACGCGCGCGAGCGCGTTCGCATCGCCGAAGTCGAAGCGTCATTCGTCCTCTGCCAGCGTGTTCTGCTGCTTCTCGAGCCTGGACCGATCCGCTCGGCCTGCGAGGCTCCCCCTCTGTCGGAAGGGCTCGGCTGGACGGAAGGGCCGCGCGGTTCTCTTTTCTACGCAGTCCATATCGGCGCTGACGGCAGACTCGCGCGCGTCAAGATCAAGTCTCCATCCTTCTCCAATTGGCGGGCTTTTCCCTTCACCGTGCATGACACCAACATGATGGACTACGCGATCAACGAAGCCAGCTTCGGTCTGACCGTGGCCGGATGTGACCGATAGGGACGGCCCATGGCGCTCTGGACCCTGTTTGGCCTGGCCAGCGGAAAGGCGACGACCGACTGGCCGAGGCAAGGCGGAAACGACGGACAAGAGGGCGTGCTCGGCATGCCCCGCTATCACCCCGACGCCTGCCGCGACGGCTGCGAGGAATGCGCGAGCGTATGCCCGACGCACGCGATCGAGGCGCGCGACCGCGCGCTCGCGGTCGATTACGGACGCTGCATCGTCTGCAATCTATGCACGGAAGCGTGCCCGACCGGCGCGATGGAGCGGTCCAACGATTGGGCGTTCGGCGTTACCGAGCGCGCCGATCTCGTCTGGTCGGAGGTCGGGGGAGAGCGGTCCAAGCGTGCGACGCCCGAGCGCAAGCCCTTCCGGCGCAGCCTGCATATCCGCCATGTCGATGCGGGCTCCTGCAACGGCTGCGAATCCGAACTGCAGGCGCTCAACAATCCCTTCTACAATCTGCACCGGCTCGGCGTCTTCTTCACGCCATCGCCGCGCTTCGCCGACCTGCTTCTGGTCACCGGGCCGGTCACCCACGCCATGCATGAGCCGCTGAAGGCGGCGTATGACGCCATGCCCGATCCAAGGTGGGTGATGGCGGTCGGGACTTGCGCCGTATCGGGCGGAATAGCCGGCGGCAATTATGCATGCGGGACCGGCCTTGAGGGCGTTCTTCCGGTCGATGTCTATCTCCCCGGCTGTCCACCGAATCCGGCGGCGATCATGGAGGCGCTGCTCATGTTTCTCGAGCGCGCTCCTCAGCGGGTCAGGGGAGGGCGGCTCGGTGGTTAGCGCGTTCCTGACCATCGCCGCGTTGCTGTGGGTCGCAGGCGCGGTTCTCGCGGTTGCGGGCGCCTCGACGCTGAGCCGCGTTCTCCTCGTCGTGGGGGTCGCGGCGGGCGTATTGGCGGCGACCGTGAGCCTGCCCGCCGGAAGTCCGACCATCGTCCTTCCGACCGCGCTCATCGGCGAGCCGGTCTCGTTCCGCATCGATCCGGAAGCGCTTTGGCTCATGGGCTTCGGCCTCGCGCCCGCCGGCTTCGCCTGCGCCCTTGCCTCGCCTTCGGCGCACGGGGCGCGCGGTTGGCTGCTCGGCGCGGCAATGAGCCTAGTTGGCGCGCTTGGCGTGTTCGGACTCCAGAATGGCGCAGCGTTCGTGATCGCGTGGGAGGTGATGAGCCTGGGCGGCGCGGTGATGATTCTTGGCGAGAAGCTCGAGCCGTCGCACGGCCGGACTGTCCTCTTCATGCTGGCGCTGCTCGAAGTCGGCGCCGTCGCCCTCGTGCTTGCGATCGCGATTCTGGGAACGCGGATGTCGTCGCTGCAATTGTCCGATTTCAACGGCGCCGCGGTTGGCCTTTCGCAAGGCGCGCAGATCGGCATTGGCCTCCTCTTCCTTATCGGATTCGGCGCCAAGCTCGGTCTTCTGCCGTTCTACGAATGGTTCCCCGGCGCCTATGGCTCCGGGAGCGGCGCCTCGGGCGCGATCATGTCGGGCGTCGTCCTCAACGCGGCCTTCTTCGGCCTTTCGCGCGCCCTGTTCAATTGGCTGCCCGCCCCGCCGGAAGGCGCGTTCCCCTCGCTCGCCGTGATCGTTATCGTGGTGGCGACGCTGAGCGCAATTCTCACCATTCTTTATGCGTTCCAGCAGGACGACTGGCGATCCCTCCTGAGCTTCTCATCCGCCGAGAACGCCTCGATCGCCGTCGTCGCGCTCGGCGCCGCGCTGATCTTCCGGACTCATCATCTCAACGATCTGGCCGGGCTCGCCTGGATCGTCGCGCTCCTGCATCTCGCAGGGCACGCGCTCGCCAAGGGGACGCTCTTCCTCACCGCCGACGCGGTGAAAAAGGCGAGCGGCGGCTATCACATCGCCTATACCGGCGCCGGCAATCATTGGGCGCTGGGGGTTGGCGCTCTGCTCGCGGCCATGAGTCTCGCGGCGATGCCGCCGACCGCGGGTTTCGTGAGCGAGTGGTTCATGTTCCAGACGGTCTTCCAGGGCTTTCACCTTCCCACGCTCGGCGGCCGTCTCGTGCTGGCGCTGACCGGCGCCGGCTTAGCGCTGACGGCGGCGGTCGCCTTCGCGACTTTCGTCAAGCTCGTGGGCCTCGGCGTGCTGTCGCGCAGCCGCAAGGAGCGCGCGCCGATCCAGCTTGGCTATTCCGGCTCGATCGGCCTCTTGGGGCTTTGCGTTCTCGCGCTCGGCGTCGGCATGCCATGGTGGCTCCCGGCTCTCGACGGCGCGGCCTCGGCGCAGTTCGGCGTTGCGATGACCTCTCAGATGCATGACGGCCTGTTGCTCGTTCCGCTCACGGCGAAGTTCGCCTTCATCTCGCCGAGCCTGCTGATCGTCGTCATGCCGCTCTTGGCCTTGCTGCCGATCATCCTCATCGTCGCAAGCTCTCGGCGCGCGATCCGTCGCACACCCGTGTGGTACGGCGGTCTCTCTCCTGATCCGGCGCTCGCTTCCACGACCGCGCTCACATTCTCGAACGCGATGCGAACGTTCTACAGCTTCGTCTATCGCCCGACAGCCGACACCGAGCGCGACGCCGACGCCGGCGGATATTTTGTCAAGAAGCTGTCATTCGAGCATGACGTCGCGCCGATCTTCGGGCCCTGGCTGTTTCAGCCCGCGGTCAGAGCGGTGAACGAGCTTGCGGGCAAGCTGAGGCTGTTGCAGTCCGGGCATCTGAATTTCTATCTCGGCCTGATCGGTCTTCTGCTCGTGCTCATCCTTGGGCTGACATTCTATTGATCAGATGAGACGACGCGAGAAAATGTGGACTTACGCCGCAATCGCCGTCTTCGGCGTTCTTGGCTGCTGGGCGCGGTTTGGACAAACCAATCTCGTGCAGGCCGTCTACGGCCGTGACTTTCCCTACGCCACGATGAGCATCAACATCATGGGAAGCTTCGTCATGGGCTTCCTGTTCGTTGAAACCCTCGAGCGTCTGACGCTCGCTCCGGCTTTGCGCACCGGCATTCTGACCGGCTTCATCGGCGCATATACGACATTTTCGACCTTCGAGATGGAAACGCTCCTGCTCGCCGAGGGGGGCGAATTCCTGAAGGCGGCGCTCTACGCCGCCCTCTCGGTCGGCCTCGGCTTCATCGCAGCGTTCGGGGGAGCTTACATCGCACGAAATCTATAACGGGAGGATCAATGACCAACGACATGCTGATGGTGCGCATCTACCTCAGCGAAGCTGACCACGGAAAGCGCAAGACGCTGATGCAGGAAATCCTCACCCTCCTGCAGGACCGCCACGCGGTGCAGGGGGTCACCGTGTTCCGCGGCATAGCCGGCTTCGGCGCGGGTGGCGAGGTCCGCGCCGACGACATTCTGCGGCTCAACGTCGATCTCCCTCTGGTCATCGAGTTTTTCGACGAGCCCAAGGTGGCGGAAGCGGCCATCGACCTCATCGGCGATCTCGTTCCCAGAGCCCACATCGTCTCATGGCTCGCCACGCGATCCGGCGCGCCGATGGCGCGATCGAGCCGAAGTTAGCGTCAACGCTCGAGGCTCGCCATGCCGAGACAAAATCAACAGACGCCGAGGGCCGACAAGCGACCCTCGATTCCGCAGCTCGCGCTCACCCATGGTCAAGTGATATGGCTGTTGACCGAACTCGACCTTCGCGGCGGCGTGAGCAAATCGACGTTCAATCATTACGTCAAGTCATTGCGTCGTCTGGGAATCCCTTTTGGCAGAGGAAAGGTTGAGTCTGAACGTGGGCCGAACGTCACCTATAATTTCGAAGATCTTATGGAGCTAACGCTCGCTCTTCTCTTGCGGGTCTATGGGACGTTGCCGGACGTCGTGACCAATGGGTTGCGTAACTTCCGCAACGACCTCCGGCCGATTTATCGACGAGCCTATTTGGATTCACTGAAAAAGGTGTATCCCCCGGCTCGCGTTTCGACGCCAGATGGGGAGCGCTTTACGGCGCGAGACTTGTTCCTCGACCTGAACATTCGCTACTCGGCTGGACAGGTGGTTCAGTTCGGACCGCCAAAGGCGTTATCACCCTTCGAGGCAATGAGAGTCTTTGCTCATTCCGAAATCGCGGCTCGATCGTATCTGCCATTGAATATCACAAGGGTGGCTCAGATGATTGCGGAACGGACCCGGCAGGCGCCCACGATTCCGCGTGGCCGGAGCGTTCGTCGGGCAGCTTTGGCTCAAAGCGACCTGCGTCAGTAGAGGAACGTTTTGTGCGATCAAATGCACATTCGCTCCTCGTGGGCGCGTTTTCGGACGCGTGACACACAGACCGCTTAATCGCGCGCGTGAGCCCGTCTTTATGATGCACCAGTGGAGCCGCACCATCGATTGGCCCCGCGTTGAACTTGATGGTCTTCAGTGCGACCAGTTCCACTGGGGCGGCAGGACGTTACCTACCCCCGGTTGTCGTTGCGCATCTTCGTCTCGACGAGCGCTGTAAGACAACCGATGAGCAGTATCCCGAACACGATGTCGTTCGATGCTTTCAAGATAAGTGATGCAAACAATGCAAATCCGATCACCCCGAAAATGAGCAACGGCAAGACGGAGTCTCCAATGGTCCGTGCGAAGGACGCCAAGTGTGCGCGCGCCGCGTAGCGCACCGATGAACGCCATCGTTGTATACGTCCGCCAGTGGGCGTAGGAACCGAAGTGTTGTCCATGACTCCCACCGCACAGGATGTGTGAGGTAGGAGTCATTAGCCTGGGAAAGGCGGTTTCGGAGGAACCCCATCTCCGTGTACTGATCACTCTATCACATGCGCGTGCTTCATCACAATTGGGCGATCTAGGAGTGGCACTTCACCGAACCGGCACGCCGATCGGCGTCTCGCCCTGGCTTATGTCCCCAGTCTGTTCGGGCCCGGTGGAGGGGACCGAGGGGTGTTCTTGGCAAAAGGCGACTTGTGTCCTGATTCTGAAGTCCGCTGCATTCTAAGCGTTTGCGGCGAGGGTGCGCAGGCAGAAGCGTTGGATTGAAGCGAGGATGTCATCGGCGCTCTTTGTCCATACGAACGGCTTTGGATCGGCGTTGGCGGCATCGATGTAAGCTATGATGGCCGCTTCGAGTTCGGCCACGGTTTGGAACGATCCTCGTCTGACGGCGCGGTCGGTGAGGAGGGCGAAGAAGCGCTCAACGAGATTGATCCAGGACGCCGATGTCGGCGTGAAATGCACATGCCAGCGCGGCCGCTTGGCGAACCAGTTGCGGATCAGCTTGGTCTTGTGGGTTCCGTAATTGTCCATGACGACGTGGATGTCGAGATCGTCAGAGACGTTGCGCTCGACCTCGTCAAGGAACCTGCGAAACTCCTGAGCGCGATGGCGGCGCATGCATTTGCCGATGACGGTTCCGGCTGTGACGTCGAGGGCGGCGAAGAGCGAGGTCGTTCCGCGCCGGGTGTAATCGTGTGTGCGCCGCTCGGCTTGGCCGGGCGCATCGGCAGCAGCGGCTGGGTTCGATCGAGCGCCTGAACCTGGCTCTTTTCATCGACGCAGAGAACGACGGCGCGCTCGGGCGGCGACAGATAAAGGCCGACAATGTCGCGGATCTTCTCGACGAACAAAGGATCGGACGAGAGTTTGAAGGTCTCCGAACGATGCGGCTGCAAGCCGAAGGCCTGCCAGATGCGGTGAATCGTCGACGGCGAATGGCCCAATGCTTTGGCCATCGTCCGCAGGCTCCAGTGCGTCGCGCCTTTGGGACGCGTCTCCAGCGTTTTACGCACCGTGGCGGCGATCTCGTCGTCGCCGATCTGACGCGGCGCGCCGGGACGCGGTTCGTCGTAAAGCCCGTCAAGGCGATCGCGGGCGAAACCCATGCGCCAGACGCCCGCGGTGTGCGCGCAAATGGCGAGCTTGGCTGCGATCTGCTTGTTGGTCAGCCCATTCGCCGCGGCCAGCGCGATGCGCGCTCGAACCGCCAACGACTGCGGCGCCCCATGCTTACGGACCAGAGACGTCAGCGCCCGCTCTTCAGCCTCGTCCAGGATAATCTCAACCGCTCGCCCCTTCGCCATTCTCGCCCCCGTGCTCGTAACTGACGAGAATGTAGCTGATTTGGCGATCAGGGCGCTAGCTTAGCTTAGCTAGTCTTCGGCAGCAGGCGAAGGCGTGGGCCTTTTCGGCGCGCAGCCGGTCGATCGCCGCAGAGATCGCCTAGACGCCGCCCTGCTGCGTCGCCGGCGCAACGGAGCGCCCCAACAGGGGCTGGCGAGGTTTTCGGTCTCTGCCGTCGGAGCTCGCGCAACTAAGAGGACAACCGATTAATCCTAAGCCTCCGGCGCAACTGTTCTCTCTTAACACGTCTTCGACGGATCTTCCCGCGCGAAGGCGGGTTCGTCGAAGGCCGCGCTCTCCATCATGCGTAGAACACAAGCTCATCGACACAGCCAGATTCCTTTAGCCGCCCGTCCACGATCACGACGCCATTCTCGCAAGCCCCGAGCGTGCTGCGGCGGTGGCTGATCACCAGCACCGTCCGGAAGAGATGCGATCGTGCAGCACGCGCAGGATCGTGCTCTCCGACAGCCCGTCCACCGCGTTGGTCGCTTCGTCGAGGATCAGGATCGCCGGCATGCGCAAAAGCGCACGTGCGAGACCGATCCTCTGCCGCTCACCGCCTGAGAGGATGAAACCCCGCGGAGATCCGTGCAAGCTTCATTGCCTCCGGGAAAACGGTCCCCGTTCTGTCCTCGCACTTCTCAATCGCGTCGATTGTCCGGAACGACTTCCTCCATGGCAACCCGGTGACGCCATACCTAATAGAATGCACTTGCCAAAGCGTCGCCCAGGCGTATGCCTCGAACCCTCCCTGAAATGGCTAGGCTCATGGGCTGCTCTGCCGTTATGCTGAAGCCTGCAAGCGCTCGTCGAGAACGTTGCGAAGCTCTGCCAACCGGCATTGAGACCGACGCGCACTCTCGATCTGTTGATGAAAAGATGCGTCCTCGGAACGTCGCCGTTCGCGCGTCATTTTGAGCAGACCGTCGGTGGAGGAGATGCTCGATTCCACCATCTCATTCGACGACGCGAGCAACTGACGAAACGAGTCGTCAATGTTCTGGCGCATCGTCCAATGCAAATCAGAGACGTTTCTCGTGACCGCCTTCGCAACGGCTGCGCGCAGTTTTGTCTGCTGTCTGCGTTCTCGAAGCTTACGGGGCAGAAGACGCGCGACTCCGTCTACGGTAAGCGAAGTCAGGCTCTCGACTCGCAGTTGACCGATCCAATAGGGTTCTCGCTCGATGTGAAACCACTCTCCGGGGGCAGCAACCCGTGAGGCAATATCGAACAGCGAGGACGCCGTCTCGCCTACGCGCACAACCAAATCGCGATAGCGTTGCTGGTGGACTTCGATCGCGCGTGCAAGTTCCGCATCGACCGTCGCCGCAATGGCGCTGAACTCGCGATCGAAGACCGCAACCATCGCCGATTCGATTCCTGACCGAAGGGCTTGCGGCTCGCCGGATTCGCTCAATTTCTCCAGCAGGCCCTCGACATCTCGGCGGGCGCGCTTGTCCGCCTCGTCGCACAGGTGATCGAGTCTGACGAGAGTCCGGCGCCATTCCCCAGTCAGCAGGTCCTCAAGATCGGTTCGCTCCCGCTGAAATTCACGCGCCGCCGCTTCAAAGAATCTGATCTTCTCGTCGAGCTCGGAGAGCGGAACCGTGAAGGCGCGCACAGTCATCGCAGCGCCCATCTGAAGCGCGTCGATGATGTCCGACATCTTCTTCGCGATCGATATCCTGAGGAATTTGTGCTTTTGACTGACGAGTTCCGACTGGATGTAATGCTCAAGCTCAAGCAAGCCGCTCGTCCGCAGCGCTTCGCAGTCTCCTCGACGCCGGGCGGAAAGGGCGAGGCGGGCTGATATCGGAAAGATTCGTGCATCGATTTGCGAGTGGCCTTGTTGAGCGAGAACGGAGGATAGAAACGCGGCCGCCTTCTCGCTGTCGTCATGTTCCGTGAGATCGATCTTGTTCAGGACAACGATGACGCGCGACACTGTCCGGCAGATGGCCGCAAGATAGCGAAGCTCGACCTCGGTGATCGGCGGATCCACAGAGGATACAAACAATGCAGCGTCGCATTCAGGCAACACTTCGTGCGCCATGTCGGTATTGTGAATGTGCGTGGACCCAATGCCGGGCGTGTCAATTAGGGTGAGGCCATCGAGCGGGGCGCTCGACGGAACTCCAACGTCGACCCTTTGCAGCCCCTTTTTGTTGCGAGGATTTTGCTCCTCGGTTGTCGCGGCTGCAATCTCGGCGGCTAAGGCCTCGAGATTCGCAAATTCCATCATTCGGGCGTCGCCCGATAGATATTTGAGGCGAATTTGGGCCGTCTGACTGCGGGAGAGGAACGTTGGGACTGCGGTTAGGGGAAGAACGCCGGCGCTCAGAAGCGGATAGCCGACAAACGCATTGAGAAGCGTGCTTTTCCCTCTCTTGAACTGACCGAGCAGAGCGAGCTGGAAAGCGGTCTTGCCGAGTCGCGCTCTCTGCTGATTGAGCCGATCGAGAAGCCGTCGCTGCTCGGGATCGGGATGTGGCAACGTTGCTTCAACTTCCGCTGCGATTTGCGCAAGATCGTGATCCGGCGCGCGGGTCATTCGGCGACCTCGGGAGCTGCGGAACGCGCAAGGATCCGGCGCTCCTCCAACCGAAGCCATTCCAGTATTTTGGATCGGTCCCCCGAGAGCGGTTTCGCCCATTCAGTAGAGCGAATCGTTTTGTCGTTCTCGTCCCACCAGATCTCCTTGACGAAGAGCAAGGACCATCTGTTCGGATTCGGTTTGCTGATCAGATATCGATCGACCGCGAAACCGCACGCCGCTCCGCTGAAGCTGTGTCGCTCCCGATTCCAATTGGCTCCCCGATGGGCGAATGTTTTGAGCCGGAGATCTGAATTAGCCTCTCCAATGAGCGTATGGATCAGCCGGAAGAAACCTGGATCAGCGAAGGTTCTCACGTGTCACACCGGAGCGGCCTTTCCACCTTCTCAAATGTTGCGGCGTCGCCCTCTCCGCCGGAGATGAAGACCCGCCGCGCTCGCCCCTGAGGGAAGGGTGCGCGGCGGGCGAGTGAAAGCCCGGATTGTCGTTGGCGCTTCTCCCAGTCGCTGCGCCGGCATAGGAGGGGACATTGCCCAGGCAACAAAAAACCCGCCCTCCGGCGGGTTGCATCATCCTCCCACCGCGACATCTCGCACGGCAGGAGTCATTAGCCTCAAAGGCGCATAATGGGAGACTCCATTCCCGAGGTTACAATAACCATCCGGCTCGGCGGATGCAATACGTTCTTGTGCTCCTCGCCTGGTTAATATTGCAGTAGCTGAGCTGTGATGAGCATCCGCGCGCGACCCCCATCGCTGTCCTATCGCCAGCGATCCTCACAGGTACGATCGGGCGGCAAGGGTGAAGGGGTCTTGACGTTCGCCATCGCGCAGAAGACCATAGCGCAAGGGAATGGAGTCTCCCTCCGAACGAACCGCCTCGTCGCTGATGACTCCTGTCGCAACCATCTGCGGCGGAAACTGATTGCATCCGGCCGCAGCTCGAAGTGAGGCGGTCATGCTGCACGTGGCGCGGGCGCGCTCATCCAAAGAGCGTCGCCTACTTCCAAAGATCTCCCATCAAAGCCGCAGAGCCTTTCCGAGGTGCCGAATTGGCACCCAAATCCAGCGCTTGCTCGCCTGCATCGACCTCGAGTCGGTCGAACGAGGCTCGCGCGATCGTGCTTAACCAAAGAGAGCTTGCTCAGCGCGCGGCGCCGCCCGATTCTGGCAGCCTGTCCTTGCAACGTGTCGCGATTCGCTTCGTTCTATTAATAGGCGTTCTCAGCTTCTTCGCGGACTTCACCTATGAAGGCTCCCGCAGCATTCTCGGCGCGTACCTTCTCGTCCTTAGTGCTAACGCGGCTGTCGTCGGCGTGGTTACGGGCTTGGGCGAGATGCTCGGATATGCCTTCAGGCTGGTTTCTGGGCGATGGGCGGACGCGACGGGCAAGTTTTGGCCGATCACGATCTTCGGCTATGTCGTGCAAATGGTGTCGGTTCCGGCGCTCGCGCTCACCCAAAGTTGGCCGGCGGCCGCCGTCCTCATCATTCTGGAGCGGCTCGGCAAGGCGACGCGGAATCCGCCACGAGACGTCATGCTCTCTCACGCCGCCAAGCATGTTGGCGGATATGGTTTGATCTTCGGCATCCACGAGGCCATGGATCAGGCGGGAGCCGTCGTCGGACCGCTCGTCGTTGCCGCCGTTCTCGCTTCTCAAGCGAACTACCACGAAGCCTTCGCCGTTCTTGTCGTTCCAGCTGTCCTCAACCTGTGCTTCGTCGCCGCCGCGCGCTGGCTCTATCCACGTCCGGAGGACCTGGAGTCTGGGCCGCCGGCCGATTACGGCCGGAAGTTGCCAAGCATCTTCTGGGTCTATCTGGCCGGCTCAGCTCTTGTCGCCGCCGGCTTCGCTGACTATCCGCTAATAGCCTATCACTTTAGCAAGACGCAGAGCGTCTCGGCTCATTGGACACCAATCTTCTATGCCCTTGCAATGTCAGTCAGCGGCGCAAGCTCCTTGGCCTTTGGGCGTCTTTTCGATCGCTTTGGGTTTGGCGTCCTCGTTACGCTCACCGTCATCGCCGCCTTGTTCGCGCCTCTCGTTTTTCTAGGCGGGTTCTGGTTCGCACTCGTCGGCGCCGCCCTCTGGGGAATGGGGATGGGGGTGCACGAATCGATCATCCCGGCAGCCGTTGCGCCGATGATCGCCCCGGATCGTAGGGCCTCGGCGTTTGGCCTCTTCACCGCCGGTTACGGCGTCGCATGGTTCGTAAGAAGCGCCGTCATCGGCTTCCTCTACGACGCGTGGCTGCCGGCGGCGATCGCGTTTTGCATGATTACCCAGCTAGTGGCTGTGCCGATCTTCGTTCTCGTCTGGCGACGACAAACCGATGCCGCCGCTCGATAGCTTCCGCTCGCTTTCGACCCAGGCAGAGGAGGCGTGCCAGGGCGCAATCATGACAAGCGCTTTTGACGGCCGGCCGCTCTGCCTTTGCGCCGGCTGCTTTCCTTTCGCGCAATGCCCGTTCGGCCGGATCGCTGCATCATGAATTTGCGCGAATACGAGCAAGCAAAGTTCAAGCTCTCGGAGCTTGTTCAGTCGGCGGCTGCTCTGATCCACGACCAAAAGAATCAGGCGCTCGAGGATCGCGTGCGCGACCTCTTGGCGCGCCTTGCGGAGGATCGGTTCAACCTTACGATGGTCGGTCGATTCAGCCGCGGCAAATCGTCATTGTTGAACGCGATCCTGGGAACCGACCGATTGCCGACGGGCATCGTGCCACTGACTTCCGTGATCACGGCGGTGTCGTACGGCAGCACGGAGAAGGTCACGGTGAAATACAGGGAGAGACGGCTTGACAGCGAGATCGCCCTCGAGGAACTCCCGCGCTACATCACGGAACAGGGCAACCCCGGAAACAGCCTTGGCGTGGTGATCGCCAACATCGAATTCCCCGCCGAAATCCTCCGACGTGGCTTCCACTTTGTGGACACGCCTGGACTCGGCTCCGCGATCGTCGAAAACGCGCTCACAACACAACGCTTCCTGCCCGAGGTGGACGCGCTCCTGCTGGTGACGAGCTTCGAGAGCCCTCTGTCGGAGGATGAACTCACCTGCTTCGACTCCGTTTCCCGCGCGGGCCTACCCGTGTTTGTCGTGATTAACAAGCACGACCTCGTGACCGCCACTGATCGCACGGAAGTCCTTGAGTTCGTGCGTTCCCATCTTAAGGCGCGCAATGACCAACCGCCGCCGGAAATTTTCTCGGTGTCCGCACGCGACGGCCTCCTCGCGAAGCGCTTTATGGACGTCGATTTGCTGCGGTCAAGCGGCCTTCCACCGCTTGAAGACCGACTGGTCCGCTTCCTTATTGATCGAAAACAAGGAGTGTTCCTGTCGAGGATGCGCGCCCGGATCGAGGATTTCTTCCGCGATCTGCCGCCGTTGGATGGGGTCGCGACGCTTCGCCAACGCGCCAATCATTTCCTGGACGAGCGCCCGGCGATGCAAGACGGCAGCGATGCTGGGTCTATGTCAGAACCGCCCGCTCCTGCATTTAGTCGGAACCAGCTTCGCCCATGCCAGATTTGCACTGAGATCGACGACGCTATTTGGAACTTTCTTGCCCGCTACCAGTATGAATTGTCTATCGACCTCGAGAGCCAAGTCGATTTTTCCAGACGCTCGGGGTTTTGTTGCCACCATACCTGGGAATATCAGAAGCTCGCCTCGCCCTATGGAACCTGCGCGGGATTTCCACCGCTGCTCGAACGGATTGCCGCCTCGCTGCGGACCGTAGGCGCCGACGCGAGCGACCCTCGAAGAGGCATCGAAAATCTGCTTCCAACGCGCGCCAAATGCGTGGCCTGCGCATCACGCGACAGCGCGGAGGCTGATGCTGTTCGCCAGTTGGCGGAGCGCCTTCGCAAGGATCCCGCGAGCGAGCTCGACAATCTGTCCGCGCTCTGCTTGCCCCACTTGTCGGCCTTGTCGGAGGCCATTGACGACCCCGAGATTGGGCGCGCGCTCGCCAGCCATCTCGCGTCCACGTTCGAGCGGATCGCGGAAGACATGCGCCGCTTCACGCTGAAACGAAGCGCGGCGCGGCGACAGTTGGAAACCACGGAGGAGCAGACCGCGGCAGAGCGCGCACTCATGCTCGTCACAGGGCGACCCGGCGTCAATTCAGTTGTCGGGCGTAACCCCGAGCTCTAATCGATGCGATTGTAGCGTTTCGAAGGTTTGAGGTCGGGTTCTTTGCTCATCAATCTGCCATTCTCGCAAGAAAGGCCGCGCGCGGTCGTCAAACGCCTGAGCGGCGGTCGCGCGTAACGCGCGGCCGCATGAGGCGAGATTACTCCGCTGGAACGCTCATCCAGGCTTTCACCGGCAGCGCCTCCGGTTCCTCCCGCCAATAGAACCGCCGCCAAGCCATCCTCACGTCGCGCGCAAGTCGGATCGAGACAAACATCCTGGCAATCAGAGTCGGGTCGGCGCTTAATAGGAGACGTTGATCGCCGATGGCTTGGCAATTTAGCCGTCATGTGATAACAGGCAGGATTGAAACTGGAGGCGATGGAGTCCGCCCCAACCGCCCTGCTCGGGGCTGATGACTCCTGCGAGTGCTTCGCGGACGAAAAC
>Ga0335072_10007214_pt1 | contig 16206 bp, 14 predicted proteins | sample Lox_Sample_21_FD_206725 | JGI IMG/M metagenome (GOLD analysis project Ga0335072, IMG submission 206725) | Soil microbial communities from Loxahatchee National Wildlife Refuge, Florida, United States - Lox_Sample_2.1 | ecosystem: Environmental > Terrestrial > Soil > Wetlands | place: USA...
CCGCCACCATGCGCCAGCGGGCCACCGAGCAACTCGCCTTCATGGACGTCGCCACCGGCACCCACCACTGCCACGGCGGGAAGATCATCCCGTTTTCGCTGCACAACGTCGATGAAGTCCTCGACGACCTTGGCGTGAACATCAGCGCCGGGGTCCGCGCGTGGCACTGGCTCATGCCCGTCGACCCGGCAGCCTACCGCCGGGTAACCCCGGCCGTGCTCAGCCGGCTGCCAGGGGTGCCGGATCCGTCCGGGGAGAGGACGGCAATCAGTCGCGTATCGTGAACGGCGTGACAGAGCCGGACCCCCTCGAAAATCCCACCTGGTTCGCCTTGGAAGGGGCGCACGCGAGCATCGCGGAGCGGAAGGGCCGGGTGCTGCGCTACCCGGCGGACTTCTGCCCCTTTTACGGAATGCCCGCCGAGCCGACCGCGCAGGACTGGGCCGACGCCGCCGCCCTGGCCGGGCCGGGCGGGATCGTGACCCTCTCGGCCACCATGATCCCGTTCCCGGAAGAGTGGGAGGTCGTCTTCGACGGGCGGCCGGGCGTCCAGCTGGTCGCCGGGGACCAGGTCGGCTCCGACGTACGGGCCGATGACGAGGTTGTCCCGCTCGGGCTGGCCGACGTGCCGGAGGTCTTGGACCTGGTCGGGCGAACGCGGCCGGGGCCGTTCCGTCAGCGCACCATGGAAATGGGCACCTACCTGGGCATCCGCCGCCATGGCGGGCTGGTGGCCATGGCGGGGGAGCGGCTGCAGCCGCCGGGGTTCACCGAGATCAGCGCCGTGTGCACCGACGAGGCGTGGCGCGGGCATGGCTTCGGGTCCCGGCTGACGCTGGCCGTCGCCGCGGGCATCCGGGCGCGTGGCGACGTCCCTTTCCTGCACGCCGTCGCGACCAACGTCAACGCGATCCGGCTGTATGAGCAGCTGGGGTTCGAGCACCGCCGGATGACCATGTTCAAGGCCGCGAGAGTCCCGGGCTAGCCAGGAACTGGGTAGCGGCAAGCTCGGCGTACAGCGGGCTGGACGCCACCAGCTCGGCGTGCGTCCCGGTCGCCTGGACCCGGCCGGACTCCATCACCACGATCTGGTCGGCCATCGTGACCGTGGACAGCCGGTGAGCGACCACGACCACCGTGATCAGCTGAGACACGTCGGCTATCGTCTCCCGCAGCGCCGCTTCATTGATGGCGTCGAGCTGGGACGTCGCCTCGTCAAGCAGCAGCAGGCGGGGCCGTCGCAGGAGCGCCCGCGCGATGGCCACTCGCTGGCGCTCGCCGCCGGACAGCCGCATGCCGCGATGGCCGACGAGGGTCTCCAGCCCATCGGGAAGTCGCCGCGTCATGCCGTCGAGCCTGGTGACCCGCAGGACCTCGGCCAGTTCCGCCTCGGTCGCCTCCGGGGCGCCGAACGCCAGGTTCTCCCGGAGGGTCCCGGACAAGACAGGCGCGTCTTGCTCGACGTACCCGATCGCGGACCGCAGGTCGGCCAGCGGCCACTGCGTGACGTCGGAGCCGTCCACGAGGACCAGTCCCGCGTCCGCCTCGTAGAACCGCTCGATGAGGGAGAACACCGTCGTCTTGCCCGCGCCTGACGGGCCGACGAAGGCGGTCATCCCGCCGGCCGGGATGACGAAGCTGACGCCCTGGTGGACCTGCGGTCCGGTGCCCCGGTAGCTGAACCGCACGTCGGCGAATTCCACGGAGGCCGGGCCGCCCCGGCCCGGGCGCGAGCTCGCCGGGCCGGCCGGCTCGGCCGGCAGCCGCAGCGCCTCCTCGATCCGGGTGACCGCCGCCGCCCCGGCCTGGTACTGGGCCGCGGCCGTGACAACCTGCCCGATCGGGCCGGTCAGGAACAGTATGTACATCAGGAAGGCGACCAGCGTCCCTACGCTGATCGCCCCGGCGGCGACCTGGGCGGCGCCGGTGGCCAGCACCGCGAGGAAGGCGAACTGCGCCGCGAGCTGCGAGCTGTTGCCCACCACGGCCTGCCAGAAGTCGGACCGCAGCGCGGCCCGCCATGCCGCGGCGGCCGCGTCCTGGACGCGTTCCGCTTCCCGCGCCTCCGCCCCGGATGCCTTCACGGTGCGGAACGCGCCGAACATCCGCTCAAGCGCCGCCGCTATCTTGCCCACGGCCTGCTGCATCTCCCGGGTTGCCCGGCCTATCCTGGGCAACACCAGGCTCTGCACCACCACGATCACGGCCATCACGGCCGCGGTGACGCCGAGCAGGACGTCGTCCACCAGCCCCATGAGGACCAGCGCGGCCAGCCCGGTGAGCAGGCCGGTGATGCCGGGAACGACAGCGGTGGCCACCACGCCGCGCAGCAGCGTCGTGTCCGCCGTGGCCCGGGCCATGAGGTCGCCGGGCTCGCTGGCGTCGAACGCCCCGACGGTGATCCTCAGCAACTGGCTGGCCAGGTTCCTGCGCGTGCTCAGCACGACCGAGTCCGCGACCCGCAGCAGCACGTAACCGCCGGCCGCGCCGAGCGCGGCGTCGGCCAGCATCAGCCCGCACATGGCCGTGATGGGCCCGGACAGCCCGTGATGGCGTGACAGGTCACCGATCAGCTCCCGCACGATGAGCGGGAGGAGCAGGCCGGTCGCTCCGGTGGCCAGGCTTAGCAGGCCGCCGCCCAGGAGGGCGGGCAGATGCGGCCGGATGTACCCGAACATCACCCGCAGGCTCGCCCGCCGCGCCGGGGGACGGTTGCGTCCGAGCGCCTGGTATCCCATCATCGGCGGCCTCCGCCACGCGTCTGGAACCGTGCAGGAATCAGGATGCCAGACGCCTAGCGCGCGGCCGTCGCGACCGAGAGGCTTAGCTCAGGTCTTCCTCGGGGACGGCGAGGAACTCCTGGGCCATGGCCCCCATGGTGATGTCACCAGGCTGCAGGCCGCCTGCCGAATCGGCGGCGTTGGGGTTGATCTTCACGAAGGGCGGGAGCTGAGGCTCGGACCAGATGACTTGCCGTCTCTTGCCGAACCACCGCCTGATTCTGAGCATGTCCATTCACTACCCGCCTAGGGCGCCTTACACCTGAGCTGACGCGGGCGGGACGAGCAGCGACAGGACCGCCCCGACGATGGCCGACCCGGCGCTGATCGCGAACAGGACCCGGTAGGCCGCCAGCGACGGCAGGGCCAGGCCTCCGGCGGTCATGAGGGAGCTGGCCAAGATGGTGCCGCCGACCGCGCTGGCCAGCGAGCTGCCGACGGAGCGGGCCAGGGAGTTCAGGCCGTTGGCGGCCGCGAGCTCGCTGGCCGGAGCGCCCAGCAGGATGAGGCTGGGCATGGCCGCGTAGGCGATGCCGGTCCCGGTTCCGGCCAGCGCCGAGCCGACGACGACCTGCCACAGCTGCCCGGTGAGGGCGATGCGCCACAGGAAGCCGGCCGCGACGACGGTGGCGCCGAGGGCCAGCGTGCGCTGAGGGCCGAACCGCGCCGACAGCCGGGCCGAGACCGGGGACATCCACAGCATCATGAGGCCGCCAGGCACCATGCACAGCCCGCTGCCCACGATCGACAGGCCAAACCCGTAGCCGCTGGCTCGCGGTGCCTCGACGTAGTCGGCGGTGCCGATAAGGGTGGCGAACATCGCGAAGCCGACGCACAGCGACGCGATGTTCGTCAGCAGGAGGGCCGGGCGGGCATTGACCCGGGTGTCGATGACCGGGGAGGCGATCCGCCGCTCGACGGCGACGAAGACGGCGGCGAGCACCACGAAGGCGGCCAGCAGTCCGGCCGTCCGGGGATCGCCCCAGGCCCAGACGCCGGCCTCGGACAGCGGCACGAGAAGGGCCATGAGCGTAACGGCGAGGATGAACGTGCCCAGGATGTCGAACCGGCCGCTGGCCAGCCGGGGCGGCTCGGTCACCAGCGGGACGATCCCGGCGATCGCGATGACCCCGCCCGCCGCGCAGATCCAGAACAGCACGTGGTAATCGCTATGCTCGGCGACCAGCCCGGCGAGGGGCAGGCCGAGCGCACCGCCGATGCCGAGCATGGAGCTGATCAGCGCGATGCCCTGGCCGGCCCGGCCGGGCGGCATGATCGTCCCGATGAGGCTGATCCCCAGCGGGATCGCGGCCATGGACAGGCCAACGACGGACCGGCCCGCGATCATGACCGCGATGTTGTTCGTCAGCGCGCAGACCAGGGAGCCGGCGATCAGCGTGATCATGGCGATCACGAGCATGCGCTTCTTGCCGTACAGGTCTCCCAGCCGGCCGAAGACGGGCACCGCGACGGCGGCGACCAGCAGGGTCGAGGTCAGTACCCACTCGATCGCGGCCGACGACGCGTGCAGGCTGACCGCCATCCGCGGCAGGAGCGGGACGAGGATCGAGGAGGTGAGCGCGGCCACGAGGGCGGCCAGCGCGATCAGCCCCAGGGCGACCGACTGCCGGGCCGCGCCGCCTGGCCGCGCGGCGCTGTCGTGGGCGGCACGGCCCTGGACGGTGTCGGCCACGGGGAGCTCCTCACTGGCAGGGGCGGTAAGACGAAGGTACTTTATGTGGAACGCATGGTCCACATAAAGGGCGGAGGTGATCTATGCCACGGCAGGCGACGCGGGCCGGGCAGCCGGCACCAGAACGACAGCGGGCCCGCCGCTCGGACTCCATGCGCAACTCCAGCCTCGTCACCGCGGCGGCCATCGAGATGTTCGCCCGGCACGGCAAGGACGCTACCGTCGCCCAGGTCGCCGAGCGGGCCGGCGTCGGCAAGGCCACCGTGTACCGGACCTACGCCTCCCGCGAGGACATGGTCGCCGCCATGCTGGAGCACCGGCTGACCTGGATGCGCGAGCGGATGGAGCGCGCTGCCGTCGGCGACGACGGCTGGGCGCAGTTCGCCGCGCTGATCGGCGATGTCATGGAGCGGATGCGCCAGGACCGCTTCCTGCTCTACGTCGTGGTGACGCCGCCCAGCAGCATGAACGACCGCATGGGGGCGGCACTTGGCCCGCTGATCCTGGCCATCTTGGCGGCGGCCAAGAACAGCGGCCAGGTCCGCGCCGACGTCAACGGCAGCGACCTGGGCATCTTGATGTCCGGCGCGGCGGCGGCCCTGGCCATCAAGGAGGACTTCACGTCCGCCTCCTGGCGGCGGGCCGCCGGCCTGATCCTCGCCGCCTGCCGTGCGTGTGACGGCGCTTGCCAACACGGCCGGGCGGCGCGAAGATAGAGGCATTGGCGATGAGGCTCGCCACAACCGCCTGGTTCACCCCGCGCTGCGGGGGCTGAGCCGCGCTGATGGCCTCTACCCGGAATGTCGGAGCCTGTGAGCAGGCCCTGCGGGTAGGAGGCGACCGAATGAGCGAGCCACGCGAGATTCCCGGCGAGCATGCTGGGGCCGTGCGGTGAGCGCGGCCCTTCCGGTCCCGGTCATCCAGCTCCTTCAAGTGCTGACGATCGGGCTGGGCGCGCCCCTGGTGATGGGCTTCATCGCCACGGTGGAGGCGCGGCTGCAGGGCCGCCGCGGGCCGCGGGTCATGCAGCCGTACCACGACCTGCTGAAGCTGGCCCGCAAGGAAGCACTGGCGCCGGCCGGCGTGAGCATGTTCTTCCTGGCGGCGCCGGTGATCGCGGTCGCCGCCTACCTCACGATCCCGCTGCTGATCCCGGTCCTCACGAGCTTCCCGCTTCCGCTGGGGTACATGGGGGACATCCTCGGCGGCGGGTTCCTGCTGGCGCTGGCCAGCTTCGTGGTCGCGACGGCGGCGCTGGCCACGGGCAGCCCGTATGCCCAGCTTGGCGCCAGCCGGGCCAAGACCTTCTCGGCGATCACCGAGCCCGTCGTGCTGTTCGTGGTGTTCACGGTGGCGCTGCTGACCGGCACCGACTTGCCGTACGCGCTGGCCGCCACCGTGCGATCCAGCGCCGGCGAGGTTGTCCGGCCGGCGCACCTGCTCGCGTCGGCGGCGCTGTTCATGGTGATCTTGCACGAGACTGGCCGGATCCCGGTCGAGGCTCGCGCGGCCACCAGCGAGTTCGGGATGATCGAGGAAGCCCGTTCCTTCGAGCATTCGGGCCCGTACTTCGCCCTGCTGACGTGGGGCTCGATGCTCAAGCAGCTCATCTTGTTCACCATCCTCGCCAACGTGTTCCTCGCGCCCTGGGGCCTGGCCGCCAGCCAGCGGCCCGCGGCTGTGCTGCTGGCCATCGTGGCGCTGCTGGCCAAGGCGGGCGCGGTCGGCGTCATCGTCGCGGTCATCGATGACTCCTTCGCCAAGCTGCGGCTATTCAAGATCACCGAGTACGCGGCGGCGGCGTTCCTCCTCGCCGTGCTCGGCGTGTTCACGCTCTACCTCGGAGGTGGCTGATGGACCCGGCCCCGGGCGTCCTTTCCGGCGTCGCGAACGCGCTCGCGGCCTTGATGCTGCTGCTGGAGTTCGGCATGCTGCGCCAGGCCCTGATCCGCGACCAGGTCAGGCTCTACGCGACGCAATCCGCGCTGATCTCGGTGCTGGCGGTTGTCATCGCCGCCGACCGCGGGCTGCCTGACCTGTACGCGCTGGCCGTGCTGTCGGCCGCGCTGAAGGTGGTGGCCGTGCCGTACGTGCTGCGCCGCCTCCTACCGGGCAGCGTCATGGCCCGCGAGGAATCATCGGGGGTGGCCGGCAGCTACACGCTTAGCCCGGCGAGCGCGGTGCTGGCCAGCATCGCGGCGGCGGCGTTCGGGTTCTTCTGCCTTGGCTCGCTCCATCTGGGGAACACAGGGGGGCTAGCCATCGCGGGCGCGATGATCTTCGTCGCGTTCGGGCTGATGATCATCCGGCGGGACGTGGCCTCGCAGGCGATCGGCTTCTTCTCCCTGGAGAACGCCATCTCGCTGACGGCGCTCGTCGTGGCCGCCGGACTGCCGCTGATCCTGGAGACCGCGTTCCTGTTCGACTTGCTGGTGGCGGTGGTCGTCTTCGGCATGCTGATCCGGGCGCACCACGCCAAGGCACGGTCCCTGTCGACGGCCGACCTGACCAGGTTGCGGGGGTGACGGCGAATGCTGCTGGCTCTTGTCATCGTCGCGTTCGCGGCCGCACTGGCCTGCGCGGTCCTGCCCGTGCGGCACGCCCCCGCCGTCACCGTGACCGCCGCGGCGGCGACTCTCGGCCTGGTCATCGCGCTTGTCCCGGCGGCCGCGCACGGCACCGTTGCCGAGGTCACCTACCTGCGGGCCGACGCGGTGAGCGTGACCTTCCTGCTCGCGACCGCATTCCTGTACGCGGCGGTGGCGGTATACGCGGTTGGCTACGTGCGGCTGGAGCACGGCGGGGACGACCGCTACGCGCGTCGCTTCTGCGTCCTGTTCAACCTGTTCGCCTGGTCGATGCTGGCCGCGCCGCTGATGAGCAGCCTGGCCCTGCTGTGGATCGCCGTGGAGGTCACCACCGTCGTCTCGGCGCTGCTGGTCGCGCTGGAGGACACCGACGCCGCGGCCGAGGCCGCCTGGAAGTACGTCCTCATCGCCTCGGCGGGGCTGGGGCTGGCCCTGCTGGGCACGATCTTCGCTTACTACGCGGGTGCTCAGGTCCTGGGGGAGCACTTCGACCTCGCCTTCGCGCCGCTGATCGCCGCCGGGGCGCGGCTGCCGCACGCCCCGGTACTACTCGCGTTCATGCTGGCAACCCTGGGCTACGGCACCAAGGTCGGCCTGTTTCCCGTGCACACCTGGCTGCCGGACGCGCATTCCGAGGCCGCCACCCCGGTGTCCGCGCTGCTGTCCGGGGCACTGCTGGCCACCAGCTTCTACGCGGTCGCCCGCTTCTACCAGGTGGCGGTCGCGACGATCGGCAGTGCCATCCCCCGCGACACCCTGCTGGCCTTCGGGGTCGCGTCGCTGTTGCTAGCGTCCCTGTACGTGCTGGGCCAGCGCGACGTCAAGCGGCTGCTGGCCTATTCCAGCGTCGAGCACATGGGCATCCTCGCCATTGGCGTCTCGTTCGGCTCACCAGTCGCCCTCGCCGGGGTCCTGCTGCAGGTGATGGCGCACGCCGCCGCGAAGGGCAGCGCGTTCATGGGGGCTGGGGTATTCCGGGTCAAGTACCGGACCAAGGAGATGCCGGCCATGCGAGGTGGCCTGGAGATCTTGCCGTGGAGCGGGCCGCTGTTCCTCCTGGCAGTTTTCGCGCTGTCGGCGCTGCCGCCGTCAGGGATCTTCCGCAGCGAGTTCGAGATCGTCGCCGGCGGCCTGGCCAGCGGCCACGACGCCGCCGCGGCCGTATTGGTGATCCTGGTGACCGTCGCGTTCTTCGGGCTGACGGCCTCAGCGACCAGCATGCTGCTCACCCGCCCGGCTCGCTCCCTGGGAGCGGCGGCCGCGGTCGAGCGGGGCGAGCCGAGCGCCTGGATGGTGATCCCGGTGCTAGCCGGGGTGGCAGTCCTGGTGGTGCTGGGCGTGCACCCGCCGGGTGAGCTGACCATGCTGATCGCCCGGGGCGCGGCCCAGCTAGGGGGATCCCCATGACCGTGGTTCGCGCGGACAACGACGTTCGTGCCTGCTGGGAGCGGGTGCGGTCGCGGATCGCGGCGGGCCAGCGTTTCGCCGGCGTCTTCACGTCCGCCCGCGCCCTGTCCGTGTACCTGGCGCGGCCCGGCGGAATCGACACGCTGGAGGTGCTGCTGCCGCCGGGCGCGGAAAGCTACCCGACCCTGACCCCCCACGTGGGCGCGGCGTTCTGGTACGAGCGGGTGATCCACGACCTGACGGGGATCATCCCTGACGGGCATCCCCGGCTTGCCCCGCTGGTCCGGCCGGGCGCCGCGGCGGAACGCTCCCCGGCGCGGCACGTCGAGGGGTACGGCCTGTTCACCATCCCGCACGGCCCGGTCCGCTCCGGCGTGTTCGAGTCCATGGAGTACCTGGTCGAAACGCCCGGCGAGGCCATCCCGCACCTGAACATGCGGATCTTCTACAAGCACCGGGGAATCGCCGCGCGGTTCGCGGGGCTCGGTGTCGACGACGGCGTCGTGCTCGCCGAGCGGGCCGAGGGCATCGCCTCCGTCGCCCACGCGCTCGCCTACTGCCACGCGATCGAGGCGATCGCCCGCTGCGACGTGCCCCGCGAGGCGGCCCTGGTGCGGGTGGTCCACGCGGAACTGGAGCGGATCGCCAACCACCTGGACGCGGCGGCCAGGCTCTGTGATGCCTCCGGCCTGGCCGTCGCCACTGCCCGGCTCGCGCTGCACAAGGAGCGGACGCTGCGCATGATCAGCGCCCTGTGCGGGAGCCGTTTCGGCCGGGGCGTGATCGTCCCCGGCGGCGTGTCGGCCGCCCCGGCCATGGCTCCCGCAGGCCTCGCGGCCGCCGCCGGGAAGCTGGAAAGGGCCATCACCGGGGACGCGGCCGCGCTGATGGGCACCTCCTCGTTCCTGGACCGGCTGCGCGGCACCGGTCCGCTGCCTCCTGGCCGTGCCCGCGAGCACGGGGCGCTCGGGCCGGTCGGCAAGGCATCTGGTTACGCCGATGACGCGCGGGCCGAGCGCCCCTACGACGCCTACCCGCTGACCGCCGCCCCGATCGCCAGTCATGAGGCCGGGGACGCCCTTGCCCGGCTACGGGTCCGCTGGGACGAGGTCGCCCAGTCGTTCCGCCTCATCGGGGAGGCCGCCGCCGAGCTGACCGCGCAGTGGGATAACAGCAAGATGCGATGGCCCGGCGCGGCGCTGCGGGAACCGTGCGCCCCGGCTGACGGGCGGGCCCTCGGCTGGGCCGAGGCTCCGCAGGGCGAGGTCTTCTACGACGTCACCGTGGGCGAAGGACGGATCGCCGCCTGCCAGCCACGCTCGGCCTCATTTCACAACCTCGTCCTCATGCACGAGGTATTCCAGGGGGACATCCTCACCGACTTCCCGTTCATCGAGGCCAGCTTCGGCCTGTCCGTCGCGGGAGCCGCCTTGTGACTGCCGGGGAGGCGCAACGATGAGCATCTGGGTACTGCGCGGGCTGCGCGACGGCGTGGTGACCACCCGGTGGCCGCGACGGCCGGACGAGTACGCGGCCGCCTGGCGGGGGCCCGCCGAGCCGTTGCCCGGTGCGGCGCCGCCAGATGACTCCGGCCTGGCCGCCCTCTGCCCGGCGGGAGCCATCATGACGGACGCTGGCCGGGTGCGAGTGGACCAGGGCAAGTGCCTCCTGTGCGGGCGCTGCGTGGCGGGCCGGCCGGACATCTTCGCCTGGTCAGCGGGAGCGGCCGGGCCGCGCGCGGCCGCCCTGACCCGGCAGGCCCTCATAGTGCCGGACCGGCCCGAGACGGACGCGGCGGTCAGGGAAGCGAGCGCGGCCCTGGCGCGGAAGGTCAGGGCGCTGCGTCGCAGCGTGCACGTCCGCCACGTGGACGCCGGGTCTGACGGCAGCGAGGAATGGGAGGTCCAGGCACTCCTTGGCCCCGTCTACGACATCAGCCGGCTCGGCATCTTCCTCACCGCCAGCCCGCGCCACGCCGACGTCCTGCTCGTCACCGGGGCCGGGGTGGCTGGCATGGCGCGGGCACTGCGCGCCACCTACGACGGCATGCCGGACCCCAAGGTCGTGATCGCCGCCGGGACCGACGCGGCTAGTGGCGGACTGCTCGCCGCGCGGGCCCCGGGCGTCGCCGCCGTGGTGCCCGTCGACGTGTGGGTGCCAGGGAGCCCGCCATCGCCGTTCGGCCTGCTGCGGGGCTTGCTGGCCGCGACGGGAAGGCTGGACGGCGGCCGCCGGCCAGCGGGAGCTACCCCGTGAGCGGGCCACGGCTCTCCCCGGCCGTGCCGTACGCCCTCGGCGCCGCCGGGTCCGCCGGCCTGGCGGTCGCGGGAGGCTTCGCGGTGGCGGGCAGGCAGCTCACGCTGGACGTCGCCGGGTGGCTCGGCAGCCCGCTGCCGGGGCAGCCGGCGCCCGGGCTAGCGGTGGACCGGCTGTCAGGGCTTTTCCTGCTCATGGCCTTCGGCGCGGCAGTCCCGGTATCCGTGGCCTTCGCTAGCTGGGCGCGACAGCACCGGGATGCGGCGACGGGCATGCTGGCCTCGGGCTACCTGCTGGCCCTGGTCGCGGTCGCGGTGGTCATGACCGGGCAGGACGCGTTCACCGTCTTGCTTGGCTGGGAGGCGATGACGGTCGCGTTCTACCTGCTGGCCGGCGGTTCCCCGGCCGACCAGGACCGCGGCGCCGCCGCCCGGGTCACCGTGGCGTTCGGCAAGGTGAGCGGCGCGGCGCTGCTGGCCGGGCTGCTGCTGCTGGCCACGCGAGCGCATTCCATCGAGCTGGCCTCGTTCGCGCACGCGATCGGGGCCAGCCGGACCACGGCGCTGGTGCTGCTCCTGGCTGGCTTCGCGGTCAAGGCGGGACTGGTGCCCTTTCAGGTGTGGATGCCGCGCGGCTACGCCGCCGCGCCCGGGCCGGCGCGAGCGGTCATGGCCGGCGTCTGCGTGAACGTCGCGTTCTACGGCATGTGGCGAACGCTCGCCCTGCTTGGCCGGCCACCCGGCTGGCTGGCCGGGACCCTCCTCGTCCTCGGCGGGCTGACCGCCCTGCTTGGCATCGCGCACGCCGCCGTGCAGAGCCGGCTGTCCCGGGTGATCGCCTACTCCAGCGTCGAGAACAGCGGCCTTATCGTCACCGGCTTCGGCGTCGCGCTGACCGGCGCGGCGACAGGCAACCAGCGGCTGGTCGCCGCCGGGATGCTGGCCGCCACCTTGCAGATGGTCATGCACACCGCGGCGAAATCGCTGCTGTTCACGTCGGCCGCTGGCCTGGCGGGAGCGGCCGGGAGCGACGACTTGGAGGAACTGCGCGGCGCCGGGCGCCGGGCGCCGTGCAGCGGCCTCGGCCTGGCCATCGGGTCGGTGACGCTGGCCGGGCTGCCGCCGACCGCCGGGTTCGTCTCCGAGTGGTTCGTCCTGGAGGCGCTCATGCAGCAGTTCCGGGTGCCGGACCTCGGCGGGCGGCTCACGCTGGCGGTCGCGGGCGCGGCGGTGGCGCTGACGGCCGGGTTCGCCGGGGTGACATTCGTGCGCATCGTCGGCCTGGTGGTGCTCGGCCCGCCCGGCGCGGCTCATGCCGCGCCGTCCGGCGAGTACCGGCGGGCCGGGCGTTGGGCCGTGCTCGTGCTCGCCGCGTGCCCGCTGGTGCTCGCGGCGGTGACCCCGCTGGAGGTCCGGGTGATCGCCGCCGGGCTGTCCCCGGTGGTGCCCGCGGCGCTCACCACGGGGGCGCTGAAGTCGCCCTGGGTGCTGCAGCCGGTCTTCGGCGGCTTTTCCGTCTTGTCGCCGTCGTGGCTCTGGGTGGAGCTCCCGCTGATGCTGGCGGTGGTCGTAGCGCTCACCCTGGGACTGTCGGGGCGGCGGATGCTGCGCGTGCGCCGGGTCCCGGCCTGGCGCTCGGCCACGATCGGGGTGGCTGGCCCCGACTCGTACACGGCGTTCGGCTACGCGAACCCCACCCGTCAGGTGCTGGCCAGCGTGCTGCACACCCGCGCGGCGGTCGCCGAGGTATCGGGCCAGGTGCCGCACCTGCGGTACGCGTCGGACGTGGTCGAGGTCGTCGAGGCATGGCTGTACCGCCCGGCGGCGCGCGCGCTGCGCCAGGTCGTCGCCGCCGCCCAGCGGCTGCAATCCGGTCGCCTCGATGCCTACCTGCTTTACATGCTGATCGCGCTTGTCGCCGTCATCGCCGTCGTGACGGCCCTGGCCTGAGGCCCGTCACCCGGGCACCCGGGTGCGCAGCAGCGCGCTCGCGACAGCCTCGTCGCCGGCGATGGCGACCGCGCCGGCGGCGCCCCGGGTGAGGTCCCTGACGATTCCGAACGGGCCCGCCCGGACCCGCGCGACAGCCGTCCCCGTCCCGACGAGCCATCGTCCCGCTGGCGGCCCGGTGACCTCCACGAGCACCGGGGGGCCACGCCAGGCGTCGGCCAGGTCGCGAAGGGCCTGCCGGATGACTTCGGGGCCGTGCGGCCCTGGCGTCAGGGGCTGCCGGGCGGCCTGCGTGATGTCGCCGCGACGCAGCCACGCCTGCCGGGGGAGCAGCACGCGGAACAGGTAGTCGGCCGTCAGCCCGGCCGCGGCACGCGCCTGGAAATGGCTGGCCGGGCCGCGCCGTCCGCCGCCCAGCACCGCCAGCGCGGCCTGATGGCCCCAGCAGGAGAGCTCGGCGGCCAGCCGGGCGGGCGGCACGCGGGCCAGTGCCCTGGCCCGGCGCTGGCGGTACGCGTCCGTCACGGTGGCCTGCCAGGGCGGGTCAAGCAGCCGCCGGTTGCGCCCCACCTCTTCCAGGTCAAGGATCATGGCCGCGACCAGGTCCGGCAGCGCCTGGTCATGCGTCGCCGCGACCTCCCAGGCGACGGCGCCCAGGCCAGCGACCAGGCGCTCGGTCGCCACCACTTCGGCGCGCAGCATGCCGGCCGCATGCTCGATGGCGGGCCGGGGAATGGCCGCCGCCGGGAAGGGGACCTCGCTGCGCAGCATGGGAAGGTGCCAGCGGGGCACTGAAGATGGCTCCACCGCGTTGCCTCCATGCACAGATGCCGCGGTAGATGCCATCAGCGACCCGGTACGTTCGTGCCGGGCACGCGGTTAAAGGCGGGCCTCATCGCCTGCCCACAGCCTGACAGCCGGGGGCGGGCCTGGCAACCCCGCGGGCGGCTGGTTACGGTGACGTGTATGAGCGAAGATTATTGGCACCGGCCGCTGTCCCACGTCAGGGGCGAGGACGTCATCGGCGACACCGCCCAGACTTCCGGCATGACGCGCCGGGAGGCGCTGTCCGGCAAGACCGTGGGGTCGGAGAAGCTCTGGATGGGCCAGACCCACGTCGCCGCGGGCGCGAGGTCGGCCGACCACCACCACGGCGAGTCCGAGACCGCGATCTACGTGGTCTCCGGGAACCCGTCGTTCGTCTTCGCCGAGGGCGACCGCGAGGTCCGGCTGGACGCCAAGCCAGGTGACTACATCTTCGTCCCGCCGTTCGTCCCGCACCGCGAGGAGAACCCCGGCGGTGAGGAAGCCGTCGTCGTCATCGCCCGCAGCACCCAGGAGCCCATCGTGGTCAACCTGCCGAGCCTGCGGCCGTAGACGAGGCCGCGTGCGGGGACGCCACAGGGCCGCCTCGATCACGTCGAGGCGGCCCTGGGCGCTGATTGCGGCGTCCGGCGGGAGGCCGTCAGCTCACGGTGACGGTTCCCACGTTCGCCTGCTGGAGCGTCTGCCCCGAGGAGGACTGCATGAGAGCCTTGACGGTGTACGTGCCAGCCGGGCCGGCCGTCCAGCCATAGGTCTCGCTCAGCGTTGACTGCGGCGCGATGTTCGCACCCGCCCATGACTGGGAGCCAACGACCTTGCCAGCGGAGTTGACGACCTGGACGACGAGGGTCACGTTGGAGGCCGAAGCCGAGCCAGTGTTCGTGAAGGCCACCGTCGCGTTGGTCGCGGTACCGGTCGACGTCGGCTGCGGCGAGACCGCCTGCAGGGAAATGCCCGACGTCGGGGCCGGCGCGCTCGGCGCGGGGGTGCTCGGTGCCGGCGCGCTCGGAGCTGGCGTGCTCGGAGCGGGAGTGCTCGGAGCGGGAGTGCTCGGAGCCGGCGTGCTCGGCGCCGGGGTGCTCGACGCGGCCGGGGCCTGTACGGTCCCCTGACCTGTCTCGGCGGGCCCGCTGGTCGCCTGCTTGCTGAGGCTGACCGAGAAGGAGTTGGTCGCCAGTCCGGTGCCGCCTCGCCACAGCTCGAAGCCGGCCTCGACGTCGATGAGGTACCACGAGGGCTTGATGTAGCCACGGTGGACCGCGTCGGCGGCCAGCGGCCCGATGTCCATGTTGGTCACCGAGGTGGTCGGGTCGTTGCGCACGTAGCTGATCGTGTCACCCCACGACTGCGCGCCTTCCCACACCGTGTACGAGACGCCGTCGATGTCGGCCGTGCCGACCTGATTGCCATACGGCTCGACGCCACCGCGGTGGTTGATCCAGACCATCATCTCAGCGCCGTTCGGCTGGCTGGTCGTGGTGGGCTGCTGGTTGAACCAGATGTCGTACGCGACGTCGTAAGCGGAGTTGCCGCCCGGCTGGGTGGTGCTCCAGCTGGTCCGCGCCGTGCCCGGGGTGGTGATCATCTTCTGCACGGGGACGGGGTGGTCGGACAGCCCGCCCTGCGTGCAAGCTCCCCAGTGGCAGCCAGAGTAGATCGACGGGTAGCCGCCGGGAGCGCCGTTGGTCGCGTTGGCGATCGCCGAGTTCACCACCGTGAAGCCGGCGTTGCCGCTGGTCGCGATGCTCTCAGGCTCGCTAGATCCCCACTCGTTGTTCTGCACGGCGGCGGCGCCATGAGCGACCGGCGCGGCCTGCTGGCCAGTGAGGGAGGTAATGGTGCCCGCGTGGGCACTCACTGCTCCGAGGACGGTTGCCGCCGCAGTACCCAGGAAAGCTATTCCGGAGGCAGTAACCACTGCCGTTCGTCGCTTTCGGCCGGCGGATCCTCGCGTCGGCGCCTTACGTTGGAATTTCATCAAAGGGGCTCCTGGTTTGGTACCACGTAGGCCGTGGATTCTTGCCATTAGTGCGGAAGCCTACGGAGAAGGCTGGCCCGGCGTCGCCGTACGGGCGGCCGGGCTTTGGGTACGCCAGGAGGCCGAGCGCTTTCTCCCTCAATTGAGGTAGAGCCGTCCTCGGTCGCGGTGCAGCCGTGTATCGCGCGTCAATGACCATGCCATGCGGCGACCGAGAATTGACGGCTAAAATAACGGAAAGTGTTCTAATTCTTGCGCCCGGTAATTGCGACGGAGAGGCCAAGCCCGATCATGGCCAGCCCGCCCGCCCCGCCGATCAGCTCAAGCCGTCGCGGTGACCGGGCGAACCACGCGCGCACGCTGCTCGCCACCAGGCTCCACATGCTGTCGGAGGCCAGCGCGATCATGAAGGACACCAGGCTCAGCAGGAGCATCTGGGCCGTGACGTGCCCGGCCTGCCGGTCGACGAACTCCGGCAGCACGGCGGCGAACAAGATGACGGCCTTGGGGTTGGCGACGCCCACCACGAACCCCTCGAGAACCGCCTTCCGCTGGCCGCGGTCGGCCGGCCCGGCGGCAAAGGCCGAGAGCAGGCCGCGACGGCGGCGGATCGCGCCGATCCCCAGCCACACCAGGTAGGCAGCACCGGCCAGCTTCACCACCGTGAAGGCCAGCGCGGACCGCTCCACCAGCGTGCCGATCCCCAGCGCCACGCAAACGGCGACCACCT
>Ga0335072_10007215_pt1 | contig 16206 bp, 8 predicted proteins | sample Lox_Sample_21_FD_206725 | JGI IMG/M metagenome (GOLD analysis project Ga0335072, IMG submission 206725) | Soil microbial communities from Loxahatchee National Wildlife Refuge, Florida, United States - Lox_Sample_2.1 | ecosystem: Environmental > Terrestrial > Soil > Wetlands | place: USA: Florida...
AGCTTTTGTCCTGCTTCGCCGAGTTTGCCTTCGGCGGTGAGCCGCTGATAGTCGGAAAGGTCCCTGGCAGCTTCCTGAATAATCGGGCTCAGATCCGTTGCCGGCTGAGGACCGGTGGCAGCCGCCGGGGCAGTATGTGCCGGTTCCGGTGCAGCAAGGGATGAGCCGCCACTTCCGAATAACGCAGTCAGCGCCGCTTCGTATGTCGACGCGTATACCAGGCGGTCCTGCAGAGCCAGGACGACCAGGCGCAATTCCGGCATCGGGCTCCGCTCCGCCTGCAGATAAATGGGCTCCGCGTACAGCAGCGCCCGCCCCGTGGGGATTACCAGCAAGGTCCCACGGCGCACATGCGAGCCCTGCTGATTCCACAACGTCAATTGGCCGGAGAGTTGCGCGTTCTGATCGATGCGCGCCTCGATCTGCAGCGGTCCATCGACCAATCTGTTCTTGGGAAAGTCATACACCACCGCCGTGCCGTAATGAACGCCATCGCTTCGGCCTCCGACCCAACCGATCAGGTTGTTGCGGTTCGCAGGCGTGAAAGGCAGAATCGCGACGAATTCCATCGCTTTGCCATCCGGCAGCTTCATCAACACGTAATTGGGCTGCATGGGCTGGGTCGTCTGACCGCCTTCTTGGCTCATCCCCACTTCGCTCGCCACCGTCCACAAATCCTCCCGGTTATAAAACACCTCGGGATTGGTCATGTGATACAGGCCGTACACCTGTCCCTGCATCTTCAAAAGCTGCTCAGGATAGCGCATATGTTTGCGCAGGCCCGCTGGCATCGCTGCGGCGTCTTTGAACAGGCTGGGAAAAATCCGGCGCCAGGCCGCGATGATGGGATCCTTGTCGTCAAATACGTAGAAGGTAACCGTGCCATCGTAAGCATCGATCACCACCTTCACGCTATTGCGCATGTAGTTGATGGAATCCTCACCCAACTGATAGTGGGTGGAGTAGGGATACTGATCCGACGAGGTAAACCCGTCCATCACCCACGAGAGCTTGCCATCCTCGCCCACCACGATGTAGGGATCCGGATCGTAGGTGAGGAAAGGCGCCAGGGTGTTTACCCGTACACGCACATTGCGCCGCATCAGTAAGCGGCTCTGCGAAGTTACGTCATCGCTGAAGGGCAGCTTGCCCAGATCGCCGCGATCTATCGCCAGCAGGATGCGGCGCAGCATGCCCCCAATCACGATCCCGCCCGTCCCCTGGTAGGAGTTCAGGTTATTGCTCTGCCCTTGCGGATAGTTGAATTCCTGCTGCCGTGTCTTGACGTAGACGTCGGTGTCGGTCAACTCTCCGAAATAGATTTCAGGGCGAGTTACATTTAAACCCGGAACGGTGCTCTGCACCGGCATATTGCTCAGGTAAAGAACCGGCAGGCCTTCGGGGGTGAAGCCATTCACCGGATTCATCGTGATCCCATAGCCGTGGGTGTAAATGAGCTTCTCATTGATCCAGTTCATGCTGCTTTCAGGCAGCTTGTCGACATTCAGCTCCCGCGTCGCGAGCATGACCTGCTTTAATTCCCCGCCGATTTCGTAGCGATCGATATCGATGTCGGGGAAGTCGTAGTAGGTCCGTATTTCCTGGATCTGCCGCAGAGTATCCTGGAGTGCCTGCCAATCCCACAGGCGAATGTTCTGCAAGGTTGCCTGATTATTCGCCGGATCCGCCGCTTCCACTGTAGTCTCGGCCGGGAACTCATGCCGCGAGAAGCGGTCCAGCCCAAATGCCTGCCTCGTCATCTGGATGTTATTGGCGATATAAGGCCGCTCGCGCACCAGTTCATTCGGCTTAACGATAAAGCTGCTCATCCACCAGTCCGCAACACGAACCCCAGCGAAGCAGAGCGCGACCGGGATAATGGCTGCCACCAGCCAGCGTCCTCGTGCCACTGTCACTGCGTTAGCCGCTGCCGCCACGGCTCCGGCAAGCAGGGCAATGCTCACCAGCAGCAGGCCGGTGATGGTGATGTGCGCGTCTGTGTAGGTGACGCCTGAGAAGACCGTGTGATCTTCAACCAAAAGACCGAACCGATCCAGATACACGCGGATTGCCAGAATCAGCAGAAGAAAGGCGAAGGCGATCGAGAGTCCTCGCCAGGGGATGGTGAGAAAGCTCCGCCGTCCGGAAAGCGCGCCCGCGCCGCCGGTAATCAGCACAAAGAAAACGGCGAGAAAACAAACCATTATGGCCAGGGTGAGCAGCCAGCCGGAGATCAGCTGCCAGGCCGGCAACGTGAACAGAAAAAAATTCAGCGGCTTGCCGAAGACTGGATCGACGACACCGCCGGTTGCCGCCGGCGCATACCAGTAAAGGGCCAGGCTTGGCCATTCCGCCATCATGCCCGCGCCCGTGATCAGGCCGATCGCAATCGCTCCCCCAAGGGCGAGAAAGCGCAGCACTGGCTCTACCGGAAACTTGACTGGCTGTCCCCCTAAGAAAACGGTGTGATGGCTGGGGAGATCAGGGAGATGGGAGCGTCGCAACGCGGCGAATGATCCGTAAAGAATCAAAAAAGTCGCCACGCTGAACACCAGGAAAATGATCCATTGCATCAGCAAAGTCTCGCTGAAGACACTCTCATAGCCGAGTGACCGGAACCACAACAGGTCAACGAAATAAGAGAGCGCAGTGCGGCTGCCAAGCACTATTACCGCAATAGCTGCGAGGAGAATAAGAAAACGGCGGCGGCGAGGGCGCGGCCGCTTCAGCGGCCAGTCTATCGACGTGGGCATTGCCAGTTTTCATTCTACAGCCGCGGCTACTCGTAACTTCCTTGGGAACGCATCCCGGCATACTATGGGGGCATCGAACCTGGCTGGTTGCATAGCGAACCGAAAAGTTTCGATTTGGAGAATTTTCCCCCATGGCCGCCAAAAAATCCGCCGCCCCTTTTTCTTCTCAGTCGCGTGTCGTATTGCCGGGAAGTGAAAAACCTCCGCTTCCCGCGGCAACCGGTGAAAAACCGGCACGGCCCTCGAGCGTTATCACCGTTTCGGTGATCGTCAGGCGCAAGGCCCCGCTCAACCTCAATCGATTGGGTAAGGAGCGCCTCACGCGCACCCAGTTCCGGCAACGCCATGGCGCTGATCCGGATGCAGTTCGGCTGGTGCGCGCGTTCGCTAAAGAGTTCGGGCTGAAGGTGGAACAGGGCACGCCCAGGCCAGGCCAACGAACCATCAAACTGAGCGGGACGGTCTCGGCCATGCAACGAGCCTTCGGCGTCAGCCTCACGCACAAGGAGCTGGAAGGCAACAGCTATCGCATCCGCGAAGGAAGCATCCATTTGCCCGCAGATCTTGCAGGAGCCGTGGAGGCCGTCCTCGGACTCGACAATCGTCCGCAGGCCAAACCCCACTTCCGCATCCATGCGAACGCTGGCGATACCTCCTACACGCCGGTCCAGGTTGCGCAGCTGTATCAATTTCCCCAGGGCGCGACAGCCACCGGGCAGACCATCGGAATCATTGAGCTTGGTGGGGGGTACCGCACCACCGATCTTTCGACCTACTTCAAGGGACTCGGCCAGGCTGCGCCCAAGGTCACCGCCGTGTCGGTAGACGGTGGCAAGAATACTCCCGGCAATGCGAACGGTGCGGATGGCGAAGTGATGCTCGATATCGAAGTCGCCGGTGCCGTCGCTCCCGGGGCCAGTATCGCGGTCTACTTCGCCCCCAATACAGACCAGGGCTTCATCGACGCGGTCACGACGGCGGTACACGACTCTACCAACAATCCTAGTGTCATCTCCATCAGCTGGGGTGGCCCCGAATCGAGCTGGACTTCCCAGGCATTGAGCGGGCTCGATGACGCATGCCAGTCGGCCGCCGCCCTTGGAATTACCATCACGGTCGCTGCTGGAGACGACGGCTCCTCTGACGGAGCCACAGGCAACAATGTCGACTTCCCCGCCTCCAGTCCGTATGTGCTGGCCTGCGGTGGAACCAAGCTGGATGGGACAACCACCATTACTTCCGAGGTGGTGTGGAACGAAGAGGCCAACAAGGAAGGGGCCACCGGCGGTGGCGTAAGCAATGTCTTCCCGCTCCCTTCCTACCAGGCAAATGCGAATGTGCCGCCGTCTTCTTCAAGCACCGGCGGCCGAGGCGTGCCCGATGTCGCCGGGGATGCCGACCCTGTTACCGGCTATCAGGTTCGAGTTGACGGCCAGAATATGGTGATCGGCGGCACCAGCGCGGTGGCCCCACTGTGGGCCGGCCTCATCGCGCTGAACAATCAACAAAACGGAAAAAGCGCCGGGTTCCTTCAACCGCAGATCTATGCCGCAAAGGGCGCGGCAGCATTCCACGACATCGTCTCCGGAAACAACGGAGCCTTCTCTGCCGGGCCCGGCTGGGATGCCTGTACCGGCCTCGGCTCGCCCATCGGAGTGAAACTTATCGCCCTTCTGGGTGGCGGTTCTGCGCCCACAAAAAAGAAAGGTGGTAAGAAGAACACCGGCAAGAAGCCGGTCCGCATGCGACCCGCCAAGAAAAAACGCGTCCGCCGAGTGAGAAGCCGATAAGTTCACATGGGGACCGAGGCGGCCTGTCCATAAGACGGTCGCGGCTGCTATCGAACAGGAGGAGCGGAACCGCGCGATCCCGCTACGTCACTCTTCTGAAACAAACCAGCCTCCCCATTGTCATTCCGAGCGGAGCCGAGGAATCTGCAGTTCTCTCCAACTGTTCAGCAGGAATGAACCAATGGAATCATACTTACCTTATTACCAAAGTTCTAACTACAACTTTGGCGTTCCGCCTCATTTCGATACACATTCACTTACGCGCGATGCCTGATTTAGCATCAGGAGCATAAGAACAGAAGCAGTCTGCCTCATAACTGATCACCTTACCCAGTTGCGTTGTCAGAATTCGTAAAAGGAATGCCCAGCTATGCGCAACTGGGGACTGCTTTTCGCTGTCTGGACGGCGATCTTGATTGCTGGTTGCGGTGGCTCTAACTCCAGCACCGGTTCGAGCAACACCAGCGGCAACGGTGCGTCGACGCCGTCCGGTGCCAACCTGACCATCACCACGACCTCCCTACCTGCTGGCACCGTAGGAACCGCATACAATGCTCAGGTGGCTGCGTCCGGCGGAACAACGCCATACACCTACACCGCCGGCGGTCTCCCAGCAGGGCTCTCAATCAGTAGTTCCACCGGCGCAATCACGGGTACTCCGGCAGCAAGCTCGGCCGGGACCTCTTCCGCAACCATAAAAGTCACAGATTCCACCCAGCCTACGGCCCTTTCTGCTACCGCGGCCTTTAACATCAAGATAAGCTCAACCACTCTTGCCGTAACCACGACTTCTTTGCCCGCCGGCACAGCCGGCTCACCCTATCCCTCAACTACTCTGCAAGCCTCCGGCGGCGTACCGCCTTATACATGGTCCGTGGCCTCCGGCAGCAACTTACCTGGCGGCTTAAACCTGTCGGCAGCGGGAACGCTAACCGGAACGCCCTCCACCGCCGGTTCCTATCCATTCACCATCGTGGTGAAAGACTCGTACACAACACCGGACACAGCCAGCGCCGCGTTCACACTGACCATCGCCTCCGCCACAGCAAGCCTGACTCTGAGCCCATCGACCCTGCCCACAGCGGTCCTGAACACGGCCTACTCGACGACGCTGACGGCGACGGGAGGAGCCGCCCCGTACACATTTGCCCTGACCAACAACACTTCCCTGCCCGCAGGCTTGTCCCTATCGTCCACCGGAGGCATCACCGGAACACCTACGGCTGCCGGAAATACCAATTTCTCTGTAGAGGTGGAAGACTCCACCAAACCCACGCCGCTTACGCTCACCGCGAATCTGAGTCTTACCGTGAATCCCACCGCCGGACCCTCCTGCGGTAACATGAGCACCGGCAACGGCGCCAGCCTCAACGGCTATGTTCCGTTCCCCTCCTCTAATCTCTGGAACACCAACATCGCATCCGCACCTGTGGACACAAATTCTGCAACCATCATCGCAGCACTTACCGGAAGCCATCTGCACCCGGACTTCTCCAACGTCGTCGATGGCAATTATGGCATTCCCTACGTGGTCGTCGACTCCAGTGTCACTCCGGGAGTCCCGGTGACCATGACGACGTATCCGAGCGAAAGCGACATCACGCTGTATCCGATCCCGTCCACGGCTCCCATTGAAGGCTTTCCCCCAGCCTGCAGTATTACCGGAGACAATCATCTGTTGGTCATCGACAAGAACAAGTGTTGGCTCTACGAAACCTGGCAAGCGGAGCTTTGCACCGGAACCTGGAGCGCAGCCAACGGAGCCATCTGGGACCTGACCAGCAATGAGCACCGTCCTTATGGCTGGACCTCTGCCGACGCTGCAGGCCTTCCCATCTTCCCCGGCCTGGTGCGCTACGATGAGGTGGCCGCGGGCGTAATCAATCACGCCTTCCGCATGACCGTCGCCCAGACCAAAAGCGATTCCAATGGCGGATACTTCGTCGCGCCCGCCACCCACGCTGCCGGCAATAATTCCGGCACCAGCAACATCATGGGCATGCGTCTACGGCTCAAGGCCGGCTTCGATATTTCGTCGTTCAGCGCCGCCAACCAGGTGATCCTCACCGCCATGAAAAACTACGGGATGATCGTCGCCGATAACGGCAGCAACATGTACTTCCAGGGAGCGCCCGACGCCCGCTGGGACGACAACGACCTGGACGCTCTGAAAAACATCGATGCATCGAATTTCGAAGTGGTCCAGATGGGGACCGTCTACGACGACGCTTCCGCTCCCACGGGCGCTGTGCCCACGATCAGCAGCTTCACTGCATCGGAGACCACGATCGCGGCGGGCACCGCGGTCACTCTGAGCTGGGCAACCGCTAACGACTCCTACGATTTCATCGACGTTGTGGGTCCAGTGCGTAATGGAATGCAGGTTGTGACCCCCAGCGCCACTACTACCTATACCCTGAATGCGACGAACCAGTATGGGCGCGCCACTAAGTCGGTTACCGTCAACGTTCAGTGAGGTAATCGTTGCGTCTCGAAACTGGTCAGTTTGCGCTGCTTCTGAAGTGGGTGGGGAAAAATCCAAAGTGGACTGAACAGCGGGCACTGTCCTGCCGATAGTGGCTATGCCTTTGTCTGTCTGTGAACTTCGTTTTCAGAAGGAGGCCACCGTGTCTACCGCTCCGATATCTTCCACGTCGCTGCTGGATGAGTCTCTCACCGTCGCGCTGACACAGAGTACGAACCAGGCCACAGGCCAGGGTACAAATGCATTTATCAGCGCCATCGCGCGCAAAAGTACGCCCGACGAGAACACCAGCAATACTCCCGACATTCTCACCCAGGATCTGATCAACCTGCTCAAGACTCTGGCAACCGGGAATATTTCCGGAGCCCGCAACGACATCAACAAACTGCAAACGGACCTGCAGGCCCAGACCACGGCGAACGCCTCAAGCACCCCGGCGACGAGCCCTCTGAATACTCTGGTGACGAATATCTCGAACGCGCTCAACTCAGGCTCTGTCCAGGGCGCTTTGCAGGACCTGGCCAACTACCTGGTGCAGAACGGACAAGCGAGCGGAGGGCTGATCAACACCTCGACCTGACCTCTACTCCCTGCGCAGCGCCTGCATTGGTTCCACTGTGGCGGCGCGTCGTGCGGGAAGCAGACAGGCTGCGACCCCTACCATCACGAGCACGCCGACAGCGCCTGCCGTAATCGCAGAGTTGTATGGGCTGACTTCAAACAACAGGCTGTTCACAATGCGCGCCGACGCAAAGGCCACTGCCACTCCCGCCAGTGCCCCTGCAAGCACAGGCACCAGGCCTTCATGCAGAACAAGTCCATAGATATTCTGCTTTTGCGCCCCCAGCGCCAGTCGCAAACCTATCTCCCGTTCCCGCTGGACCACCGAATACGTGACCACGCCATAGACTCCTAGTCCCGCCAGAAGCAATGCGCTCACTGCAAACAGCAGCAGAACCTGCATCTCAAAGCGGCGATTCGCCACCGAATCCGCCACGATCCCACCCAGCAGTCGAATTTCGGGAACCGGGACTTCGGGATCCACACTCCAGATCGCCTTGCGAATTGCATCCGCCATCGTTTCCGGATCCTGGTGGGTCCGCACCAATAATCCTGCCGTATTGTCATTGCGGTACCAATACGGCATGTACACCATCATCGGATCCGGAGATGCCAGTGAGACCACACGAGCATTTCCAACAACCCCAATCACGGTAGATGGATCTTCTTTGAGACCGGCGCGGCTAAATGTTTGGCCGATGGGATTCTTGCCGGCCCAGAGTGTCCGGGCTGTACGCTCGGAAATGACAGCGACATGTTTGCCTTCATCGCTGGAGGTCATGAACCGGCCCGCAACCAGGGGCAGCTGAATGGTCTCGAAGTATCCCGGGGTGACCCAACGAAAGTGTTCCGTTGGCACCTGCATGACGGCTCTCGCATCCCCCGGAATACGAATCATATCGATCCACTCATCGCCTGCCAGGGGCAAGACGCTGACGACCGCTGCGTGTTCTACGCCTGGGAGCTGCGAGATCCGGTCGAGCACTTGCTTATAGAAGGCGGCTCTTGTCGCCAGTGCCGGATAAGATTTCGTGGGCAGGTCGATCTTCGCCGTAGCGATGCGCGCGGCGTCAAAGCCGCGGTTCACATGCAGCAGCCGCACCAGGCTGGTGGTCAGGAGGCCGGTCATCAATACCAGAGCTACGCTGACCGCCACTTCCACGGTGACCAGAATCCTTCGCGCCCGTTTGCTGCTGCGCGATTCGCTTGCCAGCCGTGAATCGCTGTGCAACACCTCATGCGGCGCCGTGTGCGAGCTCATCCAGGCCGGCAATGCGCCGGCCACGAATGCCGCCACCACAGCAAGCGTCAGGGCGCACAAAGCTCCTACCCAATCCAGTTGAAGGCCCCCGCGAAAATTGAGGGCCGGCGGGAGATATCGTTGCACCACAGGCATGGTCATCGCCGCCAGGAAGATGCCCAGCGCACTCCCAACGGCGGCCAGCACCGCGGTTTCCCGCAGAGCCATGCGAAGCATTTCAGCCCGGCTTGCCCCCAGGGCGGCCGCAACGGCCATCGATTGCCGTCTTCCCACGGCTCGCGCCAGCAACAGATTGGTGATATTCACACAGCCAACGACCAACAGCCCCGCCACAGCCGCGAGGAGGATCAGCAGCGGCTTTTGATTGCTGCCCACCAACTGCTCCTGGAAGGGCGTGAGAGTCGCCGAAAGCGTGCCTTTCTCGTCTGCGGCCAACCCGGCGGAGATGGTGTGCTGCATCGCGTTAATTTCCGCATTGGCCTGGGCAACCGAGATGCCGGGCTTCAGCCGGGCCAATCCGAAATAATTGAAGTCGCCCATCGCCTCTTGCAACCGATCCTTCGTTAGGGCCATGGGCAACAGGGCCTCGACCGGCTGCAATTGATTGCTGTCCTGGGCGATGGTTTGCAGATGAGGCAGGTGGAAGGAGGAGGGCATCACCCCAACCACGGTGTAAGGAAAGCCGTTGAGCGTGACCGTCTTTCCCAGAATGTCCGGATTGCTTTGGAACTGGTCCCGCCAAAGACTGTTCATGAGCACAATGACATGCTCGTGGCCCGGTTGGTCTTCCTGCGATGAAAACATTCGCCCCAGCATCGGCATCGAATCGAGCACAGAAAAAATGCTGGGGGTAGCCTGCAAAACGCCGATTTGCAACGGATGCTCGCCCACCCCCAGCGGCATGGAAACTTGCTCCATCATCGCCATCGACTGAAAACTATGGCCATGCTGCTGCCAGAACACGAAGTGATTTGCGTTGATCGGCAGCAGGGGATAAATATCACGAAGCTCCGCCACCTGCTCCTGCATCACCACCAGTTGCTCAGCATTGGTGTAGGGCAGCGGCTTCAGCAGCACGTCATACACCAGGGTGAAGATCGCCGTCGTTGCCCCAATGCCCACCGCCAGCGTCAGAATGGCGGTGATGGCAAACCCCGGCGACTTGCGCAGCTGGCGAATCGCATGACGCAGATCATCCAGAAGTATCTGCATAGAAGCCTCCGTAGATGGAGAAGCATCTTTCGGACCAAACTACCTGGCGCCGAAAACAGGTCCGCTGGACGCACTTACGGATACTACGAACGCGCCCAGACGGAAGTTCTGTCCGCCCGCGAAAAATAGCTGTCCGGAAATGACCATCGCCTGTGATCCCATCCGTTTCAACCTGCAAGCAGTTCCGAAGGAACGGCACAAGCCCACCTGACGCAACCACGGCAGGCCTCCGCTCGTCCCTCCAAACCCTTTGGAGCTTCTCACTTTTAGATTTTCCGTTCTTACCCGGTCTGCTGCCACGGACGACCATCGCCCCGCATCACTAAAATAGGAGCACCCCGCAGTTCCGACAGGAGGCCGCTCATATGTGCCGGAATATCAGAATGCTGTTCAACTTCGATCCTCCCGTAACGGAAGAGGAAGTACGCGCGGCATCCCTGCAGTACGTGCGAAAGATCAGCGGCTTCAACAGGCCGTCCAAAGGCAATGAAAAGGCCTTCCTGGCAGCCGTAGAGGAAGTCGCCGCGGTCTCTTCCCGTCTCCTCCATTCCCTCGAAACCACGGCGGCGCCCAGGAATCGGGAAGAAGAAGCGGCCAAGGCCAAGGCGCGCAGCGCAGAGAGATACCGCGCCTGATCGGGAGCAGGCTTGCGTCTCTCAAGGGAAAATACAGGCGGTCTCCATGTATCCTTGCGGGGCATGACCGACGAAAACTCTAACCGCAAGTCGCACCTGGTTACGCGAGGACTGGCCGCATTTGGAGTGGGCGCCCTGGTGTTCTTCGGCGCGCGCTTCCTGATCGATTTCTTCGGCTCCGCCCTGCCCTACGCGATGCCTAGCAAAAACGAAGCTGCCCTGGACTCGGAAGAATTCATCCAGTTCCTCAGCCTGGTAACCGACGGCACCCGGCGGCACTCGCGGGTCACACGGCTAAAAAATGGTAGCGAGTTCTATCCGGCGTACGTCCATGCCATCCGGCGCGCGAAGTACGCCGTTAACCTTGAAGCCTATGAATTCCTTGAAGGGCAGGTTGGCGATGACATATTGGCCGCTTTGAGCGAACGCGCCGCAGCAGGAGTCGAAGTGCGGATCATCGTCGATGCCCTCGGTAGCTTTGAAACCCGTAACTCCTATTTCGATGGCCTGCGTGCGGCCGGAGGCCAGGTATGCTGGTACCACCCGCTGCACTGGAATACCTGGCCGAAGGTCAACAACCGCACCCATCGCAAGCTGCTGATCATCGATGGCGAGACCGGCTTCATTGGGGGAGCGGACATCGCCGATCATTGGCTCTATCCAACCTCGGTCCCCGTATGGCGAGACACGGTCTTCTGCGTCGAAGGAGAAGCCGTTGCCGGCCTGGTCTCAGCTTTTTGCGAAAATTGGCTGGAGTCTTCCGGGGAGATTCTCTCCAGCTCCAAGCAATTCGGATTTCGCTCCATCCCGGAAGGGATCGAAAGCTTTGTTGTCTCCAGCACTCCCCATGGAGGCGGTACCCAGGCGCGCATTCTCTTTCAGGCCCTCATCAACAGCGCGCGCAAAACCATCCGCATCACGACTCCCTATTTCCTGCCCGATCGCAGTGCCCGTGAGGCGCTCGTCGCCGCCATACAGGAGCGCGGTGTAGAAGTTCAAATTTTGACCGCGGGCCGCCATATCGACCATCCGATGATTCGCAGGCTAAGTCATCGCAGTGTCCGCCGCCTGCTGCGGGCGGGCGCAGAAATCTTCGAATACGAGCCAGCGATGATTCACGCCAAGCTGATGACCGTCGACGGCATGTGGAACGTGATCGGCTCCACTAACTTCGATCACCGCTCCTTTGCCCTCAATGATGAAGTCAACCTTGCTGTCCTCGATCGCCAGTTGTCTGCAACCATCGAAGGCGACCTGCTCGACGACCTTAAGCAAAGCAGCAAGCTCACTCTGTCCGATGTCGGAGGGAACACTCTGCTGGCGGAGGAAGACTCCATCATCGATCACATCATGAGACAGGAGAGCTAAGTACGGGAAAGGCGTATGCTGTTCACCAGATAACTCGCAAGGAGCCTGGGAATGGTGAGTCTGGTTCGCCGCGGACTTAGGTCCTGCTCTGTTCTATTTGTGGTTCTTGCTGCTCTCGCCCCACTTATGCCGGGCGAAGCCCAAACTCTTAAACTAAGCAATCCAGGGACTGGTTCAGTACCGCTGGACAAAGACTGGCGATTCCATTTAGGCGATAACCCCACCTGGGCGGATCCTACCCTGGATGACTCCAATTGGGAGTCGATCAAGATTGATGAGCCGTGGGGCCAGCAAAGCCATCCGAGTTATACCGGCTTTGCCTGGTATCGGCTCAAGCTGGACATCGACAATTCCAACTCTGCCGGAACGAAAAACCTGGCACTGCTGATTCCCAGCGCTCAGGACACTTACGAGATTTTCTGGAACGGGCAGAAGCTAGGCACCTACGGCAGTTTGCCCCCACATGCAGAGTGGTGGATTACGGGCCACGCAGCAGTGTATCCGCTGCCCGGTACAAGTGGAGTTATGGCGTTGCGTGTCTGGAAGGCGCCTTTGTCTTCGGTCGACCCGGCGGAAGTGGGCGGCTTCTCTGACTCACCTTTGTTAGGTGATGCCGCGTTGCTCACCACCAAGGCTCAATCCGACGCCTATATACGAGACGAGCGAAGACTGCCTGGCTCGCTGATGGCCGCGGTCAACCTGGTGATCGGCGTACTAAGTTTCCTGATGTATCTGCGTGATCGTAGGCAGAGCCTTTACCTGTGGCTCGCGATTTACCTGGTCGCCGGAGGCCTGCAAGGCTTCCAGCAACTCGCCGTCTTTCGTGCCGCGATGAACTGGCACACCTATCAATTGTTAACCCAGCTTCTGGCCAGCGCACAGGACATTTCCATGTGGCTGATCCTTCTCGCGCTCTTTGGAATGGCACAAGAACGGCGGTGGCGCCGCGCCACAGGTTGGATCATCGCACTCTACCTTGCCGCTCAGATCATCGACATCACCAGCATATTTCTATGGGAAAGGGGCGGTATCCTGCCCTGGATCGATGCCATCACCACGGGCGTTTACTCTCTTACTCCCCTGTATGTTTTCGTCATAATTGGTGTCGGCCTGACGCGCCGCAATCGCCCTTCTCTGTGGCCGCTTATCATCGCAGCTTGTCTCACAGGACTGTTCAGCTGCGTCTTGAATCTGACGGTGCAGGGCGTCCGCTTCACCCACTGGACAACCGCCGCCCGTCTGCTCCGCCTATCCGTGCACGTCGGGGGTTACTCCTTCGATATGTTTTTCCTCCTCAGCACCTTCTTGTTCCTGGCATTGATTTTCACGGTCGCGCGGGAGCAATTCCTCGAGCGTGAACGCCAGGCAAAGATTGAGTTGGAGATCAAGTCCGCCCAGGAAGTACAGCGGATCCTGGTTCCTGAAGAGACACCGGCCATCCCTGGTCTCTCCATTGCCAGCCTGTACCGGCCTGCGGAAGAGGTGGGTGGTGACTTCTTCCAGGTGATCGCTACGGATCGTGGGTCTGCGCTCATCGCCTTGGGGGATGTCAGCGGCAAGGGGCTCAAAGCTGCCATGACCGTCTCCTTGATTGTGGGAACGCTGCGTACGCTCGTCGATTACACCCAAAGTCCCGGCGAGATTCTGCGCGGTCTCAATCGCCGCCTCCTTGGGCGCACAGATGGTGGCTTTGTCACATGCCTGATCGCCCGCATCGATAGCGATGGGGAAACTACAATGGCCAATGCGGGTCATCTGGCGCCGTTTCGCGATCGGGACGAATTGCCCGTAGCGGGATCCCTGCCCCTCGGATTATCCGCCAGTGCAGATTACATTGAACTGGTATTCACCCTTCACGAAGGGGAAATGCTCACCTTCTACACCGACGGTATTCTCGAGGCCCGAAACGCAGCCGGCGAGTTATACGGGTTTGAGCGGCTCACCGCTCTGATCCGGTCACAGCCGACAGTTGAGCAAATGGTCGAAGAAGCGCGCACCTTCGGGCAACAGGACGACATCACCGTCTTCCAGGTAACTCGGCTCGCCCACTCTGCTCCGGCGCATGCTGCGCGCCTCAGCCTGGAAACCCAAATCGCCGGAGCCTGATGTTCGACTTCCTGAAACAGGACGGGTGCCCCAGGTTCGCTCCACCGTACCTGGGTTGACGAAGACGGGCGAAGCCCGATCCTTTGTTTTCGATACTCAGCAGTCCAAGCCGGCGAAAACGGCGGCCTTCTTAAGGCCGGCTTGGCCCAGCCTGTTCCCCGACCTATCGTGGTATAGGAAAGCCAACACAGGAGTATTCATGAGGCAAGCGGCTCTCTGGTTTGAACGCAGATTCGATTTCGCCTTTCCCGTCGACCTCTACCCGAACCTGTGCGCGCGGTTGCGTGGTACCCCGGCACGCCTCGAAGAAGCCCTGAGCGGCCACCCTCGCGACATACTCATAGCCAGACCGAGACAGAAGTGGTCCGCGCAGGAAAATGCAGGACACCTGTTGGACCTGGAACCACTCTGGCTTGCGCGCGTCGACGATTACGTAAGAGGCAGCCAACAACTCACGCCCACAGATCTCAACAACCGCAAAACCGATGAGGCGAATCACAATGCGCAGGCTTTGCGCCATATCCTGGCCGCGTTTCGCGCGGAAAGAGAAAAACTTCTTCACCGGCTCAGCCAACTCGACCCCACTTTCCACTCCCGGGCGATTCCCCACCCCCGTTTGCAAACGCCGATGCGCCTGGTCGATCACCTGTTCTTCGTCGCCGAGCACGACGATCATCATCTTGCCCGCATCTGGGAGCTTACCCATGCTCCCGTTTCCGAGGCCTGATCCGTCTCTAAATGAGATATTCTGTTTCTAGCGGCGGAACAAGAGTTCAAATAGGAAAACCCATACCGCCGACCCCGATCAAGACCGGAGTCATTTGATTCAGCATGCACGTGGCTGCCTTGCGCCGAGTTTTTCTGTCTTTGGTGTGTCTTCTTGCCGGCAGTTTGTTGCCCGCATTGGCAACTGACCTGCCTTCAGCTCCCAAGCTTGGGGGGCCTAGCCTGGACCCACTCCCTTCCGCACCTGCGCCTATCATCGCGGACGTCGCGCCGGCGATGGGCACAAATGCGGTGGTCCTGCATTCCGGCCACGTCAACATCCCCCGGCTCGACCGTGAGCCCCGTCTTTTAGATTTCTTAAGCAATCCCGACCGTTCCAGGATGGCACAGCGGATGTTGCGCATCTCCGGCTTCATCGAGCGTTATCCCAAAGACGGACGTCCCGCGACTGAGTCCACCGTCGCCTATCTCGGCTATACGCGCGAATTTTTCTTTATTGCTTTTGTATGCCGAGACAAAACCCCGAAGCTGATCCGGGCGCACATGCTGGCCCGCGATTCTCTGGGAGACGATGATTACGTCCAGGTGATGCTGGACACCTTCGACGATCAACGCCGCGCCTTCATGTTCTCAAGCAATGCCCTCGGCATTGAGAGCGATGGTCTTTACAGCGAGCAAAACGGCGCGGACAATTCCTTCGACACCGTGTGGGACAGCTGGGGCAAGCGCACGCCCTTCGGCTATGTCGTCCTCATGCGTATTCCCTTTGCCAGTCTCTATTTCAAAAAGGCCGATCCGGGCCAAACCCGGACCTGGGGCCTCATCCTCGAACGCAGTGTTTCCCATGACAACGAGCAGGATTACTGGCCGCAGATTCGTCATGCGATTGCCGGCCGACTCACGCAGGACGCGGCTGCAGACGGCTTCAGCGATATCGAGCGCGGCAAAAACCTTCAGTTCGAGCCTTATCTGTTGGGCCGCAACCTGCGCCAGCTCGATACGGTCGATCCGGACAATCCGTACTTCCAGGACAAGCACTTCCAGGGCTACGGCGGCCTCGATGCCAAGTTCATCCTGCATAACAGCCTGGTGCTGGACACGACCGTCAATCCCGACTTCAGCCAGGTCGGCATCGACAATCCGGCCATCCCCAACCAGCGCTTTCCTCCCTACTTCGCCGAGGTGCGGCCGTTCTTCATCGAAAACAGCAGCTACTTTCAGACGCCGATCAGCCTGTACTACACCAACAACATAGAGAAGCCTCAATATGGCGCCCGCCTTACCGGAAAACTTGGACCCTGGGCGCTCG
>Ga0335072_10007216_pt1 | contig 16204 bp, 18 predicted proteins | sample Lox_Sample_21_FD_206725 | JGI IMG/M metagenome (GOLD analysis project Ga0335072, IMG submission 206725) | Soil microbial communities from Loxahatchee National Wildlife Refuge, Florida, United States - Lox_Sample_2.1 | ecosystem: Environmental > Terrestrial > Soil > Wetlands | place: USA...
GAGGACGTTCAAGGCGGGATGGCTTGTCTTTCAGTTCTTGCAATTGAGCTGCTACCTCCGCTTTCACCTGTTGTTAGTGATATATCTGACGTGACTGTACTTCTTCATAATTCTCGATATCATCCAGTTTCTTCCGACTTTCGACTTCAATGCTAAATTTCAATGCAGAATCAAGATCTCGTAATAACTTATGTTAAATAAATCGTCAGATAGCATACCTCATCGATCGCAGTGGTATCAATTTCAAATTTCAGGGGTATATCACTTCGAAAAACACCTGCCTCTAAAGCCTCAACATGACCGCCGACATAAGTCTCGCTTTCCAGCAGGTGACCATCATAATGTCTTTCAGCAGGGTCGACGTGTTTGTTTGGCAAAATAATCCCTTTCTTATATGCTTGCACCTGAAGATTAGCAATCGTCAGATGGAAGCTTGTACCATAAGTAAGGTCTCACATAAAGTCCCGGAACCCTTGCGCAACACATCGTCTGGGTTCATCGGAATGATATTGCACAGCGAGAATATAAAAGGATGAACGTATTTCATATACAAGTAGTACGTTGCCACCGCATCTGAAACTGAATATTGTGCCAGAGTCTGTGGTTGTTCATAGGCGTATCTACGGTTAACCGTGTCTATCAAGGTCGACATACGGTGTCATAACTTCAGGATCCAATTCAATTGGATCATATCCCAATTTCGCCTTTGTAACAGCTTTCAACCCATGACTTCCGTGAGGTAAATAACTGTCCCGTTTAACCCACTTAATACAATCCATATGGGCACAATATTTCGATTTATATTCTCCCTCCTCATCCTGCTTGAAGCCTATCTCGTCGTACATGTTGATTCCAGCGATCGCAGCTCTCTGTTCAACGTACGGCCAATCGAAATAGTCACCGTTGTAAGTAGTGATAATGGTTGGACGAGCAGATTGAATATGTTCGAAAAAGTGTTGGAGCATGGCATGTTCGTTACGGGCGTTGACGATGGTAAAGGGGCCTTCGAATTCAGGTTTTGGGGTGTAGTCAAAGTCATCTATATCTGCCGATACGATTTCACGATTGGTGATGAGGAAACCCTTAATTGTTAACCGTGTTTGAACGGTGAGATGGGAGAGTAGGAATATATACCTGACCGTCAATCATATAGGATATCATCATGATCTGGTCGACCGCTGCGTCCGGAAATTTGAGAGGGGATTTGCAGGTTTCGATATCGAATGCTAGGACGACTGGGTCGGCACGTTTTAAACGATCTTCAATGACTTCGATATTGACGTTTCCACCTTTAGCTTTGACTGTGTACCACCTTCCTATTCGGATGTCTGTCGTCAATCTGAGTTTCCCGGGGGCACTACCTTTATCTATCGCAACTCGAATGTGATACGGAACATCCCATTCTCGGGCATCAATAATGTATTCAATTGCATCCAGAACGGGACGGGAATTAGCAGTCTCTTCAATATCGTCGTCGAATTGCATGTTCGATCTATGTCAACCACAGCAAAACGGGGGAATAAAGTACTGAACGACTTCGGTATAAGCATCCATAGCATCCATTTTCTTTCGATTTGTCTCTGCGACGGGAAGAATAGCTCTTCGAACAGTGAGCAAATCCGGGATATTCTGAAATTGCAGCTGCAGAAATGTCCGTTTATATCCCAACAAATGATTTGGCTGTCATCAATCTCCATCAAACGGAGTGGAGCTCACCATTCTCAAATCCTCTTTCTGCAACCTCACGACATTGGCAATTAAGTCCTCATATCGTCTCCTTAAATACTCCTCAACTTCAACCTCCATGCCACTCTTACAAGCCACCAAGAAATATGGATTATATTGCAACGTAGCCTTAAACCCTCCACCTTCTTCATCCAAGAAATAAAAGTCAACAGCACTTTTTTGTCCTCCTCCTCTTTCGTCATCAACCAACATTGTAGTATGCATATTTATTAGCCATCCCACCCTTTGCTTTTGACCTCCTTCGTAGCGTTCGAATCCCATTTTGCAGTCGATTTGATGTGCATATCGAGTCGATTCGAGACGTTCGTCGCGGTTTGTGGATTCGTGTGAGGCATCTTCCGAAGCAAGAGTTTTGAGACGAGATGAAGTTGAGGGATTGTCAGGGTATTTGCGAGTGAAGACACGAGGATTGTTACGTTTTCGAATCGCCATATTTCCTCGACCAGTTATCAAAGTCGTCGAATACAATGCTGTTAGACGTTGGGCAACCGGCCTCGAACCTCGTTCTCTTTGATTTCGAAACGCGCAACGCGACTCATAGCCCAGTGCTTAAACCCTAACCCTATCCACCGATATTGCACTTCAGCCAATCAGATGTCTTGGTTGGTCAGGTACGGTTTTCACGTTAATTAACGGGGATTGGGTGGACTGTGCAACCACAGCACAGCAGAGAGAATTCATCTGGTGCATGCTGCTACTGGATTTAAAAAGGTGCTTGACCAGACTGTCTTAATTAGCTATAGCTGTGTTCACTTCTTGTGCATGCCAGCCTGTGCAGGTCATTCAAAAAGTATATCTTGCGAGTTTGGGATCACAGAGTCGACTCTGAAACGGACATAAATTCCAAAGGCGACAAGCGGCGCCGTCAAAGCCAGCAACATGCTTGCTATAATATCTAAGCGATATTATTGATTTATCAAGTTTTGCTATAATATTATTATATGGGCAGCTGAACAAGCGCAGCTGCAGCATCCTGCAAAATATAAAAGGTACAGAGTATTTGACCGCTGCACTTTCGCCGTAAGCATTTTCTTTGTTCCCTGAATTAGCTACTGCTGAACTCAAAGTTGAGGTAAGCCCAAGTACCTAACTAAGTGGGAGGTAGGCAATCTCGACTAATCAATCAGCTGCGAAAAGAGGTTTCGAGGTAGTTTGACTGACAATCGTTTGTAGTATTTAACCATGCAGGGGATCAAAGCGCGCGTCAAGGTTGATCTGTAGCAAATGGGATATGCAGTATTAGAGAGCGGCACACTAAACTTGTGCAGTGTGGCTGCACACTTGTGCCCCCCTTCCCAAACTCAAAAAGGCCAAAGCTAAAACTGCCCTTCCTCCTTTTCTCAAATAGAAATTTCACCCCCTGAACACGGACCTTGAACTGCAAAACTCAGAGTCTTCTTCGTCATCCACGCTAAATTAAATAAGTAAACCCACCACCACCGCCCTTGACAGCCGTTGGGCCGAATTATTGTCTCTGCTATCTATTCCACTCTACCCATTGCATTGTCCGACATAGCAAACGCATTACCACCCGCTCATTCATTTGCTTACTCGTAGTGAAGAGAGCATGGGCGTGGGATGAAGGACGATGACTGACTGATTCATCCTGCTCAAGTGCCACTGAAAAGCAACCTCTCTGTTCACCATTTCTATTCTCAACAGCCTTCGCATAATTAACGGCATAAAAAGCTCAGAAAGCTCGGCAGACGACATAGGACTTGGTTGACTTCGAGCTTTTTCTCTGTTCGACTCACTGGAATCCTTCCTTACGTTTACCAAACTCGCGTTTCCTGTCCAAAACAGTCTCGAGCAATGACAACTGCAGCAAGTAAACGAATATCGCATGGCTTAAGCCTCCCTCAAGCTGTCGATAGCCGCGATTCCGTAGTCAACAATATCCTTTCCTCTCTAGCGACTTTAGATGAGACAACCCAATTGCAATGGATACAAGAAACCTCACGACAAGTAGACGACGAAAGAGCCTACCAACGAAGTTTGCAGTCCGATAGAAATAACAGTATGGAACAACACCGGCGATATGATCATCACGACACATTGCGAGATTACAATATTGAGTCTCCTGCACCTGTCACCGGTGTCGGCTATCGGGAAAGAGGAAGGACTGGATCTTTCACCGCAAACCTGCATACTTCCTCTGCTCCGACGCCGACTGTGCCGATGGGAAGGACTTCCAAGCCTGGATTTTTCAGAAGATTTATGGGGATTGGGCCTAAAGTTCCTCTCGAAGGTGACCTGGTCATCGCTAGTCATTCACAGAAACCAAATGTCCTAGTCAAAAGCCCAAGTGCTTCACAGGTTCCGGCCAAAGTTGAAAAGTCAATTGATGCATTAGGTTCGAGAAGTTTCCAGTCAATCAAGACTACCTCCTCCCCCGCCAATCCCAGAAGAATCCCGTCCAAACATTATCAAAAAGAAATCCTCAAACTTTTTCCGTCGACGTCCAAAGGTTTCCACCTCTCTCCTCTGTGGCTAATTACAGTCTTCTGGCGATGGCATAGCGAATGGTTCTCCTCCTCCGAATCCTAACTTCGAACCTCCTCCACCACTTCCCTCAATTCCTTCGTCTGGTGATCTCTCAAATCCCCAGTCGACGCTAGACACACCACTCACCGACCTTCGAAAAAGGTTGGAAGATTATCATTTACCAAGCCAATCCACTGCGCCTCTAACGCCGAACGCCAAGTCTCGCCCAGATCTTCGTATCGAAACCTCCGACACGCATCGCCAACATCGCTATGGCGCCCTAGAAACTTACCCCTCTAACGCAAATCACATGCAATCAACCTCCAATTCGTATAATACCTCCTCGTCTGTCAAGTACATTGGGAGATCCCCCGAACCGAATAAGGCTAAAGCTGTGATGGGCTTAGAAATCCCCAAGGATTCTTCACCGATTTTGCATCCCAGAGCCATGACACCTTTGGAGAAAGAATTTGCGGATGCCTACACACAGCAGGATCATACCCCAGATAAAACTGAAGCTGCTCGTGATGAGCCACAAGCTGTCAAAGAGAATGGATTGAGTAATGGAGTGAGTGTGGATTTGGACAGGGTAAAGGAGACGGCGAAAGATATTTATGATGGGACGCAGGTGCTTGTGGCTCTTGGAGATGCATCGCGATGGTTGATGGAAACTGGTGAATTTAACAATCAAGTGCGGATCGCTTATATGGAATTATTCGACTTTGTTGGAGTGGACATTTTGACGGCAGTAAGGTTTGAGTCATTCTTAGCGCCGTTAATGATAGACGATTGTGTGCAAGACTGTTGCTGAAAGGTGAATCTCAACAACTCGATCGAATTCTCGAGGCTCTGGCCAAGAGGTGGTATGAAAGTAACTCTGAAAATGGAATGAAAGATCCCGGTATTTCCTCCCTCGAATCGTCGATTCTAACTTCAGATGTTGTTCATGCTCTCGCATATTCTATTTTCCTTCTCAACACAGACCTTCATGTAGTTGACTATGTTTCCTCACAGCGAATGACGCGCTCTCAATTCGTCCGAAACACAATGGCTACTGTTCTGAACCAACTGCCGAAACCCAAACGGATCAGTACTGCTCCTCCAAGGCTTCCTTCCGCTCCAAAAGGGAAATTAACTCAGTTTCCATCAGCGTCTTCACCCAATTTGAGTCATCTCAGCCCCCCTACCAGTAATCTAAGCCATTCAGGAAGCCTTCTGAGAGTGGGCCAAAGTGTAGGGATGGCAAGAAATCCATCCGCGCAAAGCTTAGATCACGGAGTGGGTCGGGTAAGCAGAGACTCAACGAGGACGAATGGGACTCTGGAAAAGTCGTCGTGGAGTCTGCATGATGATAAAATTGGGCCGTATGGAGGAATGGCTGCGTTGGGATCACACAGCGCTTGGGAAGCTCAGATGGAATGTCATTTGAAGGTATCTGCAAACTGTCTTCATGGACTGACGTCTAGGAAATATATTCGTCGGTAAAGAATAGCCCATTACAGCAAGCACATGGTGGACCGACAAATGACTCGAACGCCAGTATGAACCTTAAACCCGGTGTTGGCGTGGGTTTGGATCGAAGTGCTAGTATCTTGAGTCATTCTAGCCATGTATCGGATTCGGGAAGCACAAAGGGATCTCGTGTCAGAAATCTTCTTTCACGCAGCAAATCTCAGCCTCGACTCCCATTGCACCCTCAAGAGAGTTATATCTCAATTACATCTGATCGGAGTAGCTTGGAGGAACGCGCTAAATCCCCTCCTAACATCAGGGTATTTCCCCACTTCACGCTAATTCTCACTATTAGCAACCCCGTTCGGCATCTCATGGAAGGACGCCCTCAAACATGTCGATGGAATCATTGAATGCGTATTCTCATGATCACGGCTCTTCAATCGGTTTCGCCAATTCCCTTTCTCAGACCATTATCCGCGAAGAAAACCATTCCAGTACAGCCTCCTTCATCGATGAAGAGTTCCAAGAACACGCCCTCATCCTTTCAGGCCCACCCTGGGCGAAAGAAGGTGTCCTCAAATCCAAACGCCACCTTGACTTGAATCACAAAAAGTCCAAAGATAAACAGTGGACAGAAGCTTTCGTAGTCATTGACAAAGGTCAAATGCGACTCTTCCAATTTGAAAACCATAAAGTATACCATCCAAGTCACCAAGTAGGGGGCGGAAATTGGCAGAAAAATGCAAATATGATCGGATCATTCTTGTTGAGACAAACGATGGCAGCTGCGTTACCTCCTCCGGGGTATTCGAAAAGTCGACAGTATGTATGGATGTTGACTCTGCCTTCGGGTGCGGTGTTTGTGTTTGAAGCTGGAACACAAGAGCTGGTTAAGGAATGGATTTCTTGTGCAAATTATTGGGCTGCCAGAACCTCAAAAGAGCCATTGAAGGCAGCTGTGTCAAACATGGAATGGGGATGGGGAGACTGTCTTATTTCAAGTGATGACGACGTTACAGATGACGGGCGTAGCGTTACGGAGAGCAATCCACGGTCGACCTTCGAGGCGCAGAGATCGCCTGTGAGCAATGGAAAGGCCACATATGGCGGTGATTCTCGGGCACTCAAAGGAGACCGAGTCTTGATACGAGAATGGAAGCCTCCTCAACCCAGTTTAATGGCCAGTTCACTAAAGGAACGAGATCAGCTACAGGTAACACATCTATCTCACACGGGGTATTAATCTGTAGGCCCTGGAATCGTTCTTAAAACAACTAGAGGAGGAGATTGATCAACACAACAATCTTCGGTATCTGATGTCTAGATCGGTAATCGCATGATCTGACTCTTATCTAATGATATATAGTTCACTCCTCGTCATCCAAATGGTCTCAAGGCTCAAAACAACTGGGAGCGTAAATCTCAATATCTCATTCAAGAAATAGTCAAGTACAAAACGTACGTTGAAATCCTGTCGCGAGCGTTAGCTATGCGAGAAGAACTCATCAGGGCCTCCGCGGTCAGTGCGTCTACGACCCCGAAAGAAGAGAACCATCCTATTCCGGAACCATGGTTTGATCTTCATTCTGCGCCAGCTTCCGTTAGTACGGTGAAATCGAGGGAGGTGCCGAGTGAGAGCGACGAACATACAAGATCTGGCTGAGTAAATATATGATTTTCCAGAGTGTTTGTTCTTCAAAAGGGGTTTGGGTTGTAAAGGATTAGCAATATTTGTTGTATGAATCACTGCGTTTTTTCACTATACCCCTGTCTTCCTGAATCTGAGATTCAGGAGTAGAAAAATTTGTTGCATTGTTGAGATGTATGTATACATTTATTAGAAAATTGGATATATACGACAAGAAAGGTACTAGAATTGACAGTCCATTAAAGTAGCTGTATTTGTTCGGTCTGCTTTATTTGTTTCGTCTTTTTGATCATCCGATTAATATGCTTTCAGATTGGTTGCATTCATGACTGCATAAACTGAAACCGGCAGAGGGAAGAAATGTCTCACGAGTCACTGACCTCTCGAGACGATTGATCAATCCCAGCCCCCCACCACCACGTGCCTCCTTTTGACCCATGTCCCAGCATGCAGCAATCCTTTCCTCTTCATGACTGTCACTGACCGCACATAATATAAGGTCGGTTGAGAGTCTTGCTAAGTCCAGTCAAAGGATGACAGAGTTGCACACTCGCCCCTTCACTGCTGCTCCTGCACCTATTCGTCCCCCGTCAGTGACTCACTTCTTCCGACCCTCGTCGCCTTCCGGTCGAGATTCTCCCAGAACAATCGTTGCTGAAGAGTTATTCCGGCTGCATATTGACACTCCTCCTCTTTCGATTCAAGACAGAGATTCGTCCTTGATCGAGCTTCCTCGACCTACTAAAATTAACAAGCGTCACGGTGAAGAGTCCGAAGGTAGTACCCAACTGGTTACACCTCCACCAACTCAACATGACCCGCTATTTAGCACATGTCGTGCTAAGACACGGCGGTCTCCCAGACGATTGGCGCCAGTCATTCTGTCCCCTCTGACAGAGTCTGTCTCACAAGAAATGGACATTGGGGAAGGCACTCAAGTCCCATCGAGTCGACCCCGCTCACCACCGCCTCCTGAAATTTCTGTCGATTCGGAAGATGATGACGATGAAATTTGTCGCGCAGACGACCTGACACGGTATCTACGCCGGAGGAAACGAATGGAACAGATCTCAGCCTATCGTGTGCGTGAACTAAGAGATGATCGGGAATCCAGACTTGCGAGGCGGAACAATCCCCTAAGTCCGAAATCAACAAAGGTGACGAAATTAAGTGTAAAAAAGGTCAAGTTTTCAGTTTGATGACATTGGCATCTTTGGACAGTGTTCTAGCATAGCGAGGGTTGGGAAAAGATGTGGGATAGCAAACCGAAAATGGAACCGGTCCGTTCGTATTGTATATTTTAGTGGAATGGCATATCATTTCTTGAGTCCTAAAGTTGGATGTAATCCCTCTGGGCATTGCTTAAACTTGCTTGCTCCGGCCTTAAGAGTTGTAGTCAGACTAATTGGCGTCGGAAATAGATAGCTCTCGTTTTGCCCAGTTCTCGATATGTTAACTGGAATAAATCGATGACTTCACATCAGAGTTGAATCTATTTGTGACAGTCGCTCCGTGTAGATTGCGCTTGGCATTCATTGGCAAATGCGCCGCATATTGAAAGAGTATCAATGAATGGGACCTATCGGCTGCGAATGCATCGCTTACGGCGCTCTTGCAATGATCTTGAATAATTGCTTCTCGCACCAGTCTTAGACAGTTATTAAAATGCGTCATTGCTCAAGCAAAGGTTCACATTCCCAAATCAATTGGTACGTGCGCTCCGAAATTGATTTTCATCTCTCGTTAGATTCTTGATCTCACAACTTGAGATCTGTTTCCGGCTCGGACCAGTGGTATAGATCCGCAGATTAACAGCCTTACCAATACGTCGCCCTTCATAAAAATCATGGTCCTATTCAGCCCGTGAGCTTTTGATTGATGACGTCTGTATGCGGGGAACTGCTTACTTCGGTCACTCAACTTTTGATTTTTCAAGCAGCGGAATCGCTTCTTTTTGCCATGTGGGAGTTTCGGGGACAGCGGAACCTCTCAGTGCCTCGATTACACCTTTCTCTGTTTTGTGCTTTTGTCGCGTCGGGTTATTTACACTCTTCAAAACCAATGCATATGCGTCACGATGACGCTTACAAAATTTCAAAAGTCGCCGTAAGCAATACCAATTTGTAGAGATGTTCGTCTTTCTGCCACGGAGTATAAGAACTATGACTCGCCCGACTTCTCCTCCAGCTCTGAAAGACTCATGTACGTCAACATTCTTCTGGCCCTCGTTCCGGCGGTCGCTGCCGCTCCTCTCGCTACAACATCAGCTCTCAACCCCTACGTGACTCCGGGACCAAATACTGAAATCACGGTCGAGTCCAATGGTTTTACATACACCGCGAGCGGCAATCTGACGGCTAATGAAACGATGCCTTATACCCCCTACGGTGGTCTCAATACGAACGGCACTCTTCCAGTCTATGCGCCTTTGAGTGATTTTGACTATGAATCACTCACACTCGTCCTTTACCAAGAATACATTGAATTGGATCTCTTCAACTACGGGTATAACCGATGGTCAGATCAAGACTTCATCGACGCAGGCTTCACCGCTGACGATCGATACTTGGTCAAATTCATGGCGGAACAAGAAGTCGGTCACGCACTACTGGTCTCTCAAATGCTCGGACCGTCTGCTGCTCAGAGTTGTCAATATGCATACCCAATCGATACAGTCCAACAGTTCGTCGATTTCTGTCAGAAACTTACTCGATGGGGCGAATCCGGCGTCTATGGATTTCTCGAACATCTCAACTCCCGCGCGGCTGCACAATTGCTTCTCGAATCCATCACCACAGAAGCTCGACAACAAATCATCTTCCGTCAATTTGAAGGACTCTTCCCAATGCCTATCTATTTTGAACCTGCCATCCCACAGTCCTGGGCATGGACCCTTTTGGCACCGTATATAACAGGTTGTCCAAACGATACACCTCGGCTTGCCTGGCAAAACTTCCCTGCTCTAAATATCAGCAATAATCCCAACGCTACCGCCAATTACAGCGATACCTACCCTCCTGCCATAACCCACAACCGTACCGCCCTTTCGTCTCCCGGCTACACACTGCAACTCAGCTTCGAGAAACCTGGAAAACAAGTTGGGCCTAATCTGACGTATACCACTGCCACGTTAGCTGGAGCTCCTCAATATGCTGTTTGGGTTAGTCAGCTGAACTCTACATACACCCCTTTGACGAATATCTCCGAGACCGCAGACGGATACACCGCTTTGACTGTTCAACCCGGGGGACCTGTTTTCCCCCAGATCAGTGCCGATGGAGTCGTCAACGGGACCATTTTTGTTGCCATCACAGATTCCAATCCTTTCTTGACAGCACATAATTTCAGTTTCATCAATGCCCATGTGGTTGCGGGTCCTGCAATTTATCAAGCTGGTTAGGGGAAAGATGAAAAAATGGAAAAATGGCTCAATATCTATCTCCAGAGCTGATAATCAATTTATAGGGTCTGTTTACTGTTTCTGAATAGACTTCAAATTTCATTTATAGACGGTTTTCACAGAATTTTCTTCTGCCTCTGCATATTTATGAGCACCTTACACTAACTACTCTGCTCGTGTTGCCCTCTTCTTATTGCATCCTTTAGGGAACGATACACTTCTTACAATGGTTGTGTAATTCGCCTCGAATTTGTTTGTCTTCTGTTTCTCGGAATAACTAGCGTCCGGAGTCCGGACCAGTCAGAGTACGACGATTACCCGCCCCTTATTGAAAGACATCACCAATCTTTTGTTGCCAGGTCCTTCCATCTTTCAAGCTGACTGCGTCGAAAAAGAACTCCTCCTCCCAACCACGGTTCTGGGATAGGGGCAGCTCCAACAACAACAAACGATCACACGAATATACGACTTTCGACAATATATAACCTAGACGCCGCCAGCGTAAACATCGCCCATCTCTAGGCCACCCCGGCAGGCGGTATATCCTTAGAAATTGTCCCAATAGACGTGGTCTAGCTCTGGATCGATATTAAATATCTTCGTCAAGAGTGTTTGGTCGTGCCTCCGAATAAGGTCGATTGCTACGAGAATGTAACTTCCTATCACGAGTCATGGAGGTCTCGCTCAAGAAGAATAAATTGCGCGCTACAAGAGTTTTCAAAGAATTCCAAAATTGTACATCTGTTGCCTACGGATGTACTGGGACAAAGCATCAATCCGAAACTCGTCAACATTGTTTAAATCATGGTGTGCCTGATAAACCGGATCCGAATCTCCATCGCCTGGCCATTACCGTTGCCGCTACAGGCAAGGATAAAGAAATGTTGCCAAAAGTTCAAGCTAGGTACGACATCCTTTATCCCTCCGTTTTAGTGCAGCCACTGATGTGGACTCGTAGATTTGATGTTGGAGTCTCCATTACTCTCGGAGACTTTTAATTTGATGTTCGTATCAGCTAGATTGTAAAAGCACACCGGTAAAGCTTGCTTAGCCAGACCTCCAAGTTGTTTCATATCAGCGACGGTATCTCCCGGCTGCTTATCGGTAGTCTCTGTATATATTGGGTCTGCCGTGTTGTTACATAGTACTGTAGTATTGTACCTGTTGAAATTCGTCTTGTTCTTGATGGTCTGAAAGTTTTGGGCGTGAGACCGGATGCCGTCCTACGTTGGATCCCAACAAAACCCGGCACCATTTTCATCATCTCGGATTCTCGAAAGCAAACTTCCCCACCGCCTCTTCACCAACAACCATCCCAATGTCCCTGCGATTGCTCTCACGCAACCTTTTTCGTCCTCTCCCCTCTTCATTCAAAGTACCCTCTCCATCTTCTCTCATTGACAACGTCTAGCCTTGCGTATCTCCAGCAAGAGTAACTCAAATCCGAACAGTGATCACGGATGCAACAGCAAGTGACACAGACAAGAACAAAATCCCCGATGAAGGGGACAAACACTTCACAATCCAACTTCCCAAAGATGCCTTTGAAACATACCATCTAGACTCATTGCCTTTGGAAATGGATGTTACCAAGAACGAATTGATTCAAATGTATAGGGATATGGTGGTCATTCGACGTATGGAAATGGCAAGTGATGCTCTTTATAAAGCCAAAAAAATTAGAGGGTTTTGGTGAGTCTTCCCTGTCTCAAGGATTTGAATACTTTCTTCTGGAATGAGTGAGTTAATAGTAGTCATTTGTCCACTGGACAGGAAGCTGTTGCTGTTGGAATCGAACATGCAATTACTCATGACGACAACGTATCTCTCACAGTTTGGAAAGCGAGAGTGTTGATTGTAGGTTATAACTGCGTACAGATGTCACGGTTTCACTTACATGCGTGGTGGCTCTGTAAAACAAATCATCGCCGAACTGTTGGGTAGACGAGACGGCGTCTCGTTTGGAAAGGGAGGATCGATGCACATGTTCGTCAAAGGATTCTTCGGTGGGAACGGTATTGTCGGAGCCCAAGTTCCTGTTGGAGCCGGGGTCGCGTTCGCCATGAAATACATGAAGAAAAAAGCGTGTTGTTTCACTCTTTATGGAGATGGAGCAGCAAACCAAGGACAAGTATTTGAAGCGTTTAATATGGCTGCACTTTGGAAATTACCGGTTGTATTTGGATGCGAGAATAATAAGTATGGAATGGGTACTGCTGCATCGAGATCTTCTGCTTTGACAGAGTATCATCAACGAGGACAGTATATTCCTGGTATCAAGGTTAATGGGATGGATGTTCTTGCTGTCGCCCATGCGAGTAAATACGCAAGGGAACATGCAATTAATGGAAATGGCCCCTTAGTGATGGAATTTGTGACCTATCGATATGGTGGGCATTCGATGTCTGATCCTGGTACTACATATCGAACTCGGGAAGAGATTCAGAATATGAGGAGTACCAACGATGCTATTCAGGGATTGAAAACAAAACTTCTTGAGTGGGGAGTTGTAACGGAGAGCGCGCTTAAGGATATCGATAAGCAAGCGAGGAAGAAGGTTGATGATGAAGTTGCAGAAGCGGAGAAGTCCCCTGAACCAGAGCCTACGCCAAAGGTATTGTTTGAAGACATTTATGTTCACGGAACTGAGCCCAAATTTGTGCGGGGACGAATCTTGGAGGAGAATTACTCGTACGCCCCCTCTCCGTGAAGAGGTACAAATGAACAGATTTTAGAGAATACCATCTAGCAACCTAGTACCTCATATCTCATCTGAACACATCCATCCAAACCACTACTGCCACTCCGTTCTGATATCCAGTCTAATGAGCTGAAGCTATCTATTACAAAGTACTTATGTTGAATCCTCTCCAACCTTTGCGGCTCAATATTGAAAGCATCGATATTACACAGACATGTAGCTAGTTATCTCAAAATCTCAACACAATGTTTCCAATGCATACCAACCGTTGACTCTCCATGGCGATAAGAGAATTGAGCACTGAATGTCACCAAGACATCCGGTTTTCTCATATATCATCGAGACTTCTTCGGTAGACATCGCATTGTCCTGTTGAGCAAGCACACGAGCAAACCGGGAGGGGATGTCGCCACCGTTAGACAAATTGCTCCATTCTCGTACTGATGACGGATCCAACATAATTCCAGTCCGCGATACGTCACGGATGTTTCTGCCTTGGATACGGGAAATTTCCATCAGCAGAGTGTCCAGGCTTCCATCTTTCAATAATCCTGTCCTTCTCGAACGCAAACTAGTTTCTGCACGCTGCAAAAGAATGGAATCATTGTTCAGTATGCCAATCGCAGCTAAAGATGCAAGAGATGGGATGTGAACGGGCTCCCTTTTTAAACTAAAGTCAATTAATGACAGCAAAACAGCGATACATGTCATGTAGCTGTCGGACGGCAACATTCCTCTCCTGTTCTCCTCCAGTAGCCCAAAGAACTCTGGAAACGAGTAGCATAGCATCGACATCCTCATCACTTTCGGCCAGGACAGACTGAAAGATACTGAGAGATTCTTCCATCCGACCCATAAAATAGTATCCCAAACCCACAGTTATGTGAGATGACAACCTTGTTCTCACAAGGCCCTCGATCTCTTGTGAGAGGTCCAAACTAGTCGAGCTATTGTCTACAGCGTCTTCAAAGAGACCAAGCCCAAGTGATAACCTTCCTATGTCTGATTTGACAATGCAAAACTTCTGTAATGTTTCTGGATCTTCATTGTCTTCATATTGTTGCTCAAGAATCGATGAGAGATCATATAAAGCATTCAAGGCCGACTGTAGTTGATGGTCCCTTTCCAATAACAGGCTCAACAAATGGAGAGCAAATATGTCTCTTGGTCGTTGGATCAGATAAGTCCTTAAGGCATAGAGAGGGGCAGAAGGAAAGTGAAGGGGAAGAATGGACAGTTTGGACACCTGTAGCAACAGGGTCTCGGCAAATCGATAATTCGCAGCAGTCTAGGTAAGAAACATGACAAATAGAACGCATACTAAGTTCCGGTCTCCGATCTCGAATGCGTGCTGATAAATATCTTGCGCCTCGATTAGATCGTTAGAGCGAAGCGCGAGGACAGCTTGTCCCAGCCACGCAACGGCATTTTCGGGATCACAAGCCTGACTCCGCGAAAAAGCAAGGCCAGCGAGCTCGTCGTCATCATGGATGAGGTACATGATTCCAAGATTAGTCCAAGCAACGGCGTTCTACAATGAGAAGGTACTGAAGGATAACGTACTCTTTCATTGATCTGCAGACAACGTGACAAAGCCTTCTCTGCCACCGACGGGAAATGTCGTGCCGTTGCGACCCCTAATGCATTCCAGTATTCAAAATTTCGGGGTTCGTGATAAATAGCTAGCTTGAAGCATTCCAAGATCGGACGGACAGAGGCAAGATTCGTTTCAAGGTTCTGCGTAGTTGCCAAACGATATCGTGCTAAACCAAGGTTGAAATATGCTGCTGAATGAGCAAGTCGGTCGCCTTCTGTAAACTGGACCATTTTCTCCATAGCAGCGACGTGAGCGCGTAACAACTTGTTTACAATATATCCACAATTATCGACTGACAGATTGCCGTCGTGCAGACTATCCAGTTCAACATCATTGATCCCGAGAATCTCCGTAGCAATTAAAGCAAGTTCGCTTGTTTGCGCAACGCACACTATGGATCCAAGATAACATGCATCACCAATCAGCTTCCAGGCTTCGCTCAATTCCTCTTTCCCATTTATAAGGCATTTTGCCTCAAGAAGAGCTTCTGATAAGAGATCAATGCTCTTCGAAAACTCACCTGCCCTAATGCACGAGGATCCCCAACTCAATAAAGTCTGTACAAGTGATAGCGAAACGCTGAACTCATTCGGTTGATCCTTGAGAATTGATTTAAAGGTTTGAACAGCTTGGTCAAACTGGGACAAGTCCTTTTGAACATTCCCTAGAATGTATTTGGAATACCAGTTTCCGGGATTTATGGCCTCCGCTCGTGCACAGGACTTGAGTGCAGCAGAATGACGTCCAGAAGAGGCGTAGGCCTCACCTAAGCCTATCCAAGAATGAAAATCGTCGGAATGACTCCGGAGAGCTGCTTGAAATGACTGTATTGCTTTAATATAGTTGCGTTTCCTCTGTTATCAGAACTGTGATTGGAGCAGCAGACCAATTCAGCGACTCCCAAGGCTCGATGAGGCCAAGCAGCTTCTAAATTTGTGGCAATCCGTTTACGCGAAGTTTGCAACACCCTCTCAGCGACCACCTCTACCAAGTCCCACTGTCTAGTATTGGCAAAATCTCGCGCCAGTCTCTCAGCCGCATCCACCTCGCCGGCATCCAGTTCGAAAGCTTTTTGAAAGCATTTATAAGCTCTCTTGGAATCGTGAGCAACATCCGCATAGAATATCCCCAAACTTGTGTAGGCGGGGGCATAATTCTGATCGTATTTTAAGC
>Ga0335072_10007217_pt1 | contig 16204 bp, 9 predicted proteins | sample Lox_Sample_21_FD_206725 | JGI IMG/M metagenome (GOLD analysis project Ga0335072, IMG submission 206725) | Soil microbial communities from Loxahatchee National Wildlife Refuge, Florida, United States - Lox_Sample_2.1 | ecosystem: Environmental > Terrestrial > Soil > Wetlands | place: USA: Florida...
CAGCGCCACCTCGGTCAGCGCCATATGGTGCACGACCGCGGGATTCGACGGCTTCGTTTCGCTGGCCACCACCCACCGATCCCCCTCGAACGGCACTTTCACCAGGACGCGCTGATACGGGATTGTTCCCTCCGCAGGCAGATGCATTTCGCCCGGCAGCGCGATCACCATGTCCGGACCCCGGCCGTCGACGGGGTCCCACCCGCCGTCTTTCTTTGGCAGCGGTGGCAGATCGGCATCGTTCCCCCTGGGCGCACCGGCCGCGACCCACGCGGCGATCGTGTCGATATCCTTCTGACTCAGTCGAGGATCATGGCGCAAGGGCAGACTCTTCGCCGCATCGATGGGCCACGGGGGCATGGTCCGACTCGACACGAAATCTCTGATCTTCGTATCGCGCGATCGCGCTTCTTCATAGGTCGTCAGAGGCGCGTCGACCCCCTCCAGCTCGCCGGCTCCGTGGCACTGCAGGCAATGCGTATACAGGATCGGCGCAACGTCGTGTGTAAAGGTCGGCGCAGACTTCCGCACCCCAGGCCGTGCCTGTGCCATCGCTACTGCAACCACCAGCGCCACCGAGCCGGCACGCACCGCCGCCCACGCGAGTCGAATGCTCTTTGTCCAGGCTGAATCCGCCATCCCGCCTTCCACCTTAGCAGGGGTTTGACGGAAACTCGGGCCCTTCGCCGGGCTCATGCAACAGCGACTCAGCGCCAGCCTCAGCGAGACATGAACCCTGTCACCCGGTCGATGGCACACGCGGTGTTGGCCCTCAGCCACGCCTGCTCCGCAAGCGTCCGCGTGCACGGCCCGAGCGAGCAGATGCGGAGCGGCCGTCGTGTACTCTCATGCTCCAGCCTCTGCAACACCTTCTTCAGGATCGAACCGCTGAACGGCGTGTAGAGCCAGAACACCGTTCCTGCCGAGAGGTCCGCCTCGCGTGCGTCCTGGGCGACGAAGTTCACTCGGCTCAACCCCAGGCTCTCCGCACAGGCGCGTGCAGAAGCGACATAGGCTGCCTCCACTTCGATGCCCGTTGCGCGCACTCGGGTCAGGATCGACGCAAGCATGCACACATGTCCCAGTCCCGAGCCCAGGTCGATCAGCACGTCGTCTTCCCGGAGCCCGCTCAGCCGGATCAGCTGCAGTACGTGTCGCACCGGCGTCGGCTGATAGAACACCTGCTCCGGCGCGGGCGCAGCAGGCGCACATCCGGGTTCCCGCACCCGCAAAATTCCGGCAACCAGTTCATCGAGCGCATCGTAGCCCAGCCCGGGTGCCGGCATTTCTCCACTGTCTCGGCAGGAATCGATCCATCGCAGCAACGTCTCCGCCCCGTTGCCCTGCTGAATCTCCCGTCGGATCGTCTGAAAGATCGGGGCGTTCGCCTCTTCGAGGCGTCTCCGCAAGGCCAGCACCCCGTTCAGCACACGGGCCATCTCCGGCGGGGAGCCGCTCGCTTCCGCTCCGGCATCGCCGAGATGCGCCTCCAGCGCATCCAGAACCTCAATGCGCCGCCGCATCTGCTCCCGCTCGAATAAGGTCGAATCGCCCTCCAGCGCAGCCAGATCGCGACGCAGCTTCTCAGGGATCATTCCTGCACCGTGGCGGAGTTCAGCGGGTTCCTGCCGCCGATTCTCTGCGGTAGATGAAAAGATGCATCAGCGCACCTTCGATGCGTCCTTCGCGGATAGGCACATCGGGCAGATCATCCGAAGGTTTTGCCGCCTGAGGATGACCCGGATCATCGGCCCACAGCCGCTGCAGCAGTTCCGCGCGCGGCTCAAAGAACACCACTGCCCCATTCTGTTTCGCAACCCGGAAGGCCTCACGCAGCACATCTCGCCGCTGCATTGCAGGGACATGGTGCAGTACGCCGTAAAAGAAGACAGCATCGAATGCTTCCGGCGCAAACGGCATGCGGGCCGCGTCGAAATGTTCAAAGTGGATCCGGTCGCGAACGCCGGCTTTCTCTGCGTTGAGCTCCCAGGCCTGGCCCGCGTAGTGCGAGCGGTCCGTGCTCGGTTCACCGGTCAGCACCCGATAGCCCTGCGACGCGAGGAAGATGGCGAAATAGCCCTTGCCCGTGCCGACATCGAGAATGGCGGCGTCAGTCGGCAACTGCAGTTCTGCGAGCGCCAGCAGCCCGTCTCCGGCCACTCCTTCAAACTTCTCTCCGAGAATTTCTCCGATGGCTTTCGTGTCCATTGCTCGAGTATCCCAAAAACGATGGCCCTCCATCCCGGAGGGCCATCGGCTTTCCTGCTGGCTATTAATCCCTGCTCTCTGCCTCTAGATATCCAGATTCTTCACATCCAGGGCATTGTCTTCGATGAATTTCCGGCGCGCGTCGACGTCCTCGCCCATCAGCGTGGTGAAGATCGTCTCCGTCTCGGCGATGTCCTCCAGCTTCACCTCCAGCAGTGTCCGCCGCTCCGGATCCATCGTCGTATCCCACAACTGCGTTGCGGTCATCTCGCCCAGGCCTTTATAGCGCTGCACCTGATAGTCGCGCCGCCCCTGCTCGATCACATATTCGAACAGTTCCCGCGGCGTCTGCTTCTCCACCGGCTCCAGGTTCGCTTTGCCCGTGCGCTTGGGAGCCGGCTTGCCCGCCTCCGCCTCGCCCTTGGTCTCCGCCTCGGCTTCGCCGGTTTCTTCCTCATCCGGCACGCCCACGCCGGCCTTTTCGGCTGCTTTGCCCGCGTACTCCACCACAAAAGGTGGCTCCAGCAGTTCCTTGATCTGCCCGTGCTTCGACATCATCTGCCGGTATTCCGGCGTTGATGCCAGCGCCCAGTCGATCCGCCGCTCCGCGCCCTGGGAATCGGTGAAGCACAGCGACCACGTCTGATGCTCCTCATCCTGCACCGGCTTCTGCAGACCCTTGAACTGATACTTCTTCTGGATCTTCTCCAGCTCCCTGTGCAGCCCGTCCAGCTTCGTCTTGCTCTCGAAGTCGACCCGCTTGGTCAGCTCGGCCTTCGCCAGCAGGTTCGTCACTTCCTCATTCCGCAGCCGCGTGTTGACCTTGTCGAAGAAACCGAGATACTCGTTCAGCTGCCCAAAGAACTTCGTGAGCGCCGCCCCTTCCACTTTGGCCGCGCCCTCGCCATAGCGGATGATCATCCCGTCGGAGGCGCGCTTCACCATCACCCGTACAAACTCGCGATCATCCTTGATGTACTGCTCAAACCGCCCCTTCTTGATCTTGTAGAGCGGTGGCTGCGCGATATACACGTTATTGCGCTTGATCAGCTCCTGCATGTGACGGAAGAAAAACGTCAGCAGCAGCGTCCGGATATGCGACCCGTCCACATCGGCGTCGGTCATCAGAATGATCTTGCCGTAGCGCAGCTTCGTCGCGTCGAAGTCGTCTTTCCCGATGCTTGTGCCCAGCGCCGTAATCATGGCGCGGATTTCCTCGTGCCCCAGCATCTTGTCGTAGCGCGCCTTCTCCACGTTCAGAATCTTGCCCTTCAGAGGCAGAATTGCCTGGAAGCGCCGGTCGCGCCCCTGCTTCGCCGTCCCGCCGGCGCTCTCGCCTTCGACCAGGTACAGCTCGCACCGCCCAGGATCGCGCTCCGAGCAATCCGCCAGTTTCCCCGGCAGGCCGCCCCCATCGAGCGCTCCTTTGCGCCGCGTCAGGTCCCGCGCTTTTCTTGCCGCCTCGCGCGCGCGCGCCGCCTCAATCGCCTTATTGATAATCTTCTTCGCCACCGGCGGATTCGTCTCCAGATAGCCGCCCAGCTTCTCGTTCACCAGAGCCTGGACCGTCCCGGCAATGTCCGAGTTCAGTTTGCCCTTGGTCTGCCCTTCAAACTGCGGCTGCGGCAGCTTCACGCTGATCACCGCTACCAGCCCTTCGCGCACGTCGTCGCCGGTCAGGTTCTCCTTCACGTCCTTGAACAAACCCAGTTGCTGCCCGATGTAGTTCACCGTCCGCGTCAGCGCGGTCCGGAACCCCGACAGATGCGTCCCACCATCCACGGTATTGATGTTGTTCGCAAAGCAGAACACCGCCTCCGAGTACCCATCGTTGTACTGGAGCGCGATCTCCATATCCACGCCGTCGCGCAGGCCTTCCATGACGATCGGCTTGTCGTGCAGCACCGATTTCCCGCGGTTCAGATGCCGGATGAACTCGGCGATTCCGCCCGCGTACTTGAACTCCGCCTTCTTCGCCTCACCCGTCTTCGGATCCGTGATCCGCTCGTCGGTCAGCGTGATCGAAAGTCCCTTGTTCAGGAAGGCCAGTTCGCGCAGCCGCTGCGCCAGGGTGTCGTAGTTGTAGTCGGTTGTCGTGAAAATCGACTTGTCCGGCAGGAAGCGGATCTTGGTCCCCCGCCGCTTCGAGGTCCCCGTCTGCTTCAGCTTCGTCGTCGGCAGTCCCTTCGAATAGCTCTGCTCGTACGTGTGGCTCGGCTCCTCCGGTTTTGCCGGCCGCCAGATCTCCACTTCGAACTCCTCGCTGAGGGCATTCACGCAGCTCACGCCCACCCCGTGCAGCCCGCCGCTCACCTTGTAGTTCGAGGTGTCGAACTTCCCGCCCGCGTGCAGCTTCGTCAGCACCACCTGCACCGCCGGCATCTTCTCGCCGTTATCGAGGGTCATTTCATCGACTGGAATTCCGCGTCCGTCGTCGACAACGGTGATCGAGTTATCGTCGTGAATTGTCACCTCGATCTTCGTCGCGTATCCCGCCAGTGCCTCATCGACGGAGTTGTCCACCACCTCATACACCAGGTGGTGCAATCCCATCTCTCCCGTCGATCCGATGTACATCGCCGGCCGCAAGCGAACCGCTTCCAGTCCCTCGAGCACCTTGATGTTCTCCCCGGTATAGGAGCCGTTGCCGTTCTCCCCCGCGTTCTTGCCGCCCTTTGCGGCCTTCACGTTCGTCGGGATCGCGTCTTCCGTCGGTGTCACTTCTTTGGTCGCCATGAAACTCCGGTCTTCCTGGGTAAAGAGATCGCAAAATAAATAACGGCTGTCATCCTGCGTGAAGCGCCGTAAGGTGCGTCGTCATTCCAGCCTCCTGCGCATGCTGAGCGACGCTCGGCCAGTCGAATGGCGAAGGGACCTGCGTTTCGCTTTCTGGCCGTTTTCGATTCCGTCGTTTTCGTGTCAGGATACGACTTGACTCGTGCCGTCGAAGCCCAAAAATCTATGGGTTTTGGCCCCTGCATTTCTGCCCGAATCTGCAGGCAGCTTCGGACTCAAAATGCCCTCAAATCGAAGGATTTACCGATGGCCTCAATGTCCTTATTTTACCATGCGAAAGCCCCTCTTTCGCCGCCTCAAAACCCGTGCAAAATCAGTGCAAAAAGGGCACACAATACGCCCTCGCCGGTCCGTGCTCTTCGCCTCCCGCACCCTGCCAGGAGCGCCCCTCTCGGACCCCCGGAGTCGACCACCCTCCCATGTTGTTGAAGCAGTAATATCCACCCGTCGTTCGCGGGTATAGGATGGCAGCCGTCGTCCCCGGGCCCGGTTCGCTCTCCCTTCCCTGCCGCCCTGAAGACGCAATTCGGAAAACTCAGGAGACCCTTATGTCCACCCACGATCCGATTCGTCGTCACTCTCGCCTACTGTTCGGTTGCGCGCTGCTCGCCCTCGCCGCCACCTCGCTCGCCTCCGCTGCCACGCTCTGCGTCCAGAAGCAAGGCCTGTTCGGGTGCGACAAAACCATCGGCGCCGCCGTCTCCGCCGCGGCCCCCGATGACGTGGTCTATGTCTGGCCCGGCGTCTACAAAGAACAGGTCACCATCACACAATCCATATCCCTGATTGCCGCCGGAAGCCACACCGTCATCGACGCCACGGGTCTCAGCAACGGCATCTTCATCGATGGCCGCTCCGGTTCTCCCAACGCCGGTGTCTCCAACGTCGTCGTGTCGGGCTTCGATGTTCGCAATGCCAATTTCGAAGGCATCCTCATCGTGAGCGGTTCCAACATCACCCTCACTGACAACCACGTTCACGGCAACAATCAGTCGCTCGACATCGCTGACGGCGCCTGCCCCAACATCCCTGCCTTTGAAACCAACGAGGGCGACGACTGCGGCGAAGGCATCCACCTGATGGGTGCCGACCACTCCATCGTGCGCAACAACGAGAGCGACCACAACTCCGGCGGGATTCTTATCTCCGACGAATCCGGTCCCAGCCAGAACAACCTCATCACCGGCAACCAGGTTCACGATAATCCGTTCGACTGCGGCATCACCATGGCTTCCCACGGCCCCGCCGTCAGCCTTATCCCCACCGCCACCGTCTCCTATGGCGTCTGGAACAACACCATCAGCCACAACGCCTCATTCCGCAACGGCACGCAACTTCCCGGGGCCGGCGCCGGCGTCGGCATCTTCGCGCCCTTCCCGGGCACAGCTGCCAGCGGCAATACTGTCATCGACAACGATATCTTCAATAACGGTTTGCCCGGCGTGACCATGCACAACCACGCCTCGGCGCCGGCGCCCGCGCCGCCTATCAACCTCAACAACAACTCCATCATCGGCAACCACATTCACGGCAATGCTGCCGACACCGAGGACGCCGCAACCTCCGGACCGACCGGCATCAACCTCTACAGCACCGCTCCCGTCACCGGCACTGTGATCTCCGGCAACGACATCGACAACGAATCCATCGCCATCGCCTACAACGTGCCCAGCGGACAACTGAACGTCCACTTCAACGACTTCCCGCGTTCCATCGGCATCGACAACATCGGCGCTGGCACCGTCGACGCCACCGAAAACTGGTGGAACTGTTCTGCCGGCCCTGGCTCCGGACACTGCGCTTCGGTCACCGGATCCGGCGTCACCACCGCCCCCTGGCTCTTCGAACCGCCCTCCGGCAACAATTAGCCGACAGGGCAGAACGCAAACGTCGGCGTCCCAGCCTCACGGCCCGGGACGCCGAACTTTTGCACTTCGCATCGCGGTTCGCGCCGGCTGCGCAACAAACTGGTGATCCTCGCAGAAATGTCTGCGGATGAATCCGCCTCATCGGACGCGCACCGGCAGCCATGCCCTGCATCCTGTGCTCTGCTTTTGGGTGATCCCGATCACATCCTCCCCAGCCCGCCCAGGGCACTCTATCTCCAATCCCTCCCCCGGAGCGTGCCCATGGATGACCCCACTCTCATGCACCAGCTGATGGAAATCGAGCGCGCCCTCGGCCGCCACGACGAGTGCGCCGTCCGCAACCTCATCCTCCAGGCTCAGGATGCCGTCCTCGCCCTCGAGCGCGAAAATGAGACCCTCGCCCTCGAAAACGCCGGCCTCCGTCAACGACTCGACGCGGCCCGCAACGCCACCCTCCCCTACGCCGCCCACGCTCCCGTGTACTCCAGCTCCGAAACGCCCAGCCCTGCCGCGCCTCCGCTCGAGAACCTCCGCCGCAAGATTTTCTCCGCAGTCCACGGACCCGAACCCGACACGACCAACGGCGGCAGCAGCGACAAGGACTCTCGTCCATCCCACACCTGGCGTACCACCCACTTCTTTTTCAGCTGATCCGGGGAAAACAGCCAGGGCTCCATGGTCTCGGCCCTGGGGACGGCCGCGCCTCGTACCTCTTGCCTGTTCCCTGTCGCGAGTAGCCTGTGGTTAGTAGCCCGGTCCACCGTGAAACACGGCCCGATACCCTTCCCGGAATCCGTTCCGGTAGTCCTCCGCCAGCGGTCCCGGCACCGGAGGATTCCGGAGACGCGGGTGCCGGTTGGCATCCTGGCCAAGCCCGTTGCGGATGTCGCGCTGCGCCGCCGCAACGCCATCGTGGTATCCCTGTCGCGCCGCTTCGCTGTAGGCTGGAGGCGGCTGGTAGACGACCACCGTTCTGTGCGAGCAGCCAGTCAAAGCAACCGGCAAAAAGATCAGTGCCAGGCACAAATATTTCTTCATCGCGGCTCCCGTTCGTGGTGCGGAAATAGAAAAAGCAGATTCGGCCATCGCTGCACCGAACCTGCTCTTTCCAGACCCAACCCGAACCAGGAGGTTGCGCTTCGGCGGCCACCGTTTTCACAGTCGCCGCCTGGGTTTACCCGGCCCGAGTTTACTGTGCGCCGTTCTCCGTCGACCGCACGAAGTTCTCCATGTCGCTGTGGAACTGCTTCAGCACATCTTCCTTCACATAGATCATGTGCCCGGCTTCGTAGTAGTGATAGCTGATGTTCTTCTGCAGCGCATTCGGCATCGGAAGGTGATGCATCTCGTACTCGCCTTCGAAGTAAGGCGTGGCGAGATCGAAGTATCCTCCGCACAGCATGACCTTCATCTTCGGATTCATCTTCATGCGGTACGCCAGATCCGGCATCACGTTCGGCCCGCTCCAGTCGCTTGAGAAGCCCCGGAATCCCGGCATCCGGTGATGCATATCCCAGTTGAAGTCCCCGCCCATGCGCCCGTTGGGGAAATACGTCTCCTGCGCACCATACTTCAGATCCCTGCGCAGATAGTCGTTGATCGCCGACAGCCAGCCCGACGTGATTGCATCGCTCTGCGGATCGTAATCGGTCTCGGCGCTCAGCGGATTCATGTCCGGACCCTGATACCGCGTGTCCAGACGGCCCACCGTTGTCATCTCGTCGAGCTTGAGTTCTTTTGAAAACTCGCCCCCGTTCACTCGAAGATTTGCCCGCACCAGATAATCCACCGGCAGTCCGGTATACCCGTGCAGTTTCTCCGCCACTGCCTGTTTCTGCTGATCGCTCAGCTCACTGCCCTGCAACAGCGCCTCCATGTAGTCGCCGAGCGCGTATTTTTCCACCTCGTCCAGGAACGGCCGCAGCGCCCCCGGCTGGCTGGGCAGCTTGTGGAAGTACCACGCGGTCGCCGCCATGGTCGGCAACCCCAGCGCATACGCCTGATCCACGCCAGGATTCGCCTCCGGCCCGTCAATCGAGTTATCGAAGCTCAGAATCTGCGAGAGCAGGATCACTCCGTTCAGATCCACGCCGTTCAAATCCGCCGACAGCACCGCCGAGCGCGGCGTCCCGTAGCTCTCCCCAAAAATGTACTTCGGCGAATTCCAGCGGTCGTACTTCGTCAGGAACTTGCGGATGAAGTGGGTGAACGCCTGCCCATCCTGGTCGATCCCGTAGAATGCCTTTCCGCGATCCTTCCCAAACGTCCGGCTGAATCCCGTGCCCGGCGCATCGATGAACACCAGATCGCTCGCATCCAGCAGCGAATATTGATTGCTGACAATTGAATACGGCGCGCCCTCCTGGTGATCCGCGTCCGGCAGCACAATCCTCTTCGGCCCGAACGTCCCCATGTGCAGCCACATCGTCGCCGATCCCGGCCCGCCGTTGTAGATGAACATCACCGGCCGGTGCATCTCGTCTGTCGTGTCCTTCTTGAAGTACGCAACATAAAAGATGCGCGCCGTGGGCGGTGCTTCTGCCGGATCGGTCGGAGCCTTGACGCCCGAATCCGGCAGCAGGCTGCCGTCGAACGCCAGCGTCGCGTCCTGTTGATCGGTTGCGCCCACCGTGATCGTTCCCGCCACCGCGCGATAGGCCACGGCCTGCCCGCCAATCGTCACGCTTCCTTCGGTGATCGAATCCGGCGCCGCTACCGTGGAGGCCGCGCCCGGCTTGCCCTCGCTGCCCTTGTCGCTCGGTTTCTCCTGCGCTATCCCCACGCTGGCGAACGCACACGCTGTCGCTACAAATAAGGTGATCCCTGCGGTCCGGCCCCTCGAACGAAAATTCATGTTCACCTCGTCAGTTTTGGAATGCGCATCCGAGTATACCCTCACCCGCGAGGTAAGTTTCTGATTCCGCAGGCCCCCATCGATTTCTTCAGTTCCCCGGCATCCAACGGCTGCCCCCCGACCGCCGCTGCGGCTCGCGACCCGACCCCGCAAATTCGTCCACTTACCCCAAAAACGAATTCCCGCGGATTGCCGTCTAACTACGCACAAAGTTGTACCTGCCGTGTCTGGAAGTTCTGCTCGGCCTCGTTTGTAATTTTGTTCAAGAGGTCCCCCTCAATGCGTCCCTCGCTCATGCGCCGAATTTCCGGCATCAGCACGGTAGTTCTTCTCTCCGCCAGCTTCGCCGCAGCCCAGCGGCCCGCCAACCGCATTCTCCAGGAAATCGACTCCGGCGCCACGACCTCGCTCCCGGGTTCCACCAATCCCCGCATCCACGCTGCGCGCGACATCGGCCGTGTCGATGCCGCGATGACGATCCAGGGCATCACCCTCTGGTTTCAGCCCACGCCGGAACAGAAAGCCCAGCTCGACGCCCTCGTTCAGGCGCAGCAAACGCCCGGCTCTCCCTGGTACCATGTGTGGCTTACGCCCGCGCAGTTCGCCGGCCGCTTCGGCCTCAGCGACGCCGATCTCGCCAAAGTGGAGAACTGGCTCGAGTCTGAGGGCTTCAACATCGATCGCGTCTCCAACGGCCGCACCAGCATCGCCTTCTCCGGAACAGCGGGCCAGGTCGAATCGGCCTTCCAGACCGAACTGCATCGGTACCAGATCGGCGCGGATACCCATTTCGCCAATGCCACTGACCTGGCGATTCCCTCCGCTTTGGCCGGCATCGTTCGCTCCCTCCGCAATCTCGATGACTTCCGCCCCGCTCCTCAGTTGCGTCCTTCACCCAATACATTTCTGCCGGCGTTCACCCAGGCGCAGACCAACGCCCACTACCTCACGCCCAAAGACGTGGCCACCATCTACGACATCAATGCCGCGTATAACGCCGGATATACCGGCTCCGGCGTGACCATCGCCGTCGTTGGCCAAACCGAAGTCGCCGCTTCCGACATCAGCGCCTTTCAGTCCGCGGCAGGTCTCACTACAAAAGCGCCCAACATGATCCTCGTGCCCGGCACTGGAAACGCGGCCGTGGTTCCCGGTGACGAAGCGGAGTCCGACCTCGACCTCGAATATTCCGGCGGCACTGCACCCGGCGCCACCATCGACTTCGTCTACGTCGGCAACAACCAGAACTACAGCGTCTTCGATTCTCTCCAGTACGCCATCGATAACAAACTCGCGCCCATCCTCAGCATCAGCTATGGCCTCTGCGAAGTCGACCTCGGCGAAAACAACTACACCATCCTCGACGCAGTCGTGGAACAGGCTGCCACCCAGGGACAAACCGTGGTCGCTGCCTCCGGTGATGAAGGTTCGACCGCCTGTTATGACCCCACCAGCAAGAACCCCACCGTCACCGCGGCCATGGAAGTTCCTGGCGTCAACTACCCCGCCAGCAGCGCCTATGCGGTCGGTGTGGGTGGCACAGAAATCCCCGCGGACGACGCCTCCTCGAGCAACACCCAGTACTGGAAATCCGCGAGCAGCAGCGATGTCGTCAGTTCCGCGCTTTCCTATATTCCCGAGCAGACCTGGAATGACGACAGCGCCTCCATCGGGCAGAAGTACGGCTCACAATATGCTCTCTCCGCCGGCGGCGGTGGCATCAGTACTCTGACCGCGCGCCCCAGCTGGCAGACCGGCGTGCCTGGCATTCCATCCGGCACTTTCCGTCTCGTGCCCGATGTCTCCCTCGCCTCGTCGCCAGATAACGCCCCTTACCTCTACTGCACCAGCGACACCACCTCGTGGAGCAGCACCCAAAAGGCCAGCTGCAACTCCGGCTTCCGCGATTCCGCTTCGCAGGATCTCACCGCTGCCGGCGGCACCAGCTTTGCGACGCCGATCTTTGCCGGCATGCTCGCGATCGTCGTCCAGAAGGAGGGCTCGGACCTGGGCGTTGCGAATAAGAACCTTTATTCCCTCGCCGCGAATGCCTCCACCTATGCCTCCGCATTTCACGACATCACGCTCGGCGGCAACCAGTGCACCGCCGGCGGCAGCTTCTGCTCCAGCGCCGGCGCTTTCGTGTACGCCGCGGGCACCGGCTATGACGAAGCCACCGGCCTCGGCTCCGTCGACTTCAATAACCTCCTCACCGCATGGAGCAACACCTCCGGCGGAGGCGGCGGCACCGGAACCGGCTCCTTCACTCTGGCGGCAGCCAATGTCAGCGTCACCCACGGCAGCTCCGCAACCTCCGCCATTACCCTCACCTCGCTGAACTCCTACGCCGGCACGGTCGCCTTCGCCGTCTCATCGACCAGTTCTTCCCTGAACACCGACGGCTGCTATACCGTCGGCAACGCGACCGTCACCGCCAATGCGACCGCCACCGCCACCCTGACCATCTACACGTCATCGAGTTCCTGCAGCGGCGTCTCCGGCGCGCATTCCTTTGCGCGTCACAGCCCCAACGGAACCGCCGCTGCGAACAAGACGCAACAACCCTTCGGCAAGACCATCCCCATCGGCGCTGCCGCCTTCGCGGGTGCGTTGCTCTTCGGCTTCAGGAAATCCCGCAAGGCCTGGACCCTGCTCGGCTGCCTGCTTCTGGCGGGCCTGCTCGGTCTGGCCTTGGGATGCGGCAACACCTCCAGCAACAGCACCAACTCCAGTTCCACCGGTTCCACCAGCACCGACGTGGCAGCCGGAACCTACACCCTCACCGTGGTCGGCGCCGACACCACCACATCCAGCATCACCGCGAATACTTCGCTCACTCTGACGGTGAACTGACGTCTCCGCCGTCGAAGGGCAGAGAATGTCTCTGCCCTTCGCTGTGCCACTTGCCGTCGGTCAGGCACTGCACACCGCTCGTCCCTGCGAGCACCCCACTCATCCCAAAGGCGAACGCAGAAATCCCAGTCGACTTACGATCGACGGTGACTTCTCGAAGAGTCGACCGTCGAATTCTGCATCCACCCGCTGATTTTGCCGACGCAACAATGAGTGCCGGTCATGGTGGCTAATTCACATCTGTGTCATAATCTTTACTCGACCGTTAACCCCTGACCTCAAACCAAAAAATCAACGGCACGTTTCTTTGGAGGCATAACATGACTTCCTCGCGTGGGAATTTCTTCCTCGCCGCAGCCCTGTTTTTGTGCGCGTTCCTCGCCGTCCCCATCGCGCGCGCGCAATCCACCGCTACGCTTTCCGGAACCGTCACCGATCCCTCCGGTGCCGTGGTGCCCAACGCCAAAATCACCGTGCACAGCCTTGCGACCGGACAGGATCGCATCGTGGCCTCGGATTCCGCCGGCAGTTATACCGTCCCCTCGCTCCAGCCCGGCGACTACAGCGTCACCGTCAACGCGCCTTCGTTCTCTCTGTTCAAAGTTCCCACCGTGTCTCTGCTCGTCGATCAAAGCGTCACCGTGAACGCGCGCCTGGCCATCGCCTCCGCGGGTGAAATCGTCAATGTCGAGTCGACCGCGCCCATTCTCGAGGCACAGACCATCACGGTCGGCCAGTCCATCGATGAGAAGACCGTGCAGGAAATGCCCCTCAACGGCCGCCACTTCCTCGATCTCACTAACCTCACTCCCGGCACGGTCGTGCCTCCGGTTACCGGCAGCCTCACCGCTGCCAGCCGCGGCCTCGGCGCCAACTCCTTCGACACCGCCGGCAATCGTGAGGATTCCGCCAACTTCATGATCAACGGCATCAACCTCAACGATGCCTCGCAGAACCAGATCACCTTCCAGCCCTCCATCAACACCACCGCGGAGTTCCGCATCTCCAATTCCACCTATGCCGCCGAGTACGGCCATGCCTCCGGCTCCATCGTGAACGTGGCCACGCGCTCCGGGACCAACGAATTCCATGGCGAAGTCTTCGACTATCTGCGCAACAACTACTTCGACGCCCGCAATTTCTTCAATCGCAAACCCAGCCGCCAGAACCAGCTGGTCCGCAATAACTTCGGTGGCGATATTGCCGGTCCGGTCTGGAAGAACCACACCTTCTTCTTCCTCAGCTACGAAGGCCTTCGCCAGGCGCAGGGCATCCTCTTCAACGGCAATGTTCCCAGCCCCAGCCAGCGCGCTGCCTTTGCTACCAGTCCCGCCGGTCCGGCCTGGGCTCAGATCATCAGCCTCATTCCCGCCGGGAACAACGCCACCGGCACCGTCTTCCAGGGCTATTCCCCCGGTCCGGTCAAGATTGACCAGTTCTCCGGCGACCTGCTCCACACCATCACGCCAGCCGATAACCTCCACCTCTATTACGCCTGGCAGCAGGACCGCCGCACCGAGCCCAACCTGCAAGGCAACACCATTCCCGGATTCGGCGATCACCGCGGCGCCCATCGCCAGATCGGCACCATCAACGAGGTTCACGTCTTCTCGCCGGCACTCGTCAATGAGGCGCGTGTCGGTTTCAGTCGCATTGCCATTTCCTTCGTGGGCAATACGCCGGAGAATCCCCTCAACTTCGGCATCCAGAATGGCGTCACCTATAACCAGGCGCTGCCGCAGATTACCGTCCAGGACATCAGCCTGAACTTTGGTGGACCCTCCGGCTTCCCCCAGGGCCGCTTCGACACCACCGGCATCTTCTCCGACACCCTCTCCTGGACGCACGGCAAACACGTCATCCGCACCGGTGGAGAGTATCGCCGCTTCATCAGCGACAACTTCTCCCAAACTGCCGGCACGATCGCCTTCAGCTCCACAGCCAACTTCATCAATGGCATCGCCAGCTCATTCAGCGTGACGCCCACTCAGGTCACCAACCGCATCTTTCAGAATTCCCTCGGCGCGTTCGTGACCGACAACTACAAGGTCACACCCCGCCTCCAGGCAGAAGTCGGTCTGCGCTGGGAATGGAATGGAACTCCCACCGACGGCGGCAATCGCCTGGTCAACTTCCTCGCCAACAGCGACAGCCTCGAGCACGTCCAGCAGGCCTACAACCAGAATTTCAACTACGAACCTCGCGTCGGCTTCATCTGGGACGTCTTCGGCGACAGCAAAACCGTCGTGCGCGCCGGCTATGGTTATCTGGTCGATGAGCCGGTCGTCGGCGTCGTGACCGGCCTGGCCAGCAACCCCCCCAACGCCAACCCTGTCAGCGAAACCGGCGCGCTGCCCGTCGGCACGCTTTACACCACCGCCGCGCTTTCGGGCCTTTCGCCCAGCTCCACGAATCCCAAACTCTCCAATGCCTACACCGAAGGCTATAACCTCAACATTCAGCACGAGGTCGGATGGGGCGTTCTCGCCGAAATCGGCTATATCGGATCCGAGGGCAAGCATCTCCGCATCAACCGCAATATCAACCAGCTGATCTATCCGACCGGCACCGCGACTCGGACTTACCCGAAACTTTCCACCACCAGTCAGTACCGCCCTGGCGCAAGCCTCGGCAACATCACCTACATCGATTCCAATTCTCTCTCTGACTACAACGCTCTCTGGTTTACGATTCGCAAGGCGCTGTCCCACGGCCTCGAATTCAACTCCACCTACACCTGGTCCAAGTCGATGGACCTCAACTCCCTCGGCTCTCAGGGCGGCACCGCGCTGCAGAACACCTTCGACCCCAAGGCCGATTATGGGCTCTCCGACTTTGACGCCCGCAATCACTTCGTCTTCTCCGGAACCTGGAACCTGCCGTTCAGAGGCAATGGCGCGCTGACCCATCGCCTCGTCGATGGCTGGCTCCTCGCCAACATCACGCAGCTCCAGTCCGGCAACCCGCTCAATGTCACCACGACGTCCACCTACAACGGTGTCTCCGGGCTGATCCGGCCAACTCTGATCGGTCCTTACAGCACCGGACGCGGCGCGATCCTGGCCAACGGAAACGTCTCCTTCATCCACGGCACCGCCTGCGCCACCATCGTCAGCGGCTGCTCCTTCTACGCGCAGCCTGCCGGCTTTGGTAACCTCCACCGCAACGCGCTGAGCGGTCCCGGCTTCGCCGACACCGATCTGTCCCTTGAAAAGACCACCAAAATCACCGAGAAGACGGCCTTCGTCCTTCGCATGGACAGCTTCGACCTTCTCAACCACGTCAACTTCGCCAACCCGACTCTGTCCGCCACCGGCGCTGCCACCAGCACGTTCGGTCAGATTTCCGGTACGCGCACCGCCGTCGGCGACGCTGGCTCCTCACGTCAGCTTCAGTTCGCGGCCCGTTTCGAGTTCTAGAGCCCCTTCACTGGTTCCGGGACGACTCTCACCCGTCCCGGAACCCCTTTCTCTCCAACCTTATCCGTGTCCGCTTCCGAACGAGCCCTCGCGAATCCGAACATCCCGCGCCGCCGCTGCACCTAAGTTCCTCCCGCCAAACCCTTTCGTTACCACCGGCTCGTCCTTTTCCTGCTCCGGTTTCCCAATTGCTTCGTATGCTGATT
>Ga0335072_10007218_pt1 | contig 16203 bp, 13 predicted proteins | sample Lox_Sample_21_FD_206725 | JGI IMG/M metagenome (GOLD analysis project Ga0335072, IMG submission 206725) | Soil microbial communities from Loxahatchee National Wildlife Refuge, Florida, United States - Lox_Sample_2.1 | ecosystem: Environmental > Terrestrial > Soil > Wetlands | place: USA...
GCTTAGAAGGCAGACGCTCTATCCAACTGAGCTACGGGCGCATAGCTTAACTGATTCTACATTGGTTACGACGCGGCCAGCGCCGTTTTTCGGCCGCTTGCTTCTTCCACTCAAGCGAAGGCTTCGTTCGGAGCAGTCTGAGGCAATCGCCCCGGTGTTGCCATTTCCCAAGCGCTTGCCAGCTACAGCCAGGGCGTTTTGCGAATCGCTTTTCGCGGCGATTCGATGCGCAACTCGAAACCAGCGTGCTTTGGAAGCTCGTGGTGGCTTCCAGACGCAACCCCCGCTGAACCGCTGGACGAACGCTATGTCAGGGCTGCGCGGCAATAGGCCAGGCACTTGGCCACTTCCTTCACCGCGTCGGAGTCTGCCGGGATCTGGTACTCCTGCTCGATGGTGGCGGGAATAGGCCACTTGTTTTGCTGCACGAGCTGCAGGATTTGCTTGATCGGCGTCTCACCCTCGCCCCATGCCAAGTTCAAAGCGCAGTGCTCGGGCAGCGTCCGATCCTTCAGATGGAAGCTTCCGATCCGGCTGTGGAATTTATTCAGAAAATCCATCGGTGTGCCGCCAATTTCCCCGGCTGCCACGTAGTGCCCGAAATCCACGTTGGACCAGTTCCCTTCTGATGCCGCGAACGCTTCATCGAACGCGTCGATTCTTCCTTGAAGGTGAGTGTGATATGCCGCATGCATGCCGTTGCGCAGCGCCGCATCTCCCACCTTTTTCAACGTCGCGGTTGAGGTGTCGCTGTGTGGCGGCAGTTCTGCGGTCAGGTGCGTCGCGCCCATTGTCTTGCCAATCTGGAACTGCTTGTCGAGCATCTCGTCGTCCGCGTTCACATCGAGGATCTTCACGGCATAGATCGAAACGCCGGCATCGTTGTACATCTTCCTGAGGTCCTTGAAAACATCCAACGAGACGTTGAGCTGGAACTTGTGCAACTCATCCTGAGCCGCCTGCTGTTCGGCCGTCAAAGGAGCACGGCCACCACGGTTCCCGCCAGGACCGCGGCCAAGCGCACCGCCCATGCCACCACGTCCCGCTGGGCAGGCACGCCCGTCCCACGAAGGCTGCCCGGGGATGGCCGGACCCGGTTCAGCCGCGGCTTGCTCACCTCGCCCGCGGCCCGCCATTCCGCCGGGGAAGCCGCCGAACCCGCCGCGAGCCGGAGGAGTGAATCCCATCCTTTTGTAGGCATAGGGCCAGACCGGCGTTTCCAACTCGCATGCGCTGATGCCATCGGCCGTGATGTAGCCGAGCACCGCTTCCGCGCTTTGGTCAGGCATGCTGCGGTAGCTGTAGCTGATAACGCCGATCTGCACCCCGTTGATGTACGAGTCGGGTTTTGGAGCGGGCGTTGAGAATAAACGCTCAGGATTGGCAAGAACCGCCGCAGCGGCCGGGATACTTCCTAATGCTAGCTTTCCAAAATCGCGCCTCGAATAGTTCATGGCTTCTCCGATCGATGAGTTCGATAATGCTCGCCTTCTAGTTCAACACGAACATGTACAATCCCGTCGCTCCCGCTGCCAGCACGTGCTGTTTGCCGTCCAGCATGAACGTCTCGGGCGGGCTCGAAAGACCCCCAATTTCAGCGTGCCAAAGCGGTTTGCCCGTGGCTGCGTCGAGCGCCTCGATGCCGCCGCTATTCGAGAGGAACAGCACTCCGCCCGCAGTCGATGTTTCCCCGACGGCGGCCTCCGTTAGATCATGGCGCCATTTCACTTTGCCCGTCTTGTAATCGATCGCAGCGAGATCGGAGCCGTACGAAAAGCTGGCCCCTCCGCTGATTCCGCCCAGGCCCATAGAGCCGCGCGGATCCGGTTCCATCAGATAGTCGATATGGAGGCCATTTGTCTCATGTACGTAGAACAATCCGGTCTCCGGCGAGAAAGTCGGCGGCGGGTAGTTTGTCACGTCGCTGTTGACCAGCGAGCCGGCGATGGTGGCGTCCTTATTGGGATTGCGGATGACTTCCCCACGCGCGTTCAGCTTCGGCTGGGCGTCCGGGTCGATGCCCGAAGCATAGTTGTTCACCAGGCCAATTTTGCGAGTGAGGAGATGTTCGCCCGTAGTCCGATCGAGCACGTAGAAGTAGCCGTTGCGCGTGGCCATCAATACCAGCTTGCGCATCCGGCCGTTGAACGTCGCGTCGACGATGATCGGCGTTTGCGTCGAATCCCAGTCATGCGTGTCGTGCGGCGAGGTCTGGAAATACCAGGCGATCTTGCCGGTATCGACGTTCACCGCGAGCAGGCAAGAAGTGTAAAGATTATCGCCATCGCCGCGCCCCTGCGTGTACGCCGGAGTGGGGTTGCCCGTGCCGAACATATAGAGGTGGGTCTCCGGATCGTAAGAGCCGGGAATCCACGATGTACCGCCGCCGTGTTGCGCTGCCGCGAGGCTTGGCCATGTCTTGACCGAAGGGTCGTCCGCCGTCTGCGCCGTGGAATACAATCTCCACTGCTCCTCGCCGGTTTCCGGATCGAGGGCCTTGATGTAGGCGGGCTCGTCCGTGTCATTGCCTGTGCCGACGATAACATGATCGCCGATCACCATCGGAGCGTTCGATGAGAAGTACTGCATTTCAAACGGCGCAATTTCCTTTTTCCATACTTCCTGTCCGGTGGTCGCGTTGAGTGCCACGACCCAGTCGTCATGAAGCTCGAAGAAAATGAGGTTGTGCCACATGCTCGGGCCGCGCGTTCCCGTGGTCGTGCCGCCGCGGTACTTCCAGTAGTAGTGCCACAGGACCGTGCCGTCGCGCGCGTCGATGGCGTAAACATCGTTCTGCGACGCTCCGTATAGAATCCCGTTTACAAACAGGATGCCGCCGCCGAAACGCGTCGGACCGCAGTTGTTGACCGTGCCGTCGCCGAAACCGCCGACGATAATCGGCGCCGCACTGACTGCACCAAACCCACGGCCGCCGCGCCCCTGTCCCGGGAACGCAACTTCCTGGGCGCCCGCTTCACCTTTGCCCTCGGGGCCGCAGGCTGTGGTAATGCCCGTATTCACCCACTGCAGGCTCAGATCTTTGACCGTGGTGGTGTTGATCTGCGTAAGCGCGCTGTAACGCTTGCCGGTATTGTCGCCTGAATAGGAGGGCCATTGGTCCGACAGGGGCTTGAGAAGATCGGCCGGATCAAGACCGGCAGTGTTCTGTGCCACCAGAAACATCGGCGTCGCAAGCAGAGCTGCGATGAAAAATAGGTTCTTCATTTTTTCCTTGCTCCTCTACTTGATCGTCGCCAAATAGGCCGTAATGTCATGCATGTTCTTGTTGTCCGGATCATCCAGCAGCAGCGCCATTTTTTTGTGAGCCTCCTGAGGATCCTTCACCTCCACCTTCGGCTCTCCGTTATCGACCGCGATCGACTTGCGCGTGCCGTCAGCGAGCGTCAGGATCACAAGGAAATCGTCATTGCGGACGAGTTTGCCTTCAAACTTCTCGCCGTCCGCCATGGTGACCGTCGCCTCCATACCGCCCGCACCGCCCGCACGAACGAAACCGCGACCGACGCCCGCGGTACCTCCGACCCAGGTATTCTGCAGAGTCCGCGGATCAGGATATTTTGTGGCGATACCGGCAAGATCGCCGGTCACCGAGTGGCAATTCGAGCAGAGCTTGGTGAACTCTGCTTGCCCCGCGACCGGATCGCCCACAAGGATGTTGTAAGTGAGTCCCACAGGATTTCTTCCCGGAGGGCTGCCCTGCCCACCCATCGTGGCCTGAATGCTGTGGATGTAATCGGCAATAGCCGCACTATCGATGTCTGGGAGATTGATCGGTGGATCATGCTTGGCGATGGCCGCTGCCACCCTCTCGCCGTGCTGATCCATCATCGTATCGGCGGACTGCAAAAGGTTGGGACCGTTCTTGTCCGGAACACCGCGCATGTCCGGTGCGTGGCAGGAAGCGCATTGGGCATCGTATAGAGCCTTGCCGCGCGCGAGCACATCCTCGGATGCAAGCGGACGCGTGTATTGCGGAAAGCCTCCGCGACGCCCGGGTCCGCGCCCTCCCGGACCTCCAGGCGCTGCCGGAGTCTGCGGCTCGCCCTGCTGCGCCGGCTCCTGCGCCATTACGTGAACAGCCGCACTAAGCGCCACAGCCAAACTGATACACACTGCTACTTTTCGAACCGCCAAGCTCCACCTCCAGACCTCGCTCCCAAATGGTTGCCTATTCTAACTGTTTTATGTGAGCGCCGCGCGACAATATGCCAGGCACTTTGCCACTTCCTTCACATCGCATCTGCTCGTTTCAAGCGCCAAGGCCCAATGATTGACGTAAAGTGTCCACGTTTCGTTACCGCGAACTTCAACCCGCGGTCAAAACGCCTCCTCTGCTTCCTGTCGTCAGGGCAGAGCGTCGGAGCGTGCTTCGGCTCCCGCGCTGGCGTGCGCGGCGAAGGGGTGCGCAAATAAGCGCGCATTTAGCGTGCAAAAGGCCTCATTTAAGGCGAAATAAGCCTGTTTTAAGTGTCCAATTCGCGCCGTTCCGCAGGCCTTCGCACGAAAGCAAGCCGCCCGCAATTCCCAAATTGGGAAAAGCGGTCCTAGTACTCGAATAAGTGTTGACAAATGGGTACACTCCGTGATAAACTTCTCCCCGCAGGTTTCACAACGGAGAAAACTCTCTCACAAGGAGGCCACGGAGCAACCTAAACCACGAAGCCGCGAGCAAACCCGGGTTGCCGTGCCGAAGCGGCGGCAAGCGGCGCGATCGAAAATGCATAAAAAGCCCGAAATTCTAATCGCAAATGAATAAAATTAAAAATCGATCTAAACTACTGAAAACAAAGGACAGAAAAATTTCTAATCGCGGTCAGGAAGGGGGGTAAACGAGTGTTGCGATTAGAAATGCATAAAATCGTGTCCGTGTGAGGACGCAAGGAAGCATCGATTTCTAATCGATACACAAAACGATTAGAAATCGCCGCAACTCCTTCCGTGCCAATCAGATCCATCCTTTTAATCGATACACCTCAGGTATTTTCGAGTCGGCCTCGCAGGCAACGAAATGCCGCTCTCCGGCCCTCTTATTTAAGGGGTGCGGAATCGATGTCCCTGCGCAAGCGCGATCCGCGGCGCCTCCGATTTGAATGTGCCGCTCGCAAGTGCGCGCTCTTTGAACCTCTGAAAAGGAGTCTCCCAAGTAACGGAGCCCAGCCATGAAATATGCCTTACCTGTTCTCATACTGCTCTGCACTTTTGGTTTATCAACAGCTGCTCAAACCGAACCCTCTAAGGCCGCGGAGAACCTGCAAAATTGCCTGAACGCTGTCGGTCAATGCAACCAGTCGCTTCTCACTCCACAACAAGCCAAAGTCGTAAGCCAAATCGATCACAACCAAAATCTTTCGGACTGTCTCGAGGGATACGCTGATTGCGACCGCTCGAAACTAACACCCAGTGAGGCAAAACAGGTTGGTGAACTGCAGCGCGAGCAGAATCTTCTCTCTTGCGAGAGCACGCCAGAGGTTTGCAATGAATCGCAGCTCACGCCGGCCCAAGCCTCCCAGGTGGCGAAAATCGCGAAGGACCAGAATCTCGTGAACTGCGAGGTCGGCTTCGGCATGTGCAGCATGTCTGAGCTGACCGCAGCGCAACGGACCGAAGTCGCGAGCCTCAACCGGCAGCGCAATCTCGCCGAGTGCCTCACGGGCGACAGCCTGTGCGACAAGTCTCAGCTCAATGTAGCCCAGCTGCAGCACGTTGCGCAAAACGACCAGATGAGGAATTTGCTCGCGTGCAGAACCTCGGATGTGCTTTGCGATTCCTCGATGCTCACGTCTCCGGAAGCGGCAGAAATTGCCGAGGCGAATCGCGAGCGCAACCAGCTCGATTGCGAAGCCGGTATGCCATCGTGCAATCGGTCTGAGCTGAATGGCGGCGAAGAAGCGGCGCAGGAGCCGCAGAAAAAGCCGACTTTATAGATTGTTTCGGCGGCAACTTTCGAATCTCGAATTTCGAAATCAGCCTGCTGGCGCGAAAACGTCGCTGCAAAAAAGCGGCGTCCGCAACTGGCGGACGCCCCTCGTGAGGCAAAGCACGCGACGAAAGCGGTTACTTTTCTGTCGGCGCGTCGTTCGCCGGCAGATCGCCGAGCGCGTACTGCGTCCCGGCGAGGATGTGGTCGAGCATAACTGGATCCTCGTAAACGTGCTCGTCGTGGCCGAGCACCTCAACGAACACGCGGCCCTTTCCTTCGCGGCGAATCCAGCTCAGGCCGTAGTCGCCGTCCGTGCGGCGCGAACCGGCCGGCTCTTTCGCCTTGTCCGCATCGCTCATTTTCGAATAGTCGATGCTCGTGAGTTCGTGGACGTTCTTCAGCGAGTACGAGTCCTGCGCCATCGTGTACGTTTCGTCGTGGATCACAAATTCCTGCCCGTGGAACATTTGCGTGAGCGGGCTCTTTGTGTCGTCGATCTTCACGGTGATCACCTGCGGATACGGCCAGTGCCACTTGAAGTAGCCGCCGATCATCTTGTTAAAGTCAGGCCAGGTGCCGGTGGGGACGAAGGATTCCGCGGCGGCTCTCATGGCCTGCATTTCCTGCGGAGTCGGCGGCGCTCCCGTGCCGCGCATAGCCCCCATGTTCGGCGACGTATGGTAGGAATCGATCGCCGCGTGAACGCCCGCGAGGCCCTTGCCGTCGCGGACGAAATTCAGCAGCGCCTGCCGGCGTTCGGAGGTCAATTCTTCATTGTTCGGATCGTCGAGGAACTGGCCGGTAGTGCTATCGAGAAATACGAGATCGTATTGCTGCAGATTGGCGGCGGTAATATCCGCGGGATCGTAGGTAATCGTGGTCGACCAGGCGCCGGTTCGGTCGCCCATCTCCTTGATCGCAGCCGCTGCCAGCGGGATGGACGAATGTACGAATCCGGCTGCCTTGCACAGCACGAGGACTTTCCGCGCTTGCTTTGGCGTGGCGAAAGCCTCGGTGGGGGTCGCGTCTTCCATAGCGATGACGTCCCACGACCAGGGCGTTTCGGTCTGCGGAATGTTGAATCCGGCAGGCGGCCGCGGGTTGGCACCGCGTGCGCCGCGTCCCTCCCGGCCCGGTCCTCGTTCGGCCTGCGGCGCACCGGCGGCTGGCGCGGCAGGTTCCTGGGCGTGCACTGTATAACCGACAATCGTGAGCAAAGCCGCCGCGGAAATTGCGGCGAGCAGCTGAGCAATCCTCTTAGATCCCATGGATCCTCCTTGGTGCCCATATCCTTATGCTCGCAGGCGTCATTTGTCCACTAAAACTTTTTCAACGGGTCGTTAACGTACCCGAAAGGTATTTGTGGACCGGGCAGATCCGTCCGCCTGGAAACCGCGCCCTAATAACGACTGGCGACAGACTGACTCTTCGGGCACGCGCACCCGCACCCGCTCTGGCACATCGTATAATCTTCCTGTCGAGCCGCGTCGATCTTTGGGACGAGGCGGCCTTCGGCAATAGGCAAGCCGGACCCAATCCTCTCTTTTTGACGCTTCCCCTTTCAATGCCGTATCCGTGCGCCTCGGTGCAGTCTCGCGCGCAGGACTGCGCGCATGGGGATCCTGGATGAAACGCGTCCTTTTCGTCGATGACGAGCCCGCCGTGCTCGACGGCATCCGCCGCACGGTCGAGCGCCGCGACAATCAGTGGGAAGTGGCGTTCGCGCCCGACGGTGAAAATGCGCTCTCACTGCTCGAGGCGTCGCCGTTTGACGTGATCGTCTCCGATTTGCGCATGCCGGGGATCGACGGCCCCACGTTGCTTAAGACGGTCTGCGAAAAATATCCCGCCGTGGTGCGCATTGTCCTTTCCGGCCAGGCGGAAATCAATGACGCGCTGCGAGCCGTCCCAGTAGCGCATCAGTTTCTCGTCAAGCCGTGCGATCCGGACATGCTGCGCATTGCGATCGAGCGCGCCACCAGCCTTTCGAGCATCCTCAGCAACAAGCTGCTGGCGAGCATGGTCGGCTCCGTGCAGGACCTGCCGGTGCTGCCGCGGACTTACCTCGCGCTGCGCAGCGCACTCGAAAATCCCAACGTCTCGCTGAAGAGTATCGTGCAGATCATCGAGAGCGACGTCGGCATCTCAGCGAAAATTCTGCAACTTGTGAACTCCGCGTTTTTCGGCTTGCCGCGCGAGATTTCGACGCTGCAGACGGCCGTCAGTTTTCTCGGGACGCAAATCGTGCAGAATCTTGTGCTGTCGGCGGAGGTGTTTCACGTCTTCGAACGCGCCGCAGCCATTCGGCGCTTTTCGTTCGAGGACCTGCACATGCATTCGCAACTTGCGGCGAAGATCGCGGGACGCATTCCTGCGTCGTCGCACATTCATGGCGCCGCAATTGTTGCCGCGCTGCTACACGACATGGGGAAGCTGGTTCTGGCCATTCGCTCGCCAAAGCATTTCGAGCGCGCGGTTCAAGGCTCAATCGAAGAAAATCTGCCGCTATGCGAAGTCGAGCAGCAGCTCATTGGCGTCTCGCATGCGGAAGTGGGCGCTTACCTGCTTGGGATTTGGGGGCTCCCTACGCCGGTCGTCGAGGCCGTCGCGCACCACCATTATCCTGCCCGCATTCCATATGACGCGCTCGATGCGGTCGGGATCGTGCATATCGCCAATTTCCTCGCGCACGAACATCCGGTTCATCCGCCGATCGCCGGTCCCGCACCGTATCAGCCGCTCGACCAGGACTACCTTCGCGCTGTCGCCGCCACCGATTCGCTCGACGAGTGGCACGAAATGGCCGAATCCGTCTCGAACGAAATGCGAGGCGCGGCCAGCGTCCGCGGCTAGAGTCCTTTCGCGCTTGCAACGCTCAGACCTCATCGAACGCGAAGATCAGGACGAATCAAACGGCTGGTCAATTCGCGGAGTTACGCAAGTCCAGCGCCATCATTTCTTCGTCGTAATACTTCCCATCCACGTACAAAGCGCCGGGTACCGTCCCGACCACGCGAAAGCCCAGGCTTCCATACATTTTGCGAGCCGCGGTCTGCGCGATGGCCGCGGTGATATGAATGGCCGCGAGCCCGTTCAACCCACGCGCCTGTTCGACGACCGAACAAATCAACGCCCTGCCGACTCCCTGCTGCCGGTGCTCCGGGTGCACAAAAACACCCCAAATCCATCCGATCTGCCGCCGTTTCTCTTTCTGCTCACGATAAAAACCCGCCGTGCCGATCAACTGGCCTGTTTCAAACGCGCCCATCACGAAATTTTCGTCGTTCCCTGCTTCGATCCGCGCCTCGGTTCCCTTCACGCCGAGCGCCTCATGCTCCGCAGTTGATTCCGCAAAACCCACCGGCTCCGACTGCAGCGCCACCATCCGCAAATGCCAAAATACGGGCGCGTCACCGATCATCAGCCGCCGAATGAACATACCCTGGTCCCTTGCATCGTTAGCCCAGGTGCATTCCCCCGTTCACGTCAAGCACCTGGCCCGTGATATACGCAGCCTCGTCGCTTGCCAGAAACACGATGGCCGCGGCGATCTCCTTATCCGCGCCAAAGCGGCCCAGCGGAATCATCGCCTTCATCTTCTCTTTCAACTCCGGCGACAGGGGATCTGTCATCGGCGTCTCAATGAATCCCGGCGCAATCGCATTCACGGTGATGCTCCGCGACGCGACCTCGATCGCAATCGCTCGCGTCAGCCCGATCAACCCGGCCTTCGACGCCACGTAATTCGCCTGTCCCGCGTTCCCCGTTTCGGCCACGACGGACGTGATATTGATAATCCGACCGCTGCGCTGCTTCAGCATCGCGCCGAGCGCCTGCTGAATGCAGAGATGCGCGCCAGTCAGGTTCGTGCGCAACACGGCGTCCCAATCCTCGAGCTTCATGCGCAAGGCCAGCGTATCGCGCGTGATCGCCGCGTTGTTGACCAGAATATCCAGCCGCCCGAATTTCCCGAGTACCTGCTGAAACCCGGCCCTTACCTGCGCAGGGTCGGCCACATCCATGGTCACCGCGAGCGCGTCACCTCCTGCCTGCACGATCTCCGCCGCGAGGGAGGCAAGCTTTTCCGCGTTGCGCGCGGCAATTGCCACCTTCGCGCCATTTTCAGCCAACGCCAGTGCCGTAGCTCGCCCGATCCCCTGCGATGCACCGGTAACCAGCGCCACTTTCTCTTTGAGTGAAAACATAGAGGGAAACCCTATCGTATCTTCGCCGCCTCACGCAACAGCTACAGCGCATACACTCGACCGGGTTGCTCCTTGCTGATTCGAGCGTGCCGACGCCGAGAGCGCTGCCGCGAAATTCACCGCCAAAATGCAAGCACGCCGAGCGAGAAGCGGCTGCGAAACATTCGTCCGGGGGCGACCGCGCACAAGCGGAAGCCATGGGTCGCAAAAAGCGCGCTTGCATTCCGGTGGTGGTGGACGTAATTTTCCTTCGCGCCGGAGAGCGGATTTATTTTTGTATTGAAAGAGGTGGAGAGATGCGCAAATTGCTGGCTCTGATCGGCCTTACTGCACTGTTTGCGATGGCGGATAGCCGCCCACCGGACATCCCCTTCCGCATCGAGATGGTCGACCCGGGCGCAAGCGAGACAGCCGCTGTGGCCGATATCAATCGTGACGGGCGGCTCGACATTGTGTCGGGAGAGTATTGGTATGAAGCACCAAATTGGAAGCCGCACAAATTCCGCGATCTTAGTTACAGCGCGGGTTATATCGATAATTTTGCCGATTTGCCAATCGACGTGAACGGCGACGGTTATCCGGATATCGTGAGCGTCAGCTGGTTCGCCAAGAAGATTTCGTGGTGGCAGAATCCCGGCAAGAAGGGCGGCCTGTGGGTCGAGCATCCCATAGACTCCGGTTATCCGATCGAATTCGCGTTTCTCGTTGACCTGACCAACAGTGACAAAAAGCAGGACATTATTCCCGAATGGGGCAGCGCGAACGCACCGCTTACCTGGTATGAACCAAAGGATGGTGGTTTCATTCGCCATGTGGTGAGCGACCATAGTTACGGGCACGGAATAGGCGTGGGTGACGTGAACGGCGACGGCCGCAACGATATCATCACGCCAAAAGGGTGGTTCGAAGCCCCTCCCGATCCGAGGAGTGGCGAATGGAAATTCCATCCGGATTGGGACGCGACAGCCGGAGTCGGTTTTTGCGGACTAGGAGCCGGCGCGGGACAGGGGCGCGGACGCAACCCGAATGAACCGAACGCGGTCGAACAAACTTCGGCCAGCCCGACGCGCGGCGACCTTGCGTTCATGTACGCGCTTGATATAAATGGCGACGGACGGAACGACATTCTCACGAGCTGCGCGCACGACTACGGAATTTTCTGGCTGGAACAGGGCGAGAACGGGCAGTGGACCAAGCACGACATTGATTATTCGTTTTCGCAGGCACACTCCTCGGCGCTGGCCGACCTGCGCGGCGACGGCCGTATGGACTTTGTTGTCGCTAAGAGGTATATGGCACATAATGGTGGTGACCCTGGGGCACGCGAGCCGCTCGGAGTGTACTGGTACGAATACAGAAAGACGGCTCAGGGCGGCGTGGAATGGATTCGTCACCTGATCGATTATGACGGGCGAATGGGTGGCGGGGTGGAGATGCAAGTTGTGGATATCGATGGCGACGGGGACCTGGACGTCGTCACCGGTGGGAAAAGCGGGCTATTTATCGCGCGAAATCTGACTAGGAACCCTGCGACGCGTCGTTCGGCAGCCCTTGGCCCCAAACCTGAAAGTCCAAAATAGATTTTTGGGGTAATCCCGGATGGTGGTAACCTAACCGACCGTTTGCACGTCAATACAAGCGCGGGAGAAGCAATCGTTCCGTTTTACCCAAAACAAGCGAATCGACTTCCCGAACCATAGAGAGAACTATGTCACTGAAAACATCGTTTCAAGCGCATAAGCTACCGTACTTGATCGTGCTGGCAGTCATCCTGGTGGGCGGCGGCTACTGGTATTACGCCAAAACGAATGCCGATGCGCCGAAGTACACGACGGCAGCAGTTAAGCGCGGCGACATCACGTCCGTAGTGCTGGCGACCGGGACGATCAATCCCCTGACGACCACGACGGTCGGGTCGTACGTGTCGGCCACGGTGGAGTACATCTTTGCCGATTTCAATACGCGCGTGAAGGCAGGCCAAGTCCTTGCGCAGCTTGATCCCACAGTTTTTGAAGCACAGGTTTTGCAGGCTCGCGCAAATCTGCAAAACGCTCAGGATAACCTTGTGACGCTTGCGGCCAATCTCCAAGCCGACAAGGCGAACCTAGCTAAATCCGAAGCGAACGTAAAATACCAGGTTGCGACGGCGAAGCGGTCTCAAGACATGTACACAGCGGGCATTGTTTCCACCGACGCCAACGACCTGACGCAATCAACTCTCGGCCAAGCCGAGGCAGACGTTCAAGCGAGCCAGGCTCAAGTGTCGCAGGGAGAGGCCCAACTGCAGCAGGCGAAGGCACAGGTCACGTCTTCTCAAGGCGCTCTCGATTTGGCCTTGACGAACTTGAAGTACACAACGATCGTCGCTCCGATCGATGGGACCGTCGTTTCGCGGAGCATCGATCCCGGCCAATCGGTCGCTGCATCTCTCTCCGCGCCGAACCTTTTCACGATCGCTCAGGACTTGACCCGCATGCTCGTCTACGCAGCGACCGACGAATCGGACACGGGCAGTATCCATATCGGCGCCAATGTGACCTTCCAGGTTGACGCTTTTCCGAACGAGCAGTTCACGGGGCGGGTCGTTTCAATCCGCTTGAACCCTACGACAGTGCAGAACGTGGTTACCTACAGCACGGTGATCGATTTCAGCAACCCCGACGAGAAACTCCTGCCGGGAGAAACCGCTTACGTTACGATTCCGACCGGTCACGCGTCGAATGCGCTGGAAATGCCCAATGCGGCTCTTACTTTCAAACCGACGCTGTCGAGAGATCAGCAGCAGACGCTCTTCAAGCAATACAACATATCGCGCGCTGCTTCGACGACTCACCTAGGTGGCTGGCAGACGGTGTGGAAGGTCAATGCGGTTGACAATTCCCTCATCCCCGTCGCTGTCCAGACCGGCATCACGGACAACACGAATACCCAGGTTCTTCAGGGCGACGTGAAAGAGGGCGATGAGTTTGTTACAAGCACGCAAACAGCCGTTGTTGCCGAACAGGGACGCGGCGGATTCGGCGGTCGTGGCTTCGGGGGACGCTAAGGCGCCTCCGGGGCACAAAAGAGAGCAGCCATGGATTTCAGGGAAGTCATACGAGTGGCGCTTCGAGCGCTAGCTCGCAACAAGCTTCGGACGATTTTGACCATGCTCGGCATCATCATAGGTGTCGGCGCCGTCATCTGCACCGTGGCGATTGGGCAAGGCGCGGGCCAGCAGGTCCAGGATCAGATCAAGTCGCTCGGCGACAACATGATCATGGTGATGGCAGGCAGCGTTAACCAAGGCGGAGTTCGCCTCGGCTCCGGGGCGACGAAGACTCTCGTTGCGCAAGACGGGGATGCGATTCGCGACGAGGTTCCTAATGTGACCGCGGAATCGCCCTCGGTCGGGGCCACGGCGCAGATGGTAAACGGAAACCAGAACTGGAGCACGAGAGCAACCGGAGTATCTGCCGATTACTTCACGATTCGCTCTTGGGGCGTTTCCGAGGGAAGCGAATTCACCCAACGTGACGTGGCGCTTGCAGCGAACGTCTGCGTGATCGGGCAAACCGTCGCGGATGAATTGTTCACCGGCGGTGCCGATCCCGTCGGCTCGCTCATCCGGATCAATAACCTGCCGTTCACGGTTCTCGGCGTACTGACCAAGAAGGGCCAGAATGCCTTCGGCCAAGATCAAGACGATACGGTAATCATCCCGTACACAACCGTCCAAAAGAAGATTTCGGGCATCTCATGGGTCCAGCAGATTATGGTTTCTGTGGCGTCGGAGAACGACATCGAAGGTGCGATGTCGTCGATGGAATCCTTGCTCCGCCAGCGCCACAAGCTGCGCCCGACCGAAGACGACGATTTCATGATCCGGAGTCCGGATGAGCTAGCCCAGGCTTCCGCGCAAACCTCTCAGATTCTTACGTATCTGCTTGGCAGCGTCGCGTCGGTTTCGTTGCTCGTCGGTGGCATCGGCATTATGAATATCATGCTGGTATCGGTGACCGAGCGCACGCGCGAGATAGGCGTCCGCATGGCGGTGGGCGCTACGGAGCAAGACGTGAAAATGCAGTTCCTGAGCGAAGCAATGGTGCTCAGCTTTCTGGGGGGCTCCGTCGGCATTATCTTGGGCGTGATCGCTTCGGCGATCATCTCCAACGTTTTGCAATGGACCACTTTGGTTTCGACTTCTTCGATCATCATCGCGGTTTTCTTCTCGGCCGGAGTCGGGGTGTTTTTCGGCTACTATCCGGCCAGCAAAGCCGCGCAACTCGACCCTATTGAGGCGCTTCGATATGAATAAGGTTCTGAGGCAGTTGGCGTTTGCATCTTTATTGCTCGTGCTGCCCGCCGGGATTTGGGCCCAAGGACAAGGCGGGCCGCCTCCAGGTGGTGGATTCCGCGGAGGCCAGGGTGGTCCGGGCGGCGGATTTCAGGGCGGGCAAGGCCGCGGCGGGCGCGGTGGCTTCGTACCGAACGGCCCGGCGGGTGCTCTGGCCGGCCGCCCGGACATCTACACTTCTAGCAATGGCATAGAGGCTGTCGGTAAGAAGACGGCCGCGGGCGAATACTTCTTTATCATCGGGTCGGTTGATCAGGCGCAGCAACAACTGCTGCTCAAGTGGCCGACGGAAGTGACACTTCTGCTAAAGGTAACTCCTCAGACGAAATTCAGCAGCGAGGCCCGCAAGGTGCTAAAGCTTTCAGATTTTCGCGCCGGGGACACCGTTTGGGTCGTCTACAAGGGAACAGGTGACGACGCGACCGCGGTCAGCGTGCGCGCTGGTATCATGACCGTTCCCGATCTTCACGAATACTACCTCGATTATCCCGTAATCAAGTAGAGGGACCGCCTTGTCGCCGGGTCAATCACGGCCCGGCGCTGGCCCTAAGGAACATCGCTTAATCAGCCACGGGAATTGGCTTCGCGGCATTGGCTTGTTCCGACGCGAGCCTGCTCTTCTCCGCCGCCCAAGCCGCAAGCGCCCGATACCTCGAAAGCAGCAAATTGTTCGAACTCCCGGTCAGCGGTACGGCAAGCGCCAAGGCCTCTGTGACCTGGCGATAGTCATTCGGCAAACGCACCAGAACGGGTCGCGGCGCTCGCTTTTCGAAATCCGCCAGCACTGCGTCGTCATTTTGCCGCCAACGATTGACGATGACGTGTATGCGTTCGCAATCGACACCAGCGGGCGCCGCGGCGGAAATATGTCGCGCGATCATGCCCAGAGCGAGCACGCTCGGCTCAGCGACCAGGAGCAAAATCGCAGCCTGGCGCAGCACCGGCGCCCACTCGGCGGCGTTCACGACGCCCATATCGATCACCACAAACTCGAACGCGCGCGCTGCGATCTCTACCAGCCTGGTCAATGCGGCGAGAGTGACGCTTTGCCTCTGCTCCGCCTTCATCGCGGCGTGCAACGGACCCGCCAGAATCTCCACGCCCGTCTTATGCCGCATGGCCATGCTCGCCAGCAACGGCTCGTCCAGCCGCTCGATCCGCTCGAGCGCATCCAGAATCGTGAAGCGCGGCTCCAGTTCCAGCATCAGCGAAATTTGTCCAAACGGCCGCGCCAGATCGAGCAGGCCCACGCGCTTGCGTGTCTGCATCGCTACCTGCACAGCCAAGTTCAAGGCGACCGTGGTCGTGCCAACCCCCCCCTTCGATCCGGTCGCGATAACGATGTTTTCGCTCATACCCTCGCTGGCCGACGCGCCGAATTGCTACTCCCTGGTCCTGCAAAGCACACCAGTTCGCTGCGCCGTTTGCATCTGTGCATTCAAATTGCCACGTGCGACAAACCGCGGAGGCTTTGTGTGAGAGATTTCTAATCATCTGCCAACCGGCCGAGCGTGCAATCGGAGATCGGAAGATCTCCTCACTGGCAATAAAACGGAACTCCTCTTAGACTTGCATCGCGCTCATAAGGGATGCACCCGCAATACCGCTGCCATCTGGCTTCGCCGAAAGGGGCACAAACATGCGTCACTTCCGTCATCTCGCCGCCACGGCCCTCGCTGCCTGCCTTGCGATCGCAATCCCGATGAGTCTTCGTGGTCAGG
>Ga0335072_10007219_pt1 | contig 16199 bp, 15 predicted proteins | sample Lox_Sample_21_FD_206725 | JGI IMG/M metagenome (GOLD analysis project Ga0335072, IMG submission 206725) | Soil microbial communities from Loxahatchee National Wildlife Refuge, Florida, United States - Lox_Sample_2.1 | ecosystem: Environmental > Terrestrial > Soil > Wetlands | place: USA...
GAAGAATCGCCTTCCCCGCCTGATCGATGAAGCCATCGAAGGATCGCCCGTGGTGATCACCCGCCATGGCAAGCCTGTAGCCGAGCTGCGGCCGGTCAGGAAACCTGACCCGGAGAGGGCCAAAGCAGCGGATGAATGGCTGCGCACACGGCGGCTAGCTTGGCCGGCGGTTCCGATCTCTTCGGTGGAATTGCTGCGCCAGATCTACGAGGAAGAGTGACCCTCTATCTCGATGCCAGTGCCCTGGTGACCAGGGTCACCGAGGAACGGGCCAGCGGCGCCGTGGATGCCGTGCTGGCACGCCATCCGACGGGCGTAGGTGTCAGCGAGTTCGCCGCGGCCGAGGTTGCATCAGCTCTGTCACGGCTTGTGCGCATGCGCCTGATCAGCCGGGAAGACGGAGAGGCGCGACTGGTCGACTTCGATGCCTGGCGCAGTATGCGAGCAGACCTGGTCGAGATCGAATCGTCGGATTTCCATCTCGCTAACATCTTCGTCCGCCGTTTCGATCTGATGCTGCGTGCCCCCGACGCACTTCATGCCGCAGTCTGCCGACGCCTTGGCCTGACGATGGTCACGCTGGACCAGCGGCTTGCGCGGGCCGCCGCTGCATTGGACGTCCCGGTGCTCAACCCCACGGAACCCGCCTTTTACGGATGATCGACTTCGCCCGTCGCAGTGACGCGTCAACCCTCCGCGCTACCAGCCTACCGTCAACCGCGACTTACTTCCTCCAGCGCCTGCCCCAGCACTTCCATCGCATGGTCGATCTGCCCCGGCGTCGTGCTCGCCGGCGGCACGAATCGCAGCACGCTGCCACCGCGGCGCAGACTGAAGATCAGCCCCGCGCCAAAGCACAGTTTGCCGATCGTCCGGCCTTCCTCGGTTGCCGGCTCCTTCGTGGCACGGCTGCGCACCAGCTCGACACCCATAAGTTGCCCGCGTCCGCGAATGTCGCCGATCAGCTCGTAGCGCTGCATCAGCGCCTCCAGATGCTCGCGCATCAGGGCACCGATCTTGCGCGCTTTCGCCGGCACGTCCTCGCCCTCGACAACATCGAGGCTCGCCACGCCGGCAGCGCAGATCAGCGGATCGTTGCTGTGCGAGTGCGTCGCGGCATAGCCCTCGCTCACCACCTTGTCCTCGATCTCGGCCGTCGTCGTCACCGCGCTGATCCCAACCCCGCCGCCGAAATGCTTCGCGACCGTGACGATGTCGGGCACGATCCCATCGCGCTCGAAGCCAAACATCGTGCCCAGCTTGCCCAGCCCGGTTTGCTCCTCATCCACGATCAGCAGCATGCCGCGGGCATGCGCCATCTCTTGCAGCGCCTTGAGCCAGCCTGGCGGCGGCTCGACCACGCCGCCGGCGCTGAACAAGGGCTCGGTGATGACGGCGGCCGGGCGGCCGGTCGATTGCGCGTCGAGCAATTCGAAGCTCGTCTTCAAACAGGCGAACTCGCACCAGGGAAAAGTCTGGCGCAGCGGGCAGCGATAGCAGTACGGCGCCACCATCGCGTACGTCCCCGCCGCCAGCGGCCCATGATTCGCGTGCCAACCAGAGAACGTGACGGCGCGTGTGGCATCCGACAGGCCGTGAAAACTGATATGCGGGCTGGCGATCTCGAACCCGCCGGTATATTTGCGCGCGATCATCATCGCCATCTCGTTGGCGTCGGCGCCGGATTCGCCAAACAGGCTCTTTTGCAGCGGATCGGGCATCAGGCGGCCGAGCCGCGACGCCAGCTCGATCTCCTTCACGTTATAATGGCTGCTGTGGGCATGCAGCATCGTGTCGCAGGCCTCGCGAATGGCCGCGACGATGGTCGGGTGGTTGTGGCCAAGGGCGGCGCACATCTGGCCGGAATTGAAGTCGAGATACTCCTTGCCCGTCACGTCAGTGACCACCGAGTCCCTGCCCTTGACGAAGACCGGTCCCTCGGCAGTCTTCTTGTCCATGCGCGCGCGGAAACTGTACGTCGCGGCCTGCTGCAACAGACCGGCTTCGGTGCGGGGGAGAACAGTCATGCGGATCCACCTTTCTGCCGCCGGTATCGTCCGGCGCATGGCGGCCTGGTTGCAAACGGATATTATTCACCACCATGCTGAGAAACATTCACGGTCAACAGCATGCGCACCGGCCTGCCCCCGCTACGGGCGCTGATCGCGTTCGAATCCGCCGCCCGCCATGGCACGTTCGCGGCTGCCGCGGCGGAACTCCACGTCACGCCATCGGCAGTCAGCCATCAGATCCAGACATTGGAAAACTTCCTCGGCCTGAAACTGTTCCGCCGCCACCCCGGGCGTGTGTCGCTGACCCGCGCCGGGACCGCCTACTGGCGGCGGATCGAGGCGGCCCTGCAGGCGATCGGCGACGCAACCGCCGAGATCGCGCCGAAGCGCCAAAACGACCCCGTTACGATCATCTCGCCGACCAGCTTCGCGGCCAAATGGCTCCGGCCGCGTCTCGCCGAATTCCACACCGCGCACCCGTCGATCCGCGTCAGGCTCGATACCTCGACCGAACCGCCCGACTTTGCGGCCCGCAATTTCGATCTGGCGATCTGTTATGGTCCCCCCGTGCCGTCGACCCGCGCCACGGTAATCCCGCTGGCCGCGGAGCAACTGATGCCATTGTGCAGTCCGGCGCTCGCCCGGCGGCTGCGGCTGCGCCATCCCTCCGATCTCTCGCGCACGACGCTGATCCACTCGGCCAATCGGACAGGCTGGATGGATTGGCTGGCCCGGGCACGCGTCGATCCGCCCGCGCCGAACACCGCACTCTGGTTCGATCGATCGTCGTTGGCGATCGAGGCGGCGGTCGAGGGCGCAGGGGTCATCCTGGAAAGCGATCTCCTGACCGCGGTCGAGCGCAAGGCTGGCACGCTGGTGGCGCCATTCCGCGATGGGCCGCGCATCCGAACGCTGTCCTATTATTTGGCCTATCGCAGCGGCCGCGCGCTGAAGCCCGCCTGCCGGACCTTCATCGACTGGCTGCGCGGTACTGTTCCGGTGCCGAACCGCCCTGTCGCGGATCGGCAGGTGCCTCTGGTCCGTGACGGCGGTCGCCAGTCCGGGCCGCGCGACGCGCGCCGCAGCGATCCATACAATCCACCAGCGGGATCGAAGGAAACCGACCAATGAACGATTCGTCCCAGGTGCATGGCTCCGCCTACGACCTGCCGCCGCCGTCGATCGATACCGAACTCACCGGGGTCCGGCGGGGCACGCCGATGGGCGAGCTGCTGCGGCGCTACTGGCATCCGATCGGCCTTTCCGCCGACGCCGGCAACACCCCGCGTCCGGTACGCGCACTCGGCGAAGACCTCATCCTGTTCCGTCAAGGTAACAATCGTGCCGGCCTGCTGCATGCCCGCTGCTGCCACCGCGGCACCACGCTGCATTACGGCCGCGTCGAACCTGCCGGCATCCGCTGCTGCTACCATGGCTGGTTGTTCGATGCCGAGGGCCGCTGCCTGGAGCAGCCCTGCGAACCGGAAGGCGGCCGGCAGCGCGGGCGCATCCGCCAGCCGTGGTATCCGGTGCAGGAACGCTACGGTCTGATCTTCGCCTATATGGGACCGCCGGCGCGGCAACCCGTGCTGCCACGCTACGAATGCCTGGAATCACTGGACGACGGCGAGTTCATCGAAGCCGACGACACATCCCTGGGCGGCGGCGGCCCCGCGATCATCCCCTGCAACTGGCTGCAGCATTTCGAAAACGTGGTCGATCCGCTGCACGTGCCGATCCTGCACGGCGCGTTCAGCGGCATGCAGTTCACCGCGGCGATGGCGGCGATGCCGCAGGTGGAATTCACCGCAACCGAAACGTCGGTGCAGGTGGTGTCGCGGCGGCCGGCCGAGGACGGCCGCGTGTTTCATCGCATCACCGAGGCCGTGTTGCCGACCCTGCGCGTCGTCCCCAACCCGCGCGTCGCGCAATTCGCCCGGGTGGAATCGATCGGCTGGGTGATGCCGATCGACGACACGTCGTTCCGCATCTACGTCGCCGGGCGTGTGCGCCAGGCCGGCGACATCGGCCGCATGCGCTCGAAATTCGGCGGCAAATTCTGGTGGGACCTGACCGCGGCGGAGCATCGCGCGATGCCCGGCGATTACGAGGCCCAGGTCGGCCAGGGCGCGATCACGCTGCACGGCGAAGAACACCTGGCAAGCTCCGACCGCGGCATCGCCATGCTGCGGCGGTTGCTGCGCCGCCAGGTACGGGCGGTGGCGGAGGGCAAGGACCCGGCCGGCGTCAGCTTCGATGCGGACGCGCCGCCGGTGGCGTTCGATGCGGGAAACTACATCCGCGATTGCTGAGCCGCGCCAGATACGGCGGCGGGCGAGCGCCGGGGAACGAGACTGTCCCGCCGGTCGGCAACGCCTATCGCGCGTAGCGCAGCACCAGCCACAGCTTCTGCCACAACGCCAACCCAGCGCGGTCGTCCAGGCGCTGCCAGCCGCGGCGCTCCAGGCGCGAGAGGATCGCGGCATAGGTGGCACTCATCAGCCGGGCCGGCCGCATCGCCCGCCGGTCGCACTGCGCCATCGCGGCGGTGGCATCGGCGAAGTAACCATGCGCCAGGGCGGCAAGCCGCCCGCACACCTCGCCCAGGCGTGGCGAGGCGAGCGCCGCCACGGGATCGCACGGCACCCCGGCAGCGTCGAGATATTCCCGGGGCAGGTACAGGCGGCCGCGGTCGGCATCCTCCCGCAGGTCGCGCAGGATGTTGGTGAGCTGCAAGGCGCGGCCCAGGGCGTAGGCGACCCGGTCCGCCGCCGGCGACGCATCGCCGAACGCCCGCACCGACAGCCGTCCCACCGCCGCCGCCACCCGGTCGCAATAGAGGTCCAGCGTGGCCAGCGCGGGGGCGACGATCATCGTCTCGGCGTCCATCTCCATGCCGTCGATCACCGCGATGAAGTCGTCGGCCCGCAGCGCGAAGCGGCCCACCGCGGCAACCAGCACGCGGCTGACCGGATCGTCGGCCTCGCCGCGGTACAGCCCGGCGATGCGGCTGCGCCATGCGGCCAGGCGCTGGCGCTTGTCCGCCATCTCCCCCGGCTCGTCGGCAATATCGTCCACCACCCGGCAGAACGCGTAGATCGCATACATCGCGTAGCGCCGGTCCGGCGGCAGCACGCGCATGCCGCGATAGAACGACGTGCCGGCGGCGCGCACCATCGCCTCGACCGCGTCCAGGTCGGCTTGTGCCACGTCCAGGCTCGTCCCACTGCTCACAGGTACCGCAGCGACATCAGCACGCTGGCGGCGAAATCGGCCTTGCCCAGCTTCACCGGCGTCGCCAGCGGGTCGCCTTTCTCCAGCCTGGCCGCAAGCCGTTTGGCGAGGCGGACGATGGTCGCGGTCTCCAGCCGCAGCCGCCGGTCCTCGACACGGTTCGGCAGGTCCGACGCGAACCGCGTCATGCGCTCCACCCGGTGCAGGATCGAGCCGAACACCTTGCGCATCCCGCTGGACATCGAGCGGCGGCGCAGATCATCGATGCCGGTGCCGAAGGAGGACATCAGCTCTTCCGGCAGATAGCAGCGGTCGAGTTGCTGAAGGTCCTTCACGCAGTCCTGCAAATGGTTCAGCACCTGAAATGCGCCGCACAGGGCGTCTGACGGCGCGTAGGCCCGGTAGTGCTCGCGGTGCAGGTCCAGCACGTAGCGGCCGACCGGGAAAGCGGAGTAGCGGCAGTAATCGTACAATTCGGTCAGGGTGGCGTAACGCTGCTTGGTGGCGTCGCGGCGGAACGCGATGAGCAATTCGCTGGGGTGGACCGGGGAAACGCCGGTCTGCGCCAGGCTGCCGCGCAAGGCCAGCGCGCTGGGCGAACCTTCGTTCGCGCGGCCGAGCAAGACCGCCTCCATCACGTCGAGCCGGGACAGCTTGTCCTCCGGGGACAGGGTGGCGGAATCGGCGATGTCGTCGGCATTGCGGGCGAAATTGTAGAATACGTGGACGTGCGGACGCAGGTCGGGGCGGATCAGCCAGGAGGCGACCGGGAAGTTCTCATCATGGCGGCCCTTGCCGGACCACGCCTCGACCGACGCGGCGTCGTTCACCCGCCTGCCCCCTGGTAGGCCCGGCCTTTCCAGGCAACGCCGCGTCCGCGGTGGTGATTGACCGCCGAGCCGATCGTGGCGGCCAGGTAGAATGCGGCGATCAGCGGCAGCAACGGCGCCCAGAAGGCGGACAAGCGGTAGCGCCGCAGTGTCGGCACGTAGCTGACCGCGAGCATGATCCAGGCCGCGAGACCCAGCCAGCGTGCCACGCCGTGCGCGAACAAGGCCGCGGCGGGCGGGACCAGACAGGTGAGGACCATCGCCAGCACCGTCCCCAGCAGCGGCAGCAGGGAGAACCGCAGTTGCACGTAGGCGGTGCGCGCCACCATCGCCCAGATATCGGCGAAGCGCGGATAGGGGCGGCGCGAGGCGGCCAGGACGCTGTGGCCCAGCCAGATCCGGCCCCCCCGTTTCACCGCCGCCGCCAGGGCCACATCGTCGATCAGGTTGCCGCGCACTGCCTCGATTCCGCCGATCCGCCGCAGCGCCGCGCCGCGCAGCAGGACCGTGCCGCCTGCCGCCGCTGCCGTACTGCTCTGCGGGTCGTTGACCTGCGAAAATGGATAAAGCAACTGAAAGAAGAACACAAAAGCCGGGACCAACGCCCGCTCGGCCAGGCTCTCGCAGCGCAGGGCGACCATCTCGGAGACCAGGTCGCTGCCGGCCGTCTGCTGTTGCGCGGCGAGCGCGGCGAGGTGGCCCGGCTGATGCACAATGTCCGCGTCCGTGAGCAGGATGAACTCGGCGGGGCCGGCCTCGGCAAGGCCCTGGGCGATGGCCCACAGCTTGCCGCTCCAGCCCGCGGGGCGGGGCGCGCCGGTCAGCACGGTGATGCGGGGATCGGCGAGGTCCCGAGCGATGGTGCCGGTGCCGTCCGAACTGTTGTCATCCACCAGGATGATCCGGAACGGACCGGCGTAGTCCTGGGCCGCCAGCGAGCCGAGCGTGGCGGCGATGAACGGCGCCTCGTCGCGGGCGGGCACGATGACGGCGACGCTGGGCGTGGCGGCGGGGCGTGCCGGCGGAAGCTCGGGCGCGGACTGCCAGAAGCGGCCGCGGCCGAGCAGGAGATAGAGCCAGAGCAGTACGGCGAGGGTGGCGAGGACGAGCATGCGGGACGCGTCATGCCGGGGAGGGACATGGGGAGCAATCCCTCGGCGACGTTTCCTTCGATCGGGTTGTTCAATTGATCTGATTTTGAGCCAATACGGCGCGGCGCCCGGCGGCCACAACGCCGGCACCAGTTCGTCCCCCGCGAGTCATCGCTGCGGGACCAAAAGCGGTGCGGCAAGCGATCCGGCGCGGGGTGCGGATTCTGTCACTTCCAGTTTGACTCGATACAAGGAGTGGCAAATGACGATGAAACATCTCCTGGCCGTTGCGGCGGTCACCGCGATGGCCGCACTGGCGGGCACGCCGGCGATGGCGCAATCCTATGCGGCGCCGTCCAAGGTCAAGACCGGGTACCTCACCTGCCAGGAGGCAAGCGGCTGGGGCTTCGTGTTCGGCTCGACCCGCGACCTGAAATGCACCTACACGAGCACGGCCGGCACAACCGAGCGCTATACCGGCGACATCGACAAGTTCGGCGTTGACATCGGCTACGTCTCCGGTGGGGTCGTGGTCTGGGCGGTGCTGGCGCCGACCAGCGATGTCGGCAAGGGCGCGCTGGCTGGCGCCTATGTCGGCGTGGCGGCGGGTGCCACCGTCGCCGGCGGCGGCAGTGCCGATCTGCTGGTCGGCGGCTCCGACAAGTCGATTTCCTTGCAGCCGCTGAGTGTCGAGGGCACCACCGGACTGAATGTTGCCGCCGGCGTTGCCGGGATCATACTGAAGTCCGTGGCGAGCTAGGCCGCGGATCGGCACGGCCTTCGATTGCTCTGCCCCCGCTCCCGCTTCGGTCCCCTGAACCAGGGGCCCCTGGCGGAAGCGGGGGTGTTATCGTTGCCGCGGAGGTGCCATCTGCCGCGGTTCGGGATGATCTGAACGACAAGGAGGACCCATGCCCGCCTACACGATCAAGCCGCTGGTCACCGCAACCGCCGTCAACACCGGTGGCCGCAACGGACATTCGGAAACCACGGATCATTCGGTCAGCGTGAACCTGTCGGTTCCCAAGGCGATGGGCGGTCCCGGCCTGCCGGATACCACGACGCCCGAGCACCTGTTCGCGGCGGGCTATGCCGCCTGCTTCGGCGGCGCGATCGACTACATCGCGCACCAGCACAAGAAGAATGCCGGCGGCACGGAAGTGACATGCGCTGTCTCGGTGGGGCCGCGCGAAGGCGGCGGCTTCGGAATCGCGGTGAACATGCACGTGAAGATGCCGGCATTGCCGGTCGAGGAAGCGCGCGCTTTGGTGCAGGAGGCGCACGAGAAAGTCTGTCCGTACAGCCACGCGACGCGCGGCAACATCGACTTCGCGTTGGAGGTCGAGGGCGGCTAGCCCGGCAAGGAAACGCCGCCGAACCGGCAAGGCAGAAGCGCGGCGTGGCCCGGCAAGGAAGCGCCGCCTGGCCCGGCAAGGAAACGCCGCCTGGCCCGGCACGGAAGAAGCGCGGCGTGGCCGGCGGCACGTCCATCTCGGGGCAGGCTTGCTGCCGCCGAGTGTAGGATATTTGCCGATATTGCCTATCCGGTTAGCGCGGGCTGCTGGCATGGCCGGGCATAGGGAGCGGCCAAGGCGCGGCCGGCAACATCGCTTTTGCACCAACCGGACAGGCGTAGTGCTGATAACGTCTCCACTCTGCCGCGTCGGCGGCGCCCCTGCCAACGCGCGGGAGCGACCGCGCGGGTGCTGCGGCAATCCTGCCCGCGGTCAGCGCCGCGCCACTATCCTGCCAATCACAGCCGGGTCTTCACCACCACCTTGATCGCGTCCTCCACCCGGTCACGCGCATAGCGCAGTGCCGTCGGCAGATCGCTCAGGCCGAAGGTATGCGTGTGAATCAGTTTCGCGTCGAACTTCCGCTGCGCCATCAGCGCGGCGGCACGGTGGGTCGCACTGCGCCCCTCGCCGCGAATACCGAACACGTAGATGTTGTTGCGCACGATATAGGCGAGATCGACCGTCACCGGCTCATGCGGGAACGCCGCGAGGCAGATGCGCCCGCCACGGTTCACCATGCGCGCCGCCTGGTCCAGGGCGTTCGCCGCGCCGGAGCATTCCAGCACGTATTGCACGCCCTTGCCGTTGGTCAGGCGCTGCACCGCCGCCACAGGGTCCTCGCGCGTCACGTTCACCACCGCATCGGCGCCGAGCTGCCGCCCCATCTCCAGCCGGCGATCGCGGGTGCCGGTTAGAATAACCGGCTGTGCGCCCAGCGCCTTCGCCACGCCCACGCCCATCAGCCCGATCGGGCCAGGGCCGGTCACCACCACGCCCTCGCCGGCGATGATGCCGCCCAGCACATCGAGGCCGTACATCGCGGTGCCGGCGGTGACGATCAGGGTCGCTTCCTCGTCCGGCATGTCGTCCGGCACGTGCACCATCGTGTTAACGCTGTTGACGGCGTATTGCGCGAAGCCGCCGTCGGTGGTGAAGCCGTTGGCGCGGTGGCCCTTGCTGTGGAAGCCGTAGTTCAGGCAGGACGTATACATGCCCTCGCGGCAGCGGGCGCAGCGGCCGCAGCCGGCGTGTATCTCCACCGCGATGCGGTCGCCGGGGGCGAATTCATCGACCGTGGGGCCGAGCTTGACCACCGTTCCCATGTATTCATGGCCCGGTGTGTAGCCCTTGTTGAACGGCAGCTCGCCTTCGATCGAGGCGGGCAGGCCGTGTTTGATGATCTCCAGGTCGGTGGCGCAGATCGCGACTGCATCGATGCGCACCAGCACTTCCGCGGGGCCGGGCTCGGGCACCGGCTTTTCCACCAGCGACAGCTCCTCCGGGCCGCCCAGCACCCAGGCCTTCATGGTCTGCGGGATGGCGTATTCGTTTCCGCGGCCTGCTGCCGTAGCCGTCTCGGACGCAGCCATTGGCCATCTCCTCTCGCATGCTTTGCCGGAGGGTATCGGCCGCTGCCCAAGGTGACAACGTGGGCCGTGAGACGAATCAAGGATAGCCGGTGTCTGGCCCCCAATCTCCGCCAACACTTGATCGAGATTCGGGGACAACAGCGACCGCCGATTCGTGGACCGAATCGGGATGTTTGCGGCACCCTAACCCATATTCACTACAGGATATGGGGTATGTTTACGTTCTGTGCCAGCATGATATAGGGTGCCGCCATGGACGCTACATACAATCTGAATGGCGGCTTCAAGCCGACGTTGAAGCGATTCGCGGACCTCGAAGGTCCGGATTTCTTCCCGACACCGGAATGGGCGACACATGCCCTCATCGACAACGAGGAGTTTGAAGGGACAATTTGGGAACCTGCCTGCGGCGATGGCACCATGGCTGAGATGCTTAAGCGGACTGGCTGCCCGGTCGAGGCAAGCGATCTTTATGATCGCGGTTACGGCGACACAGGTATCGACTTTCTGCATGCGCATCGGCTTGTGGACAATATTGTCACCAACCCTCCCTACAATGCGGCTGAAGGGTTTGTCCGGGCAGGCGTGGAACAGTCGCGGTGCAAGTTTGCCCTCTTGCTGCGGTTGGCTTTTCTGGAGGGTGCCAACCGGCAGAAAACCATTTTCGCCAGGACGCCACCCGCCCGAATCTGGGTGTTCAGCGAGCGCATCACCTTCTATCCTGCGGGTGCCATCCAGAAAGGCAGTGGCACGACGGCCTACGCATGGTTCGTCTGGGACAAGCAGGCCACAGATCGCAAGACCGAACTCAGATGGCTGCCGCTCGGATATAAGGCCCGCTATTCCAAGACCGATCAGCCTGAGGTTCTGAACCCCATCTTGCTCAAATAATCGAGGCCTTTTTTGGTAACCTTCAGGCCATCGGCCGTTCGAACAGCGAGGCCCTGCACGAACGGTCCCTCGCTCGACTTCTGGTGCGACACAACATTTCCCACGACCTGTTGCCAGACGAATTCTCTGGGACGCGACATCGAGCGCACGCGGTCCCTCTCTGATAGTTCAATGTATTTCGGCATCTCCTGCTTCAGCAGGGAGGTTGACGCGGAGCGGCCGGGTTGCTGGGCAGCGATCTTGAGAACGAGGATGCGCGCTTCCTTCTCGCGCAGGCGGTCATCTGATTTCGGCCTTTCGAGGCGCCCATATTCGAATTTCTGGCCGCGCCGCCACGCCACCGCCGCCAGGGGAATCACCATTCCGCGAATGACCATGTCTATGGTTTCGGCGATGACCCTCTCGTCCGAGATGGTGTCCGGCAGATACAGGGTTACCGTCAACTCGGGGTGCCCCCGATAAACCCGCAGATCGAACTTGATCTCATTGCCGATGGTGAAGGAAGCCGACTCGAACAAATCGAGGTCGTCCTCTCCCTCCCGAATGCACATCGTGAAGTAGCGCAGCGGGCGCCAGAAGATCGCTTGCGGGACTACATCGTAGTCCGGCTCGAACATCGACTGTCGCACCTCAACGCCGCTCATGGCTGAAGATTCTTGACCATTGCGGTGATGCAGGCAAATTCTTCGCCACCCTCACGTCGACGCTGGACCCCGGCGGTGAGGCGAAGATACCAGCGCACCTCGAACGGAGATCCGTTCGGGTGGGGTTCGATGTCGGTGGTGAACTCGATCCCCCGCCGGTTTACGAGCAACCCGGGATAGGCCTGCACGGTAGGCCCAAGGCCACCGTTCTTGGGGGTGCGGCCCCAGATTTCACCACTTGCGACTTGCTTGAGAGCAACGGCCGGCGTCTGCCCGGTGGGCGTGTCGCGCCGGTTGAAAGGCCCATGCGCAGGCACCGCTTCCGTCCCCGCTTGTCTCGCCCTGAGAATGCAAAGCGATAACCTGGGCTGTCAAAGGGCGCTTCCGCTTTTCGGACTTTATTGCAGCGAACTCCACACGTCGCGGTCGAAGCACGGCTCCGTCGAGGCGATAGGGTTTGATACGAAGCCGGCTGACCACCCTGACGTGATGGCTGGGATGGCCGAGCTCCGGCGCCGCATCCCCTCGAAGCGTGGGTGGCTGAACTAACCAGCGCGCAGCGTCTCGAACACGTCCCCCACCGGCTCCAGCCCCAGAATGTGCCGGCGGTGCCACAGCGCATAGAACAGCAGCTTCCATGCGGCGAAGCCGTCGCGCCAGCGGCGGATGCCGCGGAACAGGGCCACCACGCGGTCCGGATGGGCGATCTCGGCGACGCCCGGCTGCGCCGCGACCAACGGGCCGAGGCGCGTCCCCTGGCCCTTGATCCACGCCCCCACGGGCACGGTAAAGCCCTGCTTCGGCGCGAATGGCCTGGCGACCGGCAGATGCTTCTCCAGCCACTTGCGCAGGATCCACTTCCCCATGCCGTCGCGCAGCTTCATGCCATCGGGCAGGCGGAACGCCGCCGCGGCGACGCCCTTGTCGAGGAACGGCGTGCGTCCCTCCACCGCATGCGCCATCAGGCAGCGATCCAGCTTCAGCAGCAGGTCGTGTGGCAGCCAGTCGGTGATGTCGGTGGCCTGCGCCGCGGCCAGCCGCGATCGCCCGCCCTCCGCCGCGCGCAGTTCCGCCGCAGCGATGCCGTCGCGCCAGCCGGCGGGGCGGGACCGCAGCACGTCCACCCGGTCGAACGAGCCGCGCGCATACATCGCGCGCCCGCCCAGCCACCACGGGCGCATCGCCGCGCGGTAGCGGGGATAACCGGCGAAGATCTCGTCGCCGCCTTCGCCGCTCAGCACCACCTTCACGTCCTGCCGCGCCCGCTGCGCCAGGAACCAGGTGGGGATGATCGCATAGTCGGCGGCGGGGTCGTCCATGCAGGCGACGATCTCGGGCAGGTGGCGCCACACCATGGCCTCGTTGATCTCGATTGCCTCGTGGCGCGCCCCGCACGCCTTCGCCACCACTGCGGCGTGGTCGCGTTCGTCCGCCGCCTCCGGCACGTCGAAACCGGCGGTGAAGGCCAGCACCGGCTCGTCGTTCAGCCGCGCCATCAGCGCGAGCAAGGTGGAACTGTCGATGCCACCGGACAGGAACATGCCATACGGCACGTCACTGCGCTGGTGCAGGTCGACGGCCTCTTGCAGCGCCCGGTCCAGCCGTGCCAGCGCCGCGTCCTCGTCGATATTCTCCGGGCCGCCATCGGGGATCGGGCAGATGCGCCGGCGGTCGATCACGTGGCCATCGGCGCAGGTCAGCGTCTCGCCGGGCAGCAGGCGCTGGATGCCTTCGAAGATCGTGTCGGGGCCGGTGGTGAACTGTAGTTGCAGCAGTTCCTCGCGCGCGGCCGGGCGCACCGTGCGTCCGACCAGGCCGCTGGCCAGCAGCGCCTGCGGTTCCGAGGCGAACGCCAGCCCATGCTCGACCTGCGCCAGATAGAGCGGCTTGATGCCGAACGGGTCGCGGGTCAGCGTCACCGTGCGCTGCGCCCGTTCATGGATGGCGACGGCGAACATGCCGCGCAGTTCGTTCGCGTAATCGGCGCCGTGGCGCAGCCACAGATGCAGCGGCGGCTCGCAGTCGCTGTTGGTGGCGAAAGTCACCTCCGGCATGGCGGCGCGCAGTTCGCGGTAGTTGTAGATCTCGCCATTGCAGATCAGCGTGGCGGGGCCGGCGAACAGAGGCTGGTCGCCGGTCACCAGGTCGATGATGGCGAGGCGATTGTGCACCAGCGCGACGCGGCCGACGACGGCGTGGCCGGTGCCGTCGGGGCCGCGGTGATGCAGGCTGTCGATCAGCTTCGACAGGGTGGCGGGATCCGGGGGCGGCGCGCCGCTCGACAGGATCAGTCCGGCAATGCCGCACATCTAGGACGCGACCTCCAGCAACAGGTTTTCCAGCGCCACCGACTGGGTATGCGCGTTCAGGTCGCGCCGGGCATGGTCGTAGCCGGCCTGCGCCAGGCGGTGGCGCAGCGGCTGATCGGTGACCAGACGGTGCATTGCGGCGGCCAGCGCGTCGGGATCGCGCGGCGGCACGAGCAGACCGGTGCGCTCGTGCTGGACCGCTTCGGCGACGCCGCCTTCATTGGTGCCGATCACGGCGCAGGCCTGCGCCATGGCTTCGAACACTACGCTGGGCAGGCCCTCGGCGTCGCCGTTCGGCGCGACGACGCTGGGCACCAGCAGCGACCAGGCCTGCGCCATGCGCGCCCGCACGCCGTCGGGCGGCAGCCAGCCGGCGAGTTCCACGCCGGCGACCTCGCGGGCGAGGGTTGCCAGCACCGGGCGCAGCGGGCCGTCGCCAACCAGCATGATCGGCGTCGCGTCACCGCCGGCGCGGAGGCGGCGGACGGCGGCGGCAATATCATGGATGCCCTTCTTGGCGACGAAACGGCCGGTGAACAGATGATAGATCGGGGCGGGCGGCGGGGGAGGCGGCGTGGCGGGGATTTCCGCGCCGATCGGCAACACCACCAGCTTGGCCGCCGGCACCTGGCGGGCCAGCGCCATGCCAGCGATGGCCGACGATACGCAGACGAAGCGTTCGGTCGCCGCGATCACCTCGGGCCAGCGCCGCGCCAGTACCGTGTTGCGCCAGTTCTTCGCCTTGCTGACGTCGCCGCCCCACAGGGTGACCACCATCCGCAGCCCGTGGGCGCGGGCCAGAGGCAGGGCCAGGGCACCGCCGCGGGCGAATTGCGCGTGCAGCACCCGGGCGGCGCGGTCCACCTCCAGCCGCGGCACGATGCCGGCCCGGTGGAACAACAACCGCGACAGCCACGTGCCGCCGAGTTGCACCACCTCACCGCCCAGTTCGCCGGAGAGCGGCATGATGTGCCGCCCGACCCAGACCGGTGAGAGCCGGGTAAAGCCGATATATTGCCGGCGCAGAAATTGGATCTCCGACGGCGTGCCGATCCGGTCGCGATACACCAGTAACGGTGCCGGAACGGATGCGCTGGGCGAACCGGGGCGGGCCAGGGTGGTGGCGCTGCTCATCCGGCCGGTTCCTACCCGCCTTGTCAGCCGCGGCGCAAGCACCCAATCTCCCTCCCCATGACACACCTGACTGCTCTGCCCGGGCGCGCGGCGATCGAGATCGGCGGCGAGGATCGCGTCGCGTTTCTGCAGGGCCTGGTCAGCAACGACGTGGCCGGGGCGGTGCCGGGCCGCGCCGTATGGGCCGCATTGCTGACGCCGCAGGGCAAGTACCTGGCGGATTTCTTCATCCTGGCCGATGGCGCGCGCCTGCTGCTGGATGCGGAGCGCGAGCAGGCGCCGGCGCTGTTGCAGCGGCTGACGCGGTTCCGGCTGCGCTCGAAGGTAACGCTGCGGATCGTGGAGGAGCTGGCGGTGTATGCGGCCTGGGGCGCCACACCGGGCCTGAATGCCGCGGCGCATGGTGCCGATACGGCGGGCGCCGCGTGGGATGGTAGCCCAGTGGGCGGTACCCCAGTGGGCGGTAGCCAAGTGGACGGTAGCCAAGTGGGGGGTACCCCAGCGGACGGTAGCCAAGTGGGCGGTACCCGAGCGGACGCTACCCCGGTGGGCGGTATTGTTGTGGGCGCTGCGCTGGTTGCTGCCGATCCGCGGCTGCCCGCAGCCGGCTGGCGCGTGCTGGCCGAGACCCCCTTGGCGGTGAATGCCGGCGTGGCGGACTGGGACCGTCACCGCCTGGCGCTTGGCCTGCCCGACGGCACGCGCGACCTGGAACCGGAGAAGACCGTGTTGCTGGAAGCCGGCTTCGACGAGCTGCACGGCGTGTCCTGGAGCAAGGGCTGCTACATGGGCCAGGAGCTGACGGCCCGCACCAAGTATCGCGGCCTGGTCAAACGGCGGCTGGTGCCGGTTGCTGTCGATGGAACGCTGCCGCCACCCGGGACGCCGGTGCTGCGCGACGGTGCGGAGGTCGGCACGATGCGCTCGGGCCGCGACGGATTGGGACTGGCGCTGGTGCGGCTGGAAGCGCTCGATGCGCCATTGGCCTGCGGCGATGCGCGACTGACCGTGCGGCTGCCGGCGTGGATGCAGCGGGCGGAGCACGTGGCCTAGGGCAGCGTCGGCGAATAAGAGTCTGTCCAAAAATAACCGAGTCAATACGGGGTGGTGAGTCCGAAATGTCACAGGTCGCTGAGAAACGCCCGGGAGGGGATTCTCAGTAACGGA
>Ga0335072_10007220_pt1 | contig 16197 bp, 13 predicted proteins | sample Lox_Sample_21_FD_206725 | JGI IMG/M metagenome (GOLD analysis project Ga0335072, IMG submission 206725) | Soil microbial communities from Loxahatchee National Wildlife Refuge, Florida, United States - Lox_Sample_2.1 | ecosystem: Environmental > Terrestrial > Soil > Wetlands | place: USA...
GCGCGCCGCGCGCCCGCGACATCACTTGCAAAGGATGCTCCTCGCTCATTTGCCCACCGAGTGATTGCCTTTGATGGTGATAATTAGGCGCGAACCGCCGGGTCGAATCCATTGCACGATGGTATCGCCGCGGATCGTGGCGGCAGGCCGCACCGGCAGCGAGGTGTCACAGGTCGATCACGACATCCTCCTGAGGCCGCGAGCAGCAGATCAGCAGGTTGCCGGTCGCGGGCGGCTCCAGAGGGTTCGGCCGGTAGGTGACGCTGCCGCCAATCAGCGCGGCTTCGCAGCTATGGCACACGCCGGTGCGGCATGACCAACGCACCGGAACGTCGCACGCCTCGCTCAGCTCGAGCAGGTTCTGAAAACGTGAATCCCAGTTGACCGAGAGCCCTGAACGCGCAAACGAGACGCGCGGTCCTCCTCCGGCCGGGCCTGCCGGAGCATGCGCAGGGCGCCGCTGCTCGCTGATTCCCGGCGTCGACGACAGCCCGGGGCCGAAGATCTCGGAGTGCAGCCGACCCGGTGCCACCCCCAAGCTCAACAGGCCGCGCGTCAGGTCTTGCAGAAATGCGGCCGGGCCGCACAGGTAGAAATCGGCCCCGGCCGGCACGCGCAGGCGAGTCAGCACGTCCACGCCCAGATGTCCGCGGGCGTCGAAGCCGCCGCCGCGAGGTGGGCCGGCTGGTGCCTGACTGTAAACGACATATCTGCAACTTCGGGGAAGCTGTCGCAGCAGCTCCTCGCACTCACGGGCGAAAGGGTGCTCCGCGGCGCTGCGCGCGCCGTATAGCCACCAAACCTCGCGCTTGGAGCCCGTCGCGACCAGCGCGTGCAGCATTGCGAGAACCGCAGTCACGCCAACCCCGGCGCTGAGCAGCACCGCCGGCCGCTCGTCCGATCGCAGCGTGAACGTGCCTCGCGGGGCGCTCACTTCCAGGCGATCGCCGACACCGATACGGTTGCGCAAATAGCCGCTGGCTGCGCCGTGCTGCTCCTGCTTGATGCTGATGCGATAGTGATCGGCCGCCGGCGCCCCGGACAGCGAGTAGCTGCGCAGGAGCGGCGCGGCTGCCGGATCCGGCTGCAGCCGCACAACGACGAACTGTCCCGGCAGCGGGGTCGCCAGCGGGCTCCCATCGAGTGAGGCGAGAGTGAGCGAGAATACCGTGGAGCTTTCCTGATCGACGCGCGAGACACGCAGAGCGCGGAAACCCTGCCAGGCAGGAGGCGGTGCGTTCTCTGCAGAGAGCCCGGCATTGCCCGAGACCGCGCCGCCATCCGAGGGACGTTCGAGCAGTGCACGAAACGATCCCCGCCAGCCAGGGCTCAGCGCGGGTATGCGCAGCGCGCGCTCGAGGTCTTCGCGCCGATGTCCCGGCAGGTACAGCAAGGCGTTGATCTGCGCGATGGTCATGCGTTCGGGTCCGTCGAAGATCTTGACGATCTCATCGCCCGCGCCCACCAGCCCTTCCTCGAGGACACGCAGGTAGAAACCCGGCCTGCCGTGCGCTACCAGCAGCGCCGCCATGCGCGGCTCGTCCATCCGTATTCCGACGCGGTAGCAGGTGACGCGCGGCTGGGTGACTTCGAACGAGGCATCCCCGATCCGAAACCGATCGCCGACGCACACTTCGCGGTCGGGTAGACCGTCCACCGTGAAGTTTTCCCCGAACTGGCCAAAGGCGAACTCGGAGCGGCCGAGCTCGCGTTGCCAGTGGCGGTAGGAGTCGAGCTGATAGACCAGTACCGCGCGGTGCTCGCCACCGTGGCCTTTCAAGTCTCCCTGCCCATCGCCGTCGATATTGAGCCGCCGCACCATCCGCCGCCCCACCACCGGCTCTTTGAAGACTCCCGTTCGCACGATCCGTCCGCGCCAGGCGTGCTCGCGCGGCAGACCGACGTTGACGGCCAGGAGGCGTGCCATGTGGCGTGATTCAGCCGCGATTCAGCGGTACCATCGAAGCGGCGCCGCTACGCCGTCTCGCCCGACGAGGTCGATGCGGACTTGGGCCGCTTGCTCCATCCGTGGAAATGGGAAAGGTCTCCCGCGTTCCACGCCGCGCGCAGTCCGGGAGAGCTCAAATCCCAGTCCGGGCGACCTTCGCGGGTCACGGCGCGCAGGTCGTGCCAGAGATCGACGACCGACGGACGTCCCCAGAACCAATAACCATTGTAGATGCTGTAGATCACCAGACCCGGCTTGAGCACGAGCGTGTGCGGAATCATCGGGTCGTGCTCGGGATCGGTGTACTCCTGGATGTCCAGATCCTTCTGAATGGTGCGCCCCGGGTCGGACAGGAAAGTCCATTCGGCGCCGACCGATGCGCGGAATTCCTGCAGCGTATGGTGCTCATCGGTGCTGACGGTGACAATCCGAGTGTAGGCGACGGCGATCTTCGATTGGAACGCGGCGAGCTCCAGATGCTGCTGATGCTCCTTTGGGCAGTAGTGGCCGCGAGCGAGCGTGAGGATCAGCGGATCCTCGCCCTGTAAGGCGCTGAGCTTGCGCAAGCTGCCGGTATGATCGGGCAGCTCGTAATCCGGGAAAGCGCCTCCCGGCACGATATCAGAGCGCATCATCGAACTCCTCTGCCGGCGAGCTTTCAGGCGGTGGCTTGCTTCGGCAGCGCCTCGACTTCGCTCAACAGACCCGTCTTCATGTCGAACACAAAGCCCCGCACGGGAATCTCCTTCGCAATCCACGGGTGCGACCTGACCATGGCGATCTGCTCGCGAGTGTTCTGCTCAGGGTCTCGGTAAGCGAAGAAGCGCATCGGGCCGGGCGAGGAGTCGCCGGTCTCGGCAGCGAGCTTCGCGTTCAGCTCATCGTCCGTGAACGTGGTAAATCCGCAGCCGGTGTGGTTGAGCAGCATGATCTCCTTGGTCCCCAGGACGCGGGTGGAAACGACGAGCTCTCCGAGCACATCTTCGGTTACCGCCGGTCCGCCGGTGCGGATCACGTCGATGTCGGAGTGCGGCAGCCCCAAGATCTCCGGCAGGTTCGAGAGGCGAGGATCCATGCAAGTGACGACTGCAATTTTCGGAGCGGGACGCTGTGCCAGCTTTGGATCGTGCCTGCTCACATAATGGCGATTCGCTTTGAGCGCGTCGTCGATGATACTCATGGTTCCTCCAGAATGACCTGCGGATGGTTGAAGAACAGCCCCACTCGCCGCGCCCCGATTGATTCGGCGGGAATGAGCGGCTCCTACTACACCACGAGTGCAGAGACGACTCCATTGGACCATGGTATCGGCGCCCTGCCGCCATGCCGCCGTGCCGCCGTGGGGCACTGGCGCCGTGGGGCACTGGCACCGTGGCGCCGAGTTCTCAGTCGGCGTGGGAGAAGGTCGCCTGCGTCCCGGCAACCGCCTGAGTGATGTCGCTCAGATAGTCGGACGTCGCCGGAGGAGCGGCGAGGCAATCTTCAGTGCATATGGTCGTACGTATCTCGGCACCACCCCGCAGGCTCAGATCCACCGGGCCGCGTTGCGCGGCCTCCATCAGCCGGAGCTTGTCGTCGGCGCTGATGGAGCCCTCCAGAATGATCGTGCGCTCGAAGAGCGCCATGGTTTCCGGATAGCCGGAGTGATGCGACACACTCACCTGGATGCGACCGATGGCTATACCCATCAGATCGGCATGAAGACGCAGAATCATCGCGGTGCAGGAACCGAGCGCGGCGCCCATGAGCTCATACGGATTGAGGCTTTCAGGGCAATAAGGTCGGCGCGCGTCGGCGACCACGAAGGAGGTGCTGCCGACCCGACCTAGCAGCTGGAGAGGCTCCATGCCCGTTTCAGTGATCAGTACGCTCCTGCCGGCAACCGCGGAATCGAACGGGCTCGAACGCATGACTAAGCTCCTCGATTGATTGCGTACCCACTACAGCAGATGGCGCGTGGCCGAAACCATTGCACCATGGTATTGACCGCGATGCCACTCCTGTTCGCAAGCCAGGAGGACCGCCTCCTCACCCCCGAGCTCGAGGGCCGCCAGGGGGCCTTAAGGGGCGGCCGTCCCCGTGGTTCCGGGGATCGTCGAGCTGGTCGACGTAGGCGAGACCGAGAGGTCCGATCGCGCTGACCTGCGTGACGTATTCGCCGGATTTGGCCCAGTGGAAATGAGGTTGGCCGCCGGGCAGCACCAGCACGGTGCCCGGCGCGTTCGCGCTGAGCTTGCTTTCATCGAACTCCTCTCCCAGTCCGATATAGAAGACGCCGGAGATCACCGTGTAGATGCGGTCCTCCGGATGACTATGCGGCAACATCCTGGTGCCCGCAGGCAACTTGACCCGAATCAAATAGGGTCCGGGCCTGGTCGGGTCGCCCACCAGGACGGCGAGCCGCGCGGCCGGCGGAAACGCGGGGAAGGGTCTCCAGACGATGTCTTCGGAGTGAATGACGCGCAAGCCCCCCTCATCCGGTTGATGGTCAGTGTGCCGATGAGCGCCGAGGATGGTCTGTGGCGTGTGAGACATGGTGCCGTTCCTCTTCAACCGTCGATCGCGGGCGTGCTCATGAGTCTGCCGCGGGGATCCCGGGCAAGGCCAGCAACGCCCGCCGATCATTAGATCAGATTCAGCAAGGCTGATCCATCGTGCCAAGGTATGGGTGTCACGGGCGACGCGGCATGCGCATGGCGCGCGACGCCAAATCGTCGTGATCGCGAGTCCCATACCTTGGTATCGACCAATACTTTGGTCGCTCCAAAAGCGGCGATGCAACTGGTTAACTCAGCTCGTGCATCGGAGCAAATCTCGCTTCGTCCCGCCTCTCGGCCTTCACGTCGGGGCATCGAGCGAGGCCGATTCGAGGAAAAGAGGGCATTTCGCCGAGTTCATCACTTCAGTCAAAGGAGCAGAGTCCATGAAAAGCACGCGATCGATCTACTCACTTGGAACATTCATTCTCGTCGCCGCGATGAGCGGATGCGCGACGCAAGTTGCATGTACCGGATCGGGATGCACACCAGATGAAGAGACCACCGCAGCGGTCAATGCGGCCCTCTCGTCGCACGCCGACCTGGGCCCGCCGAACCACATTCAAGTATCCACCAGTAATCACGTCGTTTACCTGACGGGCCTCGTGGATTCCCGACTTCAACGGTCGATGGCCGCAAGCGTTGCGGCGAAGACCGACGGGGTTGCGAGGGTCATCAATGCAATCGATACGTCGAACTAGTACGAGCTGCGCGCCGGCGGGGCCGTGTAAGGGAAAGACATGATATGCGGCGGTGACGTTCAGGACTATGGTGCACTTCCGTCGATGCAGCTCGCGTCGGCCGCAGTCAGAGGTTGCAGTGCGAGGTTGGCGAGCCTGGCGGCGCCTCGGAGGAGTAGCGATGAGCATGGTAGTGAGCAAGTCGCAGGAGTCTGCAAAGGCACCTTCCCACTTGTGCCCGCTGGTATTCGTGGTCCACGCGGATGGCTCGATGCGCGGGTCGCTGGAACGGCTGATTCGAGGCGCGGGCTGGCGGCCGGAGGTGTTCGCCTCGGCAGCAGGGTTCCTCGCCCACCCGCGAGCTGCGGTACCCAGCTGCCTGGTACTGGACGTTCACCTGCCAGACATGAGTGGTCTCGAGCTGCAGAAGCTCGTGCTCGATCGGGCCGAGCTGCAAATCATCTTCGTCACGGGGTGTGGCGAGGTCTCGGAGGCGGTGCGGGCCATGAAGGGCGGGGCGTTCGACTTCTTCTCGAAGGGGTTCGCGGAGGAGGCCCTGTTGAATGCCATCCGCCAGGCCATCGGGCGCAGCCGCGGCGCATTGGTCGTCGAGGCGCAGGCCCGAGTCTTCGAAAGCCGCTACGCAGCTCTCAGCCAGCGTGAGCGGGAAGTCATGGCTTTGGTGATCAGTGGGCGCCTGAACAAGCAGATCGGTGCGGAGCTCGGGATCTCGGAGGTGACGGTGAAGGCGCACCGGGGAAACGTGATGCGCAAGATGCAGGCCCGAACTCTGGCGGAGCTGCTATACGCAGGTGAAAAGCTGGGCCTCGCGCGATTGCCCCCGGAGCCGCCGGCGCGCCCCCCCGAGCGGCACCCGGCGCGGTTCATCGAGCGGCGCCCATTTCATGATGCACAGCAGGCGCGAAGCGTCACGTTCTAGACGCGGCGGCTTTGCGGCGATAGTGGTACATGCAGGCAGTCGGCCATTCTTACGAGGTCGGCAAGCGAATCGGCCGCCATTTTGCGCATGACATTGGCGCGATGGATCTGCAATGTGACCTCGCTGATGCCGAGGTGTGCAGCGGCCTGCTTGTTGAGAAGCCCGCTTACCACCAGCGGCAGCACCTCGTGCTCGCGCGGTGTGAGCGACTGAAAGCGCCGCTGTAGACGACCCAGATCAGCCTGCCTGAGACGCCGCTCGCGGTCCTGAGCGAGAGCGGTGCGCACCAGGCCCAACAGCTCCTGATCGTCGAAGGGTTTGGTCAGGAAGTCCATCGCTCCGGCCTTCATGGCGCGCACTGTGGAGGGAACGTTAGCGTGGCCCGAGACAAAGATGATCGGCGGATGATCGCCGCCGCCGATCTGCTGCTGCAGATCCAGGCCGTTGATGTCGGGAAGCTCGACGTCGAGGATGAGACAGGCGGCTCCATCCGGTTTCGAGCACGCGAGATATTCGCCGGCCGATGCCAACGCCACCGCGCGCAGACCGGCGGCGGCGAGGAGATCTTGGAGCGCCTCGCGGATCCGATAATCATCGTCAACGATGAAAACGACTTGATCGGTCGGGGTCATTGCGGTGCCGCCGCCAGAGCGGGCAGGGTGAAGCTGAAGGTTGCCCCCCGCTCTTCGTTCCGTGTGACCCACAATCTGCCCTGATGGGCTTCGATGATCGAGCGGGAGACCGCGAGCCCCATTCCCATGCCGGTCTTCTTGGTCGTGAAGAATGGCCTGAAGGCCATATCGGGGTTCTGCAATCCCGCGCCCCGATCGCGAACCTCCACTCGAACGCGGCCGCTTCCCTCACGTTTTGAACGGATCGACAGCAGCTTGGGCGCCTCGGCCGTGTCCTGCATCGCCTCGACGCCATTGCGGATCAGATTGACCATGACCTGTTGTATTTGCAGACGGTCGCCCCCTATGAGCGGCAAATCTCGTTCCAGATGCGTCTCGATGCTCACACCGTGTCCTGCGGCCTCATCGAGCATGAGCTGGCGCGCTGCCTCGATCGATTCGTTGAGATTCATGGGGATCGAGTCGGGCGCGGAATGCTTGAACAACGCGCGGACCCGATTCACGACCGCGCATGCACAGGTCGCATCCCGGACCATCCGCTCCGCGCTGAGCTTTGCCCGTTCGAGATTGGGAGGATCGCTCGAAAGCCAGCGATGACATGCGGCACCGTTGGCGGCGACGGCGCCCAGCGGCTGATTCACTTCGTGCGCAATGGCCGCCGAAAGCTCCGCCACGGTGGCAAGCCTGGCGGCGCGCGCCAGCTCCGAGCGCGCGCCGGCAAGCGCTTCTTCCGAGACACGGCGCTCCGTCATGTCCTGTACCACACCGATGTACTCGAGCGAGCCATGTGCGTTTCGGCTTCCCCTGGCGGTCAGATGCAGGTACTTGACGGAGCCGTCGGGCATCCGCAGCCGAGCCTCGCTCTGCAGGTCCATCGCCGCGACTCGCGCCCGGGCGAGGGTGTCCTGCAAGGAGGCGACGTCATCCGGATGGACTCGAGCACGTATCATGGCCGGCGTCGGGGGAATCCCCGGATCGAGCGCGAAAATGCGATACAGCTCGGCAGACCAGGTGATTTCGTCCGTTGCCACCCGCCACGAGAAGCTGCCGATCCGGCTCAGGCGCTGAGCCTCGGCGAGAAACGTCTCGCTCCTTCGCAGCTCCTGAGTCCTGGCGTGAACCTGAGCGGCGAGGCCGCGAGTCAGCTCATGCAAACCCATCTCCGCGTGTTCTCGCGCCGCCGCCTCCGACTCGAGTCGGTCAATGGACTCCACGGCCTGATAGGCAGCCGACGCGAAACGACCCATGCTTTCGAGGAGCCTGAGGTCTTCCGCGTCGAATCTGCGGCGGGCGTCGTGGGCGATTGCCCAAATCGTACCAACCGCTTTGCCGTGTACGTGAAAGGGAACGAGAAGACCTTCTTCGGCAAGAGGCACCGCTGCGCTCAAATACGGATAGCGTCGCTCCCAGTGGCTGAACAGGATCGGGGCGTTCCGCTGCAGCACGTCCCCACAGGGCGAGGAATGGCGCGGCGTTCCGCCGCCGACGTGCGGCCGCCAAGCACCCGCAATCGCGGCCCAGTAGAACCTCGTTTCGTCCTTCGTCACCAGGCTCAGGCCGGCGGAGTGGGCCTGCAGCACGGCGAGCACCTTGTCGGCGAGCGTTTGCAGGATGCTGCGGGGAGAGTCGGCCAGCGCCTGAACGAGTGCGGTTAGCGCGCAGTTCTCCGTCTCATGATCGCGAGGACGCGGCGCACGTCCAAGCAACTTCTCCGTCACCACGATCGAATCCAAAGGGGCCAACGTATCTGCAATTGCCGCCGCCGGCGGCGGAACATCAAGAGCAGTTGACTCGATCACGTGTTACCCCTCCTGGAAACGTTTGGTTCGCCTCATCCGGGTCCATTGAAAGGACTCCGCTCGTAGCGAGGGGATTCCTCGCACAGATACACTAGTAGGAGTGTCGCGCCCGAGACCATTGATCCTTGGATGCACAGAGGTTACCCCTTGGTGCATGGGATGTTTTCCGTTGGTCTAGGTGCCTGCTTGGACGGGCAAGGTGAAGGTGAAGACGGCGCCCGTGGGCTGTCCCGCCGCGGCCTGCAATTGTCCGCCATGTGCCTCGATGATCGAGCGACAGATCGATAGACCCATTCCCAAGCCGGCAGGCTTGGTCGTATAGAAGGCCTGAAATATTCGTTCGGGGCCGGTATCGGGGAAGCCCGGGCCGGAGTCCCGGAACTCGACGCACACTTCGTTCGACTCGGACTTGGCGCTGCTGATCAGCAGCCGGCGCGATCCGGTGCTTGATGCGGTCATCGCGTCCATGGCGTTGATGATCAAATTGAGGATGACTTGTTGCAGCTGGATACGGTCCGCTTGGACGCTCGGCAGGCCGTCGGCGAGTTGCAGCTCCACCACGACCTCGTTTTTCTTCGCTTCGCTTCGCGTCAGAGCGACTACCTCCAGAACCGCGTCGTTGATCTCCAAGCGGTCTTTCAGCGGAGGCGCCTTCTTGATGAAGGCACGGATTCGGCTGATGACTTCGGTGGCGCGATTGCCATTGGTCACGATGCGGCACAGCGCCTGGTGCACCTCATCGATATTGGGTGGCGTTGCGGCCAGCCAGCGCACCGCAGCATGCGCATTCGTGACCGCCGCCCCTATCGGTTGGTTCACCTCATGCGCTATCGACGCCGAAAGTTGCCCCATGGTTGCAACGCGGTTCGCGTGCGCCAGCTCCATCTCCATCTCTCGATGGCGCAGCGCGGATGCTTCGGCACTTTTCTTCTCGGTCACGTCCCGAACGAAGCCGCTGAATTCCCAGTTGCCATCGATCTGATAGGGGGCGATCGATACCTCCACCGGGAATTCGGTACCGTCCCGGCGAAGCGCGCTCAGCTCGATTCGCCGATTGAGCAACGGTCCCTCTCCGGTGCAAAAAAAGCGCTTCATGCCTTTGTCGTGTGCGTCGCGGTATTGCGGCGGTATGATCAGTTCCGAAAGGATTCGACCGGTGGCCTCGTCACGTCTCCAGCCGAACATCGTCTCGGCCTGCGCGTTCCACTCCGTGATCCTTCCGCGCTCATCGATGCTCAGGACGGCGTCCAGGGCGCTGTCGATGATCCGTCGTGTTTTCGTGTCTCGCTCCCGCAGATCGCTGGAGAGGTGGAGGTTCTCGAGCGACATCGCCGCTTCCGCAGCCAGCAGCTTGATGACCGCGATACGGGCCGGCGTCAGCGCGCCGGGGGATGGAGTGTTTTCGAGGTAGATGAGGCCAATGAGTCCGGTCTGCCTGAGCAGGGGCAGGCAAAGAATCGATTGCGGTCGATGCGCGCGAATGTATTCATCCGCACAGAACAGGTTCACCTGCGCCGTGTCGAGCAGGAGCACGCTCTCCTTGGTGTGGACGGCGTAGTGCAGCACGGATTGAGGCAGGTCCGTCGCCATCAACTTTGCGGTCCGCAGATCGACCGACACTGTGCCGCCGCCGGCGGTCGCCTCCGCCTCGATCCAGTATTCATCGCGCCGTGCAAGAATCAGCAGACCTCGCCCGGCGCCGGCGTACTCGATTGCCGCGCGCATGAGCGCGTCGATCAAGTGGTCGGAGACTATGTCGCCCTGCGCAGAGCGGGAGACCCTCTCCCAGAGCGCTTCCAGGCTGTTGTCCGGTCCGGTGTCCGACGCGGGGCTCATGCCCCATTCTAGCGTTTTACACCAATACGATCATCAGCGACTCCGTGATCCCCCTGCACCAGCGCGGAGCGGACGAACCCGAGCAGCGCCTCATCATCGAACGTCTTGCTGAGGTAGCAAATGACTCCGGCGGCAAGAGCACGAGCCCGAACATTGTCATCGGGATACGCGGTAATTAAGATTACCGGTATGGTAAGACCGGACGCGACCAATTGCCGATGCAGCTCGACACCACCCATCGTTGGCATGTGCACGTCTGCAATCAAGCAGGATGTACTTCCGAGGCGAGGGGATGCCAGGAACTGCTCCGCGGACGAGAACGCCTCGACTTCGAATCCAAGCGATCTCATGAGACTGGTCATCGCCTCACGAAAGGACTCATCGTCATCGACAACAGAGATGAAGTATTGCGACACCACCGGTCTCTCGCTTGTACTCCGACCTCGCGACCCTAGCACTCTGCGGCCATGTTGACGCATTGCCCCTTCGCGGAGGGCAGATTGGCGCAAAGCATGGGAGGGGTTATACCTTCGTATATAATGGCCACCTCGCCGGTTGGCGCGTGAGGCGCAGGCGGGGCTCCGAACGCCAAGAAGTTGCGCATGATGCAAACGCCGATCCCCGAGGTGCACGGTATGGTCTTCATCGTGGATGACGACCCGCAGATCCGCGAATCGCTCGTGAGCTTGCTTCGATCAGTGGGCCTGGGGGTGACGGCGCTCTCATCCGTGCCGGAATTCCTCGGCTGCCCGCGCCCCGAGGGGCCGGCTTGCCTGGTGCTCGATGTGAGATTGCCGGGGCGAAGCGGCCTCGACCTGCAGCGCGAGCTTGCCGCGACAAACATCCGGCTCCCGGTCATTTTCATCACGGGGCATGCGGACATTCCCATGTCCGTCCAGGCCATGAAAGGCGGAGCGATCGAGTTCCTGACCAAGCCATTCAGAGATCAAGATTTGCTGGATGCCATCCATCTCGGCCTGGCCCGTGACCGCGAGCGGTGCGAGAATGACAGGGAGCTCAGGGCGCTGTCGGAGCGATTCGAGACGCTGACGTCTCGCGAGCGCGAAGTCATGAGCTGCGTCGTGATGGGCCGGTTGAACAAGAAGATCGCCGGCGACCTGGGCATCAGTGAAATCACGGTCAAAGTGCATCGCGCCCAGGTCATGCGCAAAATGGGTGCGGATTCTCTGCCAGAGCTCGCGCGGATGGCAGACAAGCTGAAGCTTTCGGCGCAAAAGCCCCATTAGTGCATGTGGCGCCGGTAGCGCGCATGTGGCGCCGGTAGCGCGGCCGGCTATCATGCTTTTCCATTAGATACTCCGCGGGGTCATTCCGGCACAGTTCATCTCGGCCGTGCTCATGGGGCTGGAGTCCATGATTGACCCGTCTTCCGCAATCATCGCTGCAATTGTCGATGACGATCAGAGAATGCTCTGGTCTCTCGAGAATCTTCTGGAATCGGCAGGCTACACCGTGCGCTTGTTTGCCGCGGCCGAGACTCTGCTCGAGAGCGGTCAGCTCGCGGAACTCGACTGCCTCATTTCGGACATCGATTTGCCGCGGATCGATGGTTTTGAACTGCTGCGACGGGCCCGCGCGGCAAGGCCGGAGTTGCCCGTCATCCTCATCACGGGACACCACGCCATCGGTGAGCGGCCGCCCCCGGGCAGCGCCGGAAATTGCCTGCTATTGATGAAGCCGTTCGATGGGCAAGACCTCCTCGCGGCCGTGAGCGAGGCGGTGCAACGCCTGCGCGGGCGGTCGTGAGCACGAACACCAGGGGCCATTTTCGATTCGCGCCATGGATGCGATGGGTGCGTTGCGAGGCCGTCCAACAACAGGGGAAAATGTGATGGGTAAATTCCTGCTCGAAGCGGCCGTCGCCTGGCTCATGGTATCGGCCGGGATAGATGCGTCGGTGGCGCAAACCGCGGACTCCGACGCCTCGAGCCTGCAGGAGATCATCGTGACGGCGCAAAAGCGGGCCGAGAACGCCGACACGGTACCGATCGTGATGACGGTTCTGACGAATCAGGACCTGATTCAAACGGGAGTCGACTCCACCCAGCAGCTCGAATGGGCGACGCCGGGTTTGGTTTTCGGCAACACCAACGGTTTTGCGCAGCCGTATATCCGCGGCGTCGGTAGCGATCTGATCACTCCGGGACAGGATTCGCCGGTCGGATTCTATCTCGATGGTGTCTATCTGCCATTCACGTCCGGCTTATTGCAGCAATTCGGCGACATATCGCGCATCGAAGTGCTGAAAGGCCCGCAGGGCACCCTGTATGGCCGCAATACCACGGGAGGTGCCATAAACATCATCACGCGCGACCCGCAACAGGCATTCTCGGCGGACGCGAGCGTGAGCGCCGGGAATCTGGGGTACGCCAAGGCAACGACCTATGTCACCGGCGGCCTCGCCGATGGTCTGAGCGCGAACTTCGCGGGCGTCTACACCATCCACAACGGATTCGTCGACGTGCTCAACGATGGGGGGCACCTCGACAATCTCGACCAATTCGGGGTGCGGGGCAAGATCAAGTACCAGATCAATGACAGCTGGGACGTGCTGTTTGGCGGGGATTACGTACGCAAGAACGACTCCTCCGACGCCGTGTACACGGGATTGGTGGGCAGCCAGCTGCCGCTGCCGCCCGGTGTGGGTCCTGCCTTCCGTCCATACGATACCTATACGGATCTGGATCCGCCTCCGCAGCGCACGGCCACCGATTCCGGCATCAATCTGACCGTGCACGGCCATATGAGCTGGGCGGATTTCACGGCCATCACCGGTTTTCGTGATGATTACATGATATCCAGCTCGGACGGAGACGGTACATCGCTGCCGCTCTATGCTTATCAGGCTTACGCGGGCGAGCAGCAATTCACGCAGGAGCTGCAATGGGCATCGCCCGGCTCATCGCCGCTGCAATGGATAGGGGGGCTTTATTTCCTCAAGGCGAATGCCTTCGACGGACCTGTGAATGTCTGGGCAAACGTTCCCATCATGGAACCGGCGAATGTCGCCGTGCTGGACGGGAGAACCCGCATCAGCTCCTACGCGGCGTATGGTCAGGCGGGTTACGAGTTGCCTCATGGGTTCAAGCTGATCGCCGGCTTTCGAACCAGCTATGAGCAGCGGAAATTGACGGGGCTTACGGATTATACGACCAGTTTGATCACTCCCGCGGTGGATACTTCGAAGAGCTGGACCACCACCAAACCAAAGGCGACGCTTGAATGGGAAAACCCAGGTCAGTTGCTGTATGCAAGCTATTCGACGGCTTTCAAGGCCGGTTCCTATAATCTTCTGAGCCCGAACGCCCCCGGTCCGCTGGCACCCGAAAATATCAAGGCCTATGAGGTCGGAGGCAAGCACGACTTGCCATTCTTGAATCACGGACGCCTGGATTGGGCCGTCTTTTACTACAACTACAGCAACATGCAAGTCGCCACCGAAGACCCGGCCACCGGCGGCATCGATACCGCGCAAAATGCCGCAACCAGCATCAACAAGGGCGCCGATCTGGATCTCGCCGTGCCCATCGTCCGGAATTTGACGGCCAGCATCGGTATGGAGTATCTGGATGCCCGGTATGAGAGCTTTCCGAACGCGGCGGTCGACAACATCGTGAATGGCGAACTGGCCTACCCGGACTACACGAAATCGGTGAACGCCTCCGGAAATCGTGAGGAGCGCTCACCACTTCTCACTTCCACGGCGCAGCTCAAGTGGCTGCTTCCCATCAGCCCCGGCAACATCTCCACCACGGCGACCTTTTATCACAATAGCGGCTTTTTCTTCGATGCAGGCGATGAGCTGCAGCAAAAGGCCTACAACCTCGTGAACCTCTACATTCAGTATGCGCCGCGAGGAGATCGCTGGAGCATCGCCGCTTGGATCAACAATGCATTCAATGCCACGGTGCTGGGGGGCGTCGCCGCGTCGCCCTACATCGTGGGCGCATTCTACAATGATCCAAGGCTTTTCGGGCTGAGTGCGTCCGTGCACTATTGATGGACGAGTCTCCGGGCAACAAGGCGATGCGGGTCCACTTCGACAGGATCGTGAATGCGCTCCCTGCACTGGTCTGGACGACGCAAGGCGACGGCCGGAGCGATTTCGTCAATCGTCACTGGTGCGAATACACCGGTCTCGCGCCCGATGCGGCGCTCGATCATGGCTGGCGCAGCGCCATCCACCCGGACGATCTGACCTCATTCCTGGAAGGTTGGAGCGTCATCCAGCAGTCCGGCATCGCCCGGGAGATCGACGGACGATTGCGCCGCTTCGACGGAGAATACCGCTGGTTCGTGTTCCGCCCCTCCTTCATGGAGGATGTCGGCGGCCGCGGTCGTTGGTGCTGGCTCGGATTGAACGCGGACGAGAGTCCCACGACCGATGGACGCCTGCGTCGCTTGTTCGACATGCTGCCCTGGCAGGCGGGGTTCCTGAACAAGGCCGGCGTTTTGGAGTTCACCAACCTGCAGTCCCTCAAGGACTTCAATATGACCCGCGAGCAGCTCGAGCGGTGGACTGCGTCTGGGATCATCCACGCGGACGACCACGAGAAGGACCACAACGCTGTTACGGCTCTACTGACGACCGGCGAGATGATGGACTTGCAAGTTCGCATGCTCTATCCACACGGCGCCTATCGGTGGACGCGCGCGCGGTGCGTTCCGGTCCGTGACGCCCAGGGCAACGTCGTGCGCTATGTGACGTTCCAAATCGACGTCGACGATCTGAAACGGGCGGAGGACCTGCTGGCGGCCGAAGTGAAGCTGCTCGAGCGGGTGGCGCGAGGCGAAGCCCTGGGAGAGGTTCTGGGCGCGCTCAGCCGTCGCGTGGAGGAGCTGTGCAACGGCTGCTTCTGCCATATCCTGCTCGTTGCAGCCGACAGGAAGCACTTCGAGGCCGGCGCCGGAGCCGGCCCGGCGGATGCCTTCAAGGGCTTCCTCGACGGCAGGAGCATCGACCGCGGCGGATGCGACCCGTATTCGATGGCGTTCATCGCGAAGGCGCCGATAATCACCGCGGACCTGGCGGATGACTCGAGGTGGCAAGGGTCGGCCTGGCAGGCGGTGATGAAGACCCATGGCTATGCCTCCTGCTGGTCGATGCCCATCGTGTCCGGTTCAGCCGAAGCCTCCGGGATCATCGCGATCCATCGGCACGAGCCCGCGATTCCGACGGCACAAGAGCAAGATCTCATGGACCGGTTCGCAAAGATCGCGGGTATCGCGATCGACCGTACCCGGGCCGACGAGGCGCTCAATCAGGCGCGGCTGGAGTTGACGCATGTGGCGCGGATGGCAACGCTCAGCGCGATGACCGCTTCCATCACGCACGAGGTGAGCCAGCCCATCTCGGGCATCTTGACCAACGCCAATACCTGCGCGCGGATGCTGGCGGCCGACCCACCCAACGTCGCGGGGGCCGCCGAAACGGTGCGGCGCACGATCCGGGACGCCCATCGTGCCACCGAGGTGATCAAGCGTCTGCGAGCGATGTTCGCAAAGAAGGCCCCGACCCTGGAGATGGTCGACCTGAACGATGCGGCGCGCGAAGTGATTGCCATGTCTGCGGCCGAGCTACGACGCGGCCGCTCGGACTTGCAGACGGACTTCACCGAGCCTCTGCCGCCCATCAGCGGGGATCGCGTGCAACTGCAGCAGGTCATCCTGAACCTGCTGCTGAATGCGGCCGATGCCATGGCCGGCATCGAGGATCGGCCGAGAACGCTGCGGGTGCAGACGCAGATCAAGGGGAGCGAAGGCGTCGAACTGCTCGTTCGCGACTCCGGCGTCGGCCTCGATCC
>Ga0335072_10007223_pt1 | contig 16196 bp, 9 predicted proteins | sample Lox_Sample_21_FD_206725 | JGI IMG/M metagenome (GOLD analysis project Ga0335072, IMG submission 206725) | Soil microbial communities from Loxahatchee National Wildlife Refuge, Florida, United States - Lox_Sample_2.1 | ecosystem: Environmental > Terrestrial > Soil > Wetlands | place: USA: Florida...
TTCACGCGTGTAGAACATGTGGCCGCCGGGAAACTCGTGCACCGAGACGCGGTTCGGGTCGCCCATAATGGGCATCTGCTCCACGGTGAGCAGCGAGCCCATAAACGGGCAGGAGAGATCGTTCCAGCCATGAACAATCATTACCTGCAGCTTTGAGTCGGCGGCAACGGCCTCGCGCAATTGAGTAACCGAGCCGCGGCGCATTTCATCGTCGCGAGTCCATAGATGGTTCACTTCGCCTGAAAGCGCGTTGTAGCGCGCGTCCACCTTCCAGCCAACCGTCCGCGTAACAAAGTCAACCATCGCTGTTGTCACGGGCGCAATCATGGTTGAGAGAATGGGATCGTTGGCGCGCTGCTGAGGCGCGTACGGAAATGGATCGTACGTGGTGACGTTCGAATCGTAGACGGAGCCGAGCTTACCCTGCTCACGATGTACCTCGCGCAGATACGCACCGGTTTCGAGGCGTCCGCCGGAATATTTCACAAACTCAGGATCGAGTCCGGTCATCTCGGTGACTTTCGCAATCATCCTGTCGGTCGCAGCCTGGTCGAAGCGGCCGTGGATGAGCGTGGTCGCGTACTCGCCCTGCGTGTAGTCGATCACCGCCTTCATGGCATCGGGGGTGAGCTTGTTTTGGCGCTCCAGATTTGCCGCGGTGATTGACGGCAGAGTCACCATCCATGGAATCGGCGAGACGTCGCCATTCTGCTCGATGGTCGGATTCAGGTACGGAGAAACCAGCGTGACACCGTTGAGCCCAACGCCGATCTGCGATTGCAGATAGTAAGTGATGCGCGGGCCGCGGAAGCCTCCGTAGCTCTCGCCGATAAGATATTTGCGCGAGCCAAGGCGGTCATTTTTCACCAGCCAGTCGTAGATGACGCGCGAAAGATATTCGATATCGGGCTCAGTGGAGTAAAAGAGCTTTCGGCACTGATCTTCAGATACTTTGCAACGGCTGAAACCGGTGCCGACGGGATCGATAAAAACAAGGTCGGTGAAGTCGAGCCATGTGCCCTGGTTATCTGTGAGAATCGGCGGCGCCGAGGGACTGTCGCCTTCGTTGCCGGCCTGCAGATGCTTGGGGCCGATGGCTCCGAAATTGAGAAAAACGCTCGCCGCGCCGGGCCCGCCGTTGAGAGCGAACGTCACGGGGCGATCGTCGCCGGGCATGGTGTAGGAAGTGGTTACCACTTCCCCGGCTACCTTGCCTTCGCTGTCACGCACCGGCAGCGCACCGATGGTGACGGTGTAGTGCAGCGCCTTGCCGTCGAGCACCATGGTCTGCGGCACGCTCTTTTCCGGGGGCAGCGGAGGCAGTTCGTCTTTATCTTTGTCTGAAGCCGGCTTGGCGGCCGGACCGTTGCCAGGCGAGGCCGGCTTTTCGGCGTCAGGAGCCTGATGGTCAGACTGGGCCACGCCGCGGGAGACGGCGAGTGAAGACATGAGCACGACGCTCAAAAAGAATGCAAGGCGCCCACGATGGGGATGCACGGAGAAAACTCTCATTCAAATACCATACATGGCGCCCGGGCCGGCCATCCATCAGTTTGGTACAGGCTTGAAATTCGAGGTCAGTCGCTATCGTCCCCTCTGGCAGCCCTCAGGCCGCATGATTTAACCTCAAAAACGGCATGAGAATAAGTAATCGCAGACTGGCATTTGGCTTGGCCCTGGCAGCCACGATGCTTGCCGTCGCGGCGTTGCCGGCACTGGGCCAGCAGGCCACGCCACCGGCAGCGCCGACGACACAACCGACGACACCGACCACGGAACCGGCTGCGCAGACTCCGGCGCCGGCGCTTCCCGATGCGCCCGTCGCCACTGCTGTTTCTCCCAACGGCCCCACGGTCGTGATGGATACGTCGATGGGCCGCATTACCTGCCAGCTTTTTCAAAAGCAGGCGCCGAACGCCGTGGCCAACTTTATCGGCCTCGCCGAAGGAACCAAAGACTGGACTGACCCGACAACCAACAAGGTGATGCGTCATAAGCGCTTCTACGATGGGACGACGTTCCACCGCGTGATTCCTGAGTTCATGATTCAGGGCGGAGATCCATCCGGTACGGGAGCCGGCGGGCCTGGGTACGCGTTCGACGATGAATTCGATCCCAACCTGAACTTCGACGTACCGGGCCGGCTGGCAATGGCCAACAGCGGCCCCAACACCAACGGGAGCCAGTTCTTTATCACTGAGCAGGCCTATGACTCGCTCAACCAGCACTACACCATCTTTGGCCAGTGCGATGACTCCAGCGTTGCGGTGGTGAAGACCATCGCCCGCGTCGAGCGCGACGCGAACGACAAGCCGCTCTCGCCGGTTGTGCTGCAGAAGGTAACGATTGTGCGCGAAGGCGAAAAGATTCCGCCGCCGCCCGCCCAACCGCAACCGTAAATAGCAATCCTTCCAACTCCACTAACACCGCTAGCTCCGCTTTTTGAATTGAGGACCCCATGGCACTTCTTCCCGGCACCTACGCCGTTTTCAATACCACCGAAGGCAAAATCACCGTCAGGCTGTTTGAGGCCGATGCGCCTGTCACCGTCAAGAACTTCATCGAACTGGCTGAAGGCGCGCGCGAGTGGACGCATCCTGTCAGCCGCGTGAAATCGACCAGCAAGCTCTACGACGGCACTATCTTTCATCGGGTCATTCCCGACTTCATGATCCAGGGCGGCGACCCGGCCGGCAATGGCATGGGCGGGCCCGGATACAAGTTCCAGGATGAGACCAAGGGCTCGCCGCACCGCTTCGACACTCCGGGCAAGCTGGCGATGGCCAACGCCGGGCCCAATACAAATGGAAGCCAGTTTTTTATAACCGTTGCGCCTACAGACTGGCTCACCGGCAAGCACACCATCTTTGGAGAAGTGGCCGAGGGGCAGGACGTCGTGGTAAAGATCTCGAAGGTTGCTCGCAACGCGCAGGACAAGCCGCACAAGCCGGTCGTGCTCGAGTCGATGACGATTGAGCGTGTGGGGTAAACGCAGGCGCGGGGGCAGTGCATTTGCCGCGCGCCGCCATCGAAATAATATCCAGCAAGCCAGGCCCGGTGAGAAGATGTATCATTCCTCATCGGGCCTTTTTCGCCTTTGTAATCGCTTTCCCGTCAATGCCATGCGGACCTGCGCGTTGTGACCCGCAGTTGATTGTTCGCCCACTTCAATCCATCATTGGAGCTCTGGCCATGACCTTTCCTGCCTTGCGTCGCTCTGCGATTCATTTTGCATTCGCTCTCCTCTTCCTGGCTTCAGCCTTTCAACTTTCCTCCCAGGCTCCTGAGGGACGCCGCGGTTATTATTCCAAACCGTCTGTTCATGGCGACACTATCGTCTTCACTTCGGAGGGCGATCTGTGGACAGTGAGCGTGCAGGGCGGCATGGCCCGGCGGCTCACGACCGGCCTGGGTATTGAGAACATGGCACACATCTCGCCCGACGGAAAGACCGTGGCCTTCAGCGCCGATTACGAGGGGCCGCGCGAGGTTTACACCATGCCAATTGACGGCGGACTGCCGCAGCGGCGCACCTGGGATGGAGAGTCGGACCCCGCAGGCTGGACTCCTGATGGCCGGCTCATGATCGCAACCGGGCGCTACTCCACGCTGCCCGAATCGGAGCTGGTGCTGATGGACGATCATGGCGGTCGCGATATTGTGCCGTTGGCGCAGGCCTATGAGGGAGCTTATTCGGCAGACGGTCACACACTTTATTTCACGCGCTGGCGAAGGCAGTGGAGCGAGACCAAGCGATACAAAGGCGGCTGGGCCGAGAACATCTGGAGCTTTGACGGCAAGAACGAAGCCGTGCCGCTAACCAGCAATTACAAGGGCACATCGACCAATCCTATGTTTTGGAACGGCCGCGTCTATTTTCTTTCCGACCGCGACGGGGTGATGAATGTCTACTCCATGACAACTGATGGCCACGACGTGAAAGAAGAGAGCCATCAGAAGATATTCGACGTGGAGTCGGCTTCGCTCGACGATGGCCGCATCGTGTACGCGTCGGGCGCCGGTTTGTGGCTGCTCGATTTGAAGACCGGACAGGATGCTGTCATCCCCATTACGCTGGTCTCGGATTTCGACCAGCTACGCCAGCACTGGGTGACAAAGCCCCTGCAGTATCTAACGGCGGCGCATATCTCTCCCGACGGTTCACAGGTTGTGCTAACAGCGCGTGGCCAAATCTGGGTAATACCGGCTAAGACCGGCCGCGACGTGAAGGTCGCGGGCGAATCCGACGTGCGCTACCGCGCGGCGCGCTTCCTGCCAGACGGCAAGAATATCGTTGCGTTATCGACCAAGACAGGCGAGACGGAGTTCTGGAAGTTCGCGGCGAATGGCGAAGGCTCGCCGGAGCAATGGACCAACGATGCAAAGGTGCTGCGCTGGGATGGAGTTCCCTCCCCCGACGGCCTGTGGCTGGCGCATCGCGACAAGGATCAGCAGCTATGGATCTACGACATCAAGAACAAAACCGACAAGCGCATTGCGCAATCGATGAACGGCGACTTCGATCAATTGACCTGGTCGCCCGATAGCCGCTGGCTGGCCTTCAACGAAACCGCCGACAATACCTTCGACCAGGTGAAGGTGCTCAATATTGCGTCGGGCGAGATCAAGGATATCACCTCCGATCGTTTCAACAGCGAGGATCCGGCGTGGAGCTCGGATGGGAAGTGGCTGTATTTCCTCTCAGACCGCAACCTGAAGACGACAATTCGCTCTCCATGGGGGCCGCGCGCGCCGCAACCGCACTTCGACCGGACGATGAAGATCTACGAGCTGGCCCTGACACCAGGATTGCGCTCCCCGTTTTTGCCGGCCGATGAGTTGCATCCCGACACTGCGGAAAATAAGGATACTGAGAAACCCGATACCGAAAAGAAGGACGACACCGCGCCAGCGGCTGCAGGAGACAAGAAGCCGGCCGGCGCCGACAAAAAGACAGACAACAAAGAGAGCGATAAGACCGGGGGCAAGGAGGAGAAAAAGCCGCCGGAAGTGAAGATCGACTTCGCCGATCTCGATTCGCGTCTCGACGAGGTTCCGGCTCCGCCGGGCAACTACGATTTGCTCCAGGCCACCGACAAACGGCTCTGCTGGATGAACAGCAGCGACGGTGCAGAGCCGAAAGCCGCGCTGCAATGCTTTGACATAGCCAATAAGGGCGACGAACCCGATACGGTGCTATCTGACATCAAGGGCTACGAGATTTCGCTCGACCGCAAGAAGATCCTGGTTTACAAAGGCGACAACTTCTTCGTCTTTAACGCAGACGTGAAGGGCTCAGGACTGGCCGACGCCAAGGCTCTTGCGAAAAGCCAGGTCGATCTTTCGCACTGGACGATCTCGACCAATCCGCGCGCTGAGTTTCGCGGGATCTTTATCGATGCGTGGCGGCTTGAGCGCGACTATTTCTACGATCGCAATATGCAGGGCGTGAATTGGGTGGCAATGCGCGATCGTTACCTGCCGCTGGTGGACCGCGTGGCCACCCGTGATGAGTTGAATGCGGTGATTGCGCAGATGGTAAGCGAACTCTCGGCGTTGCACACATTCGTGCGTGGCGGCGACGACCGCAAATCCGCCGACAAGATTGAAACAGCCACGCTGGGCGCGGTGTTACGCCGCGACGAAAAGGCCGGCGGCTACGTAGTGGAGCACATCTACGAGCACGATCCCGACTTGCCCGACCAGGCGCCTCCTCTGGCGCGGCCCGATTCGCTGGTGAAGGAAGGCGAGACGATCGTCAGCATCGACGGCCAGAACCTGCTGAACGTGAGCGACGAGCGCGAGTTGCTGCGCGGCAAGGCTGGACAGCAGGTGATGCTCGAGGTGAAGAACGCAAAGGGCGAGACCCGCAATGTGCTGGTAAAGCCCATCGATGAAGGTACCGACGATCGCATGCGTTATGCGGAGTGGGAGTACACGCGCCGCGCCAAGGTCGATGATGCATCGAAGGACACCATCGGCTACGTCCACCTGCAGGCGATGGGCTCGGGGGACATCGACCAGTGGGCGCGCGATTACTTCCCCGTTTTCGACCGGCAGGGACTGATCATCGATGTGCGCCACAACGAGGGTGGCAACATTGACTCGTGGCTGCTGGGCGAGCTGTTGCGCAAAGCTTGGTTCTACTGGCAACCCCGCGTCGGCAACCCCATATGGAACATGCAGTATGCCTTCCGCGGCCACATCGTGGTTCTGTGCGATGAGCAGACGGCATCGGACGGCGAGGCTTTCAGCGAGGGCTTCAAGCGCCTGCACCTCGGAACGCTGATCGGCATGCGCACCTGGGGCGGCGAAATCTGGCTCTCGGGGAGCAACAGACAGGCCGATAACGGCGTGGCAACCGCGGCCGAGACTGGCGTATATGGTCCAGATGGAGTGTGGCTTATTGAAGGCCACGGCGTCGATCCCGACAAGGTGGTCGATGACCCGCCGCACGCAACGTTTGAAGGCGCCGATGCACAACTCGATGCGGCCATCGATCTGCTCAAGCAGGAGATCAAGGATGATCCGCGGCCTGTACCGCCGCATCCGCCCTATCCTGATAAGGCGTTCAAGTATCAGCAGTGAATCTCGCGGAGGGAGCAGAGGCCTTCGGGCTTCTGAATCGTACGCAAACCATGATTTCGGGGCTGTAGCCTCGGAAAGCACGCGTGAGGTCCGCCATGCCCGCAAACGGAATCATCGATATTCGCAGCAATCATTCGGTTGACGTAACCGTTCAAAAACTCACGAGCATTCTTGAATCGAAGGCCGTGACTCTCTTCGCGCTCGTGGATCATAGCGGCGAAGCGGCCAAAGTTGGAATGACGATGCGCCCCACCAGGCTGCTCATCTTCGGCAGCCCGAAGGCCGGGACGCCGCTGATGCAGGCCGCACCGAGTGTCGCGATCGATCTGCCTCTCAAAATCCTGGTTTGGGAGGATGCGAACGGGCAAGCCTGGGTCTCATATAATTCGCCGGAGTATCTGCGAGATCGCCATAACCTGCCCTCAGAGCTGATGGCCAACATTGCCGTGATAGAGGCGCTGGCGGCAAAGGCAGCGGAATAATCGCTCGATTCCGGATAGTCAGCTTTTCGCGCACAACCGCAACAGCTCTTGACCGAATCGCTCAACCTTCGCAGGCCCGATTCCATCAATGGCAAGCAGCTGGCTGGGAGTTGCGGGCCGTGCGGCAGCAAGCACGTTTAACGTCCGGTCGTGCAGCACCACGTACGCCGGAACCTTCAGTCGTATCGCCTCTGCCGCGCGCCACTGCTTTAACCGCGCCGCCAAATCTTCCTGCTCCGGAGTTAATTTTACCGGCGCCGCAGCCGTTTCGGGTTTCGTGCCCATGCTGCCGGCAACGGTTTTCGCTTTCTTGGTCCGCGCCGGCGCTTCAAATCTCCCGCCAAATTCATCCGCAACCCCGTCGCCGATCAGCAGCGCCAGCGGCGTCATCGGCCGCACCTCCAGCCCGGCCGCAGTCAGCCGCACTTTGCGGAAATGTATCAACTCTCCATCTTTCTCAAACTCCGCCCCTTCAATCTCGATCAATCCCGCCCGCGTCATGGCGTCCAACAGCCCGTCGAATTCGTTGCGGCTGACCCTCCCCACCAGATCGAGGCTCCGCTGCAGCGTTCCCGCGGCCTTATAGTCCACCGGCCGCAGCTCATCCACGATCCTCTGCGCAATCTCGCGTTCCGCAGCCGTGGCCCTGCGGAACTGCCGCAGCACCGCACCAGCCGGATTGCACACGTCGCATTTGCCGCACGTCCTGCCCGCATCGCCTACATCTCCAAAATGCCGCACCAGGTCCGACATCCGGCACTCGCTCGATGCGGTGTACCGCACCACCTTCTCAAACTGCTCCGCGCGCAATTGCGCCTGGATAGTGTAGGTTTTCTTCCACTCCGTGCCGCCGCGCGTTACGCTGCCCCCAAAATCCACCTGCGCGCCACCGTGAATCTCCAGTTTTTCCAACGCCTTGTCGAACTCTTCTTCGCCCAGTTTTGAGGCCGCACGCAACTCCTCAACCTGTTTTGGCTCTTCTCCAAGATCGCTGAAAACCTGTTTCAGATGCTCCACCGGCGGATAATCGCGTTGCAGAAAAAAGTCGCGTGTTTTCTGATCGGCATACGAGTGCATCAGGTAAGTCCGGCTCGGAGCCCCATCGCGTCCTGCGCGCCCGATTTCCTGGTAGTAGCCCTCCAGCGTCGCCGGCAGTCCGGCATGAATCACCGTGCGAATATCAGCCTTGTCGATCCCCATTCCAAATGCGATGGTCGCCACCACTACGTCAATCTCACCCGCCTGAAAGGCCGTCTGAACCCGCTCCCGCGTAACTGCGTCCAGTCCGGCGTGGTATGCAGAGGCAGCAATCCTGTCTGCACGACCGGCTCCTTTTAAACCTGGACCGCCCATAAGACATGCCGCCAGATACTCCGATTGTTTTCTCGAAGCGGCGTAGACTATGGCCGGTCTCCGCGTGCGATCGGCCAGAAGATTGAAGATCGTCCTCGCGCGCTCGGGCACTGGAACCTCGACCACCTCGATCGCCAGATTCTCTCGCCGGAACCCGTGAATGAATTTCGCAGGCCGCTTCATTCCCAGTTGTTCCAGGATGTCAGCCTGCACCTCTGGCGTCGCAGTTGCGGTCATCGCGATCACCGGGGTCCCTGCGAACCCCGCCTTGCAGCTCGAATCGCGAACCGGCGCGGTACTTTCAGAATGCCCGTCAGCCCCGCGCAATCCGGGCAAATAGCGTCCCAGCATCCTGTAATCCGGCCTGAAGTCGTGGCCCCATTGCGAGATGCAATGCGCTTCGTCGATCGCAATCAGTGCCAGCTTTTTCTTAGCCAGCATCTCAACAAATCCCGGCACTCGCAGCCGCTCGGGCGCAATGAACAGGAATTGCAACGCGCCTTGCAGATACTCCACGCATGCCTGCCGCGCCACGGCGCGCTCAAGGCCCGAGTGAATCCGCGCCACGCGCAGTCCAAGCGATGAAAGTTTTGCCGCCTGGTCTTCCATCAGCGCAATCAGCGGCGAAATCACCAGCGCCGTGCCGCCCCGCGCAATCGCCGGCAGCTGGTAGCAGAGCGACTTCCCTGCTCCCGTCGGCATCACCAGCAAGAGGTCGCGTCCCGCCATCGCCGCACGGCATACGTCCTCCTGGCCAACCCTGAACCGCTCAAAGCCAAATACCGTTCGCAGCAATTCAGCCAGTTCGTTTGAGCCGCCTGGCGCATTCGAGATTGAGGGAGTCGTCAACAGAAAAATCCGGCCTGAAAAAGCCCGTTCGAGAAATAGACCAGGGCCTTCCTCAACTTTACAGGAGCACCACGATCCTTCACATTGCGCCGCAGCTGATTTCAAACACCCGCAAACGCCAATTAAAGTAATACATATTGACTGTTTCATCTTTTATCCAACAAGGCATTGAGATTCCGATTCGTGAGCACACCCAACGAAACCACGCCAACTGAAACATTGAAAGACTCGCCCTCCGCGAAATCGATCCAGCGGAGCGGCGCTTCTCATGCGTGGCGCGCTCTGCAGCATCGCAATTTCAGGCTCTTCTTTGGCGGCCAATCCATCTCGCTCGTCGGCACGTGGATGACGCGCATCGCCACCTCGTGGCTGGTATACAAATTGACAAAATCGGCGATGGTGCTGGGCACGGTGAGCTTCGCCGGCCAGATTCCTACGTTTCTGCTCGCGCCGTTTGCCGGCGTCTGGATCGATCGTCTCGAGCGCCGGCAGGTGCTGGTGTGGACGCAGACCCTGGCCATGGTGCAGTCTCTGCTGCTGGCCGCGCTCACCTTCTCTCACCACATCAACATTGCATGGATTCTGGGCCTGAGCGTCATGCAGGGCTTCATCAACGCTTTCGATATGCCCGGCCGCCAATCGTTCATGGTGCAGATGGTCGAAGACCGCGCGGATCTCGGCAACGCCATCGCCATCAACTCTTCAATGGTGAACATGGCCAGGCTTATCGGGCCCTCGCTGGCCGGAATGATCATCGCCGTCAGCAGCGAGGCGTGGTGCTTTCTCATCGATGGCCTCAGCTACCTCGCCGTCATCGCTTCCCTGCTGGCCATGCACCTGAATGTCGCCGCGGTAAGCAGAAAATCCACGTCGACTTTCACCGAACTGAAAGAAGGCTGGACGTACGTATCGGGTTTTCTGCCCATCCGCACTATTCTCTCGCTCTTCGCCGTCGTCAGCCTGATGGGCATGCCGTTTGTGGTGTTGATGCCCGTATTCGCCGTCAAAGTGCTGCGCGGCGGACCGCATACGCTCGGCTTCCTGATGGGCGCAATGGGGGTGGGCGCGCTCATCTCGGCCCTTTCCCTGGCCGCCCGCAAAAGCGTGCGCGGGCTCATCCGCATCATTCCCGTCTCGGCAATCGTCTTCGGCCTGGGACTGATCGGCTTCGGGCTCTCGCGCCTCGTCTGGCTTTCGCTGATCGCGGTGCTGGTTGCCGGAATGGGCATGATGCAGGGGATGGCCGCGAGCAACACCGTGATCCAGACCATTGTGAGCGAAGACAAGCGCGGCCGGGTAATGAGCTATTACACCATGGCGTTCGTCGGCATGGCTCCTTTTGGCAGCCTGCTGGCCGGCACCATGGCCAGCGCCATCGGCGCGCCCCTGACGGTAATGGTGAACGGTGCGGCCGTGATTCTGGGAGCGGCTTGGTTCATGACGAGGTTTCCGGCATTACGCCGCGCGGTCCGGCCCATCTACCAGGAACTCGGCATCATTCCCCGGCCCGAAGAGATACCGGCGCCCGAAGGAATTCAATCTTGAGGACGCAATTGATTGCGGTCTGAACAAGGCAAAAAAAAGAGCGAAGACCACCGGGTACGGTCCCCGCTCCTGGCTAAAGTCTCAATCGAAATGGTCACAGACCAACTTGGTCAGGTAATCCTATCGATGAAAACAATAGCAATTTAGTAAATAGCCGGTCCTGAATGCAAGTGAAACTTTCTGAATTTTTCTCGCTATCAGCCTGAATTATCGGGTTTTATTCCACTTGTAACGAAAAACGGATGAATCGGCGATGGCATGCTAAAGCCTGTGTCGTTATGGGCTTCGACCACTCGGGCCGGCGGTCGGTGTCGTCTTTTTTGCAGCTATTTAGAAATAGGTCTGCACCGCCTCGATCACCCGGTATTCGCTGTCGACCACCGGAATGACCCGCCACTTGTCGAAGGTGAGGCAGGGGTGACAGATATTGAACCCCACCATCTCGCCGGGGCGAACCTCATCCCCGGGAGGAACATCAAGGAACGCATGCTGGTCCATAATGCGGGTGAGCCGCCACCCAGCCGGAGCCGGCGCTGGAATTACATCTCTTCCCGGCCGGAAATAGAGGGCGGGGACGGGCAGCCCCGAGTCGAACGCGGCGTCCCGCCTTCCCAGCCCCACAATCGCCCGGCCGGGCTCCGGAACTGATTGAATATAGGCCCAGATGTGCAGAGCGCACTCCAGGTCCGAACCAATTTCGCGGGCCACCCGGTTCGATCCGAGAATCCGCGCCTGGGCTTCGCGGTAGTGCCCGGCATCGTGCGTCAGGTAGCAGCCGGGGCGCAGCACGATCTCCACTTCAGGACCGAGCCCGGCGGCTGAAAACTCCTCGGCCACAACGTCATACCACGTAGATCCAGCGCCAGAAAGCAGCACGGGCGACTGGCCGAAGCGACCTTCGCCGATTAATCGCCGCGTCGAGTCGACGGCCCTTTTGAGCAGCTCCCTCACTTGAGCCTCGTCATTCAGGACTCCCTCGTAAACCTCCACTCCGCTCAAAACCACCGCGCCATTCGAGCGTTCAATCGCCGCCAGCACCTGATCCATTTGCTCGCCATTGCGAACACCGGCGCGGCCGCCCTCGACCCCCAACTCCAGCAGCACGTTGAGCCGTTGCCCGCGCTCGGCAAAGTACGCGCTCAAAAGGTCAACCAGGTCCGCTGAATCGACAAGGCAGTAAAACGCGAAACCGGGATCGGCCAGAAGCTCGCTGACGATAGCCATATTGCGCCGGCCCACAAGCTGGTTGGCCATCAGCACGCGGCGCACCCCGTGGCGCCAGGCGACCAGGGTCTGGTGCGCCGTTGCCAGCGTGATTCCCCATGCGCCGTGCTCAAGCTGCATCTCAAACAGCCGCGGCGCCATGGTCGTCTTGCCGTGCGGGGCCAGCTTCACCCCATAAGCCCGAACGAACTCCTGCATCCAGCGCAGATTGTGCTCAAGCTTTTCCTTGTAAAGCACGGCGGCGGGCAGGCTCAGGTCTTCACGAAGCAGGTTCCAGCCAAGCGCAGCGGCCTGAGCGGGATCGAAGGCCTGATCGGCAGCCCCGATACCCTTGTTAAGCGGATCAATCGTTGAGTGATTGGTGGGCTCAAAGCTGAGACCCGGATTCATAGCTCGATTCATATAATGATTCTCTCGCAGCAGCGTGGGAGTGATGTATTCGAAGACAGGAGCCCCGTGGCTTTACTCTGGATACTGACGCCAATTGCATGTCGCATTCCGCTTTCATCATTCGTAACGCCACGGTCGTTGACGGCAGCGGCGCGTCGGCTGCTACCGCCGATGTCGCCGTTGACGACGGCCGCATCGTCGCCGTCGGACCAGCGCTTGACGGCCCCGCCGAACATATATTCGACGCCCGAGGCCTTGCCCTCGCTCCCGGCTTTATCGACGTTCACACCCACGACGATCTTGCGGTGATTGCGAATCCCCCCATGCTGCCCAAGATTTCCCAGGGCGTTACTACCGTGATCGTGGGCAATTGCGGCATCAGTGCTGCGCCCGTCACGCTACTCGGCGCACTCCCCGAACCCATGAACCTGCTGGGCGATCCGGGCGAATTTCGCTATCCGAACTTCGCCGCCTACCGCCGCGCAATCGATGAAGCCCGGCCCGCGGTGAATGTGGCCGCGCTGGTGGGCCATACCGCGCTGCGCTCGAATCACATGGACCACCTGGACCGCCCAGCCGCATCGAGCGAGAGCGCTGCCATGCGCGCGCAGCTCGAAGAGGCGCTGGATGCGGGCGCGCTTGGTCTTAGCACCGGTCTGGCCTATCTCTCAGCCAACGCGGCCAGCACTGAAGAGGTGCTGGAGCTCGCCCGCCCTCTTGCCGCCGCAGGCGCGGTCTATGCAACCCATATGCGCACTGAAGCAGATGGGATTCTCGATGCGATGCACGAAGCTTTCGAGATCGGGCAAGGCAGCAAGGTTCCCGTCGTCATCTCGCATTTGAAATGCGCGGGCGTCGCCAACTGGGGACGAAGCGGCGAAGTGCTTGCCGCCCTCGATGCTGCTCGCCGGTCGCAGCAGGCCGGATGCGATTGCTATCCTTACGCTGCAGGTTCGAGCACGCTCGATCTTCGCCAGGTGGACGAGCGCGTGAAGATCGCCATCACCTGGAGCGCGCCACATGCTGAAATGGCCGGCAAGACGCTGGCTGAGATTGCTTTAACATGGCAGACCACGCAACTTGAAGCTGCACGACGCCTTCAACCTGCCGGCGCCATTTACCACAGCATCTCTGAAACCGATATGCAGACGATTCTGCGCCATCCCGCCACCATGATCGGCTCTGATGGCCTGCCCAGGGATCCGCGCCCTCATCCACGGCTGTGGGGCGCATTCCCGCGCGTTCTGGGCCGCTACTGCCGCGACGAGGCGCTCTTCAGCTTGCCTGAAGCCATCTATAAAATGACCGGACTTCCTGCGCAGCGCTTCAGCCTCGATGGGCGCGGGTTCATCCGCGTGGGGCTCGCCGCCGACATCGTGCTCTTCGATCCGAACACGATCATCGACGCGGCATCCTGGTCAGAACCCATTAAGCCGGCGACGGGAATTGAAGCGGTGTGGGTGAACGGAATCCTCTCGTATACGGCTGCCGGCGCAACCGGAAATCGCGCCGGGCGTTTTATTGCACGCGGAAAACCGAACTGGATTCGGTAACCGGCTTCGCTCTTATAGACTGGATCAGCGCGTCAGATATGCCTGGCATCGATACTCACAGCATCTTTTTGCTCTCCGCGGCGGTTGTTTCGGTCATCGCGCTCATCTTCATGATCGCGGTGGTCAAGCTCAATCCCGTCATCACGCTGCTCATCACTTCGCTGGCCCTCGCCGTAGTTGTGGGCATGCGGCCCACCCTGGTCATTCACTCCTTTGAAACCGGCGTGGGCGGAACGCTCGGCCACATCGCGATCATTGTGGGCCTGGGCACCATGCTCGGCAAGATGATGGCCGAGTCGGGCGCATCCGACCGCATTGCCTACACGCTCATTCGCGCCTTCGGTGAGAAAAACGTTCCCTGGGCCATGATGACCGTCGCGCTCATCGTAGGCTTGCCCGCCTTCTTTGAGGTTGCCTTCGTCCTCATCGTGCCCATCCTGTATACGGTCGCGCGCCGCACCAACACATCGCTGGTGCTGGCCGGCATACCCATGGTAGCGGGGCTTTCGGTGGTTCACGGACTGGTGCCTCCGCACCCCGCGGCAACCATGGCCGTCACCATCTACCACGCCGACATGGGCCGTACCATCTTTTATGCGCTCCTCGTCGGCATACCCACGGCCATCATTGCCGGGCCGCTTTACGCCAAGCTGATCGCACCACACGTGCATATCTCGCTTGAAAACCCCATGGCCGATCAGCTCGCCGGTCACGATGAAGGCCGCAGCCTGCCCGGCTTCTGGATCAGCGTGCTTACCATTCTGCTGCCTGTGATCCTGATGCTCGTTGGCAGTTGGGCCGACAAGTTTTCAACCGCCGGCAGCGGCCTCAACGAAACCCTCAAGCTCCTGGGCAACGACGATATGGCGCTGCTCATCGGAGCCGTGTGCAGTTTCATCACGCTTGGCACGATGCGTGGCTTCTCGCGCGCAACCATCCTGCGTTTCAGCAATGAGTGCCTGGCTCCAACAGCGGCCATCACGCTGCTCATCGGCGCGGGCGGCGGATTCGGTCGCGTGTTGCAGGATAGCGGCGTTTCGAATGCAATCATAGCCATTGCCATGCGCGGCCACGTGCCAATTCTGCTGATGGCGTGGGGACTCGCCGCCATGTTGCGGCTGGCAACAGGCTCGTCCACGGTCTCGATGGCCACCGCAGCCAGCATCGTTGCGCCCATCGCCGCGCACACGGTGGGAGTGCACCCCGAGCTGTTGGCCATCGCAACCGGCGCCGGCGCGCTGATCTTCTCGCACGTCAACGACGGCGGCTTCTGGATCGTGAAAGAATATTTCAACATGAGCGTCGGCGAGACGATGAAGACGTGGTCCGTTGCCGAGACGATTATTGCTGTGGTCGGACTCGTCTTTACATCGATTCTCTGGCACTTCGCATGAGATTTGAACATGACTGATTATTCGCGTAGAGATGTTATGAAAACGGCCGGCGCATTTGCGCTGATGAGCAGCGGATTGCGCGCACGGCGCGCGTTTGCTGCGGGCGCCACGGAAACAACGGCGTTCGTTGGCACCTACAACACCCGAAGCGACGGCCACGGCGAAGGGATCTACAGTTTTCGCGTGAACCTCGAAAATGGCGAGTTGACCAATCGCAAGCTTGCGGTGAAGACTCCAAACCCGACTTGGATCGCGATCCATCCTTCGAAGAAGTTCCTTTACGCAATCAATGAGGTGACTGATTTTGCCGGCGGCACAGGTTCGGTAATCGCGTTCGCTATCGAGCAGGGCAGCGAGTTACGGATGCTGAATATAGTCAGCTCTACCGGCGCAGGCCCGGCGCACATGAGCCTCGATGCGAGCGGCAAATTCGCATTTGTGGCGAACTACGTGGGCGGCAGCATCGCGGTTCTGCCGGTGCATGACGACGGCTCGCTCGGCGACGCAGTCGATGTGCATCGCGACCTGAACATGGTCGGTCCGGCTCGCCCAGCCGATGCGCCGCCAGGCAGCTTTGCTATTAGCGGCCACGACGCTCCGCACGCGCACATGATCGCCGCTGACCCAGCCAACAAGTTTGTGCTCTCAACCGATCTGGGCCAGGACCGCCTTTACACCTATGCCTTCGATTCCAACACCGGTAAGCTCACCTCGCGCAGTTTCCTGGCTCTGCTCGGAGGCGTTGGTCCGCGACATTTCGCCTTCCATCCCCATAGCCAATGGATGTACCTCGTCACCGAAGAAAGCTCGCAGATCGT
>Ga0335072_10007224_pt1 | contig 16191 bp, 14 predicted proteins | sample Lox_Sample_21_FD_206725 | JGI IMG/M metagenome (GOLD analysis project Ga0335072, IMG submission 206725) | Soil microbial communities from Loxahatchee National Wildlife Refuge, Florida, United States - Lox_Sample_2.1 | ecosystem: Environmental > Terrestrial > Soil > Wetlands | place: USA...
GCGTCTGGTATGGGCGACCGAGATCCTTGCGCAGATCGATGCGGCCGTTCTCGCCGAAATTCGCAATGGGTTGCCCTGTCTCCGCGTCGAGGCAGTAGAGGTAGTTCATCACTCCCGCGAAGATGCGACCGTGCGTGCCGTCATCAAAAAAAGCCATGCCGCGCGCAGGTTGCGTGCCCGCGATGCCAGGGTCGAATTTCCATTTCAATATGCCGGTGGCAGCGTCGAGCGCGATGATCTTTTGCGAGGGCGTGTAGGCGTAGAGTGTGCGGCCCACGATGAGGGGATTGTCCTGGATCTGACCGGTCTCGCCGGTATCGAAGCGCCAGGCAACCGCAAGGCGATGAACGTTGGCGCGATTGATCTGCGAGAGGCGCGAATAGTGATCGCCTGTGGGTGAGCCATTGTAGACCGGCCAGTCGCTATCAGTTTGCGCGCCGCTTTTTTGCGCGAGACCCTTTTGCGCGAGACAGGGATCGGAAGCGAAGATTGCGAGAAGACAGAGAATGACCGAATGAAGCGGCGCTCGCATGAGCATGGACGCGGTAGCCCCCGGGTGTGCGGCTCAAGAATACACGGCGAGGAGGCGAGAAGCACAAGCCTATTAGGCGAGCGCGCCGGTTCAGGCAGAATGCCTGGGCGGGAGCCTGGTTCTGGAACCATGCCGGGTCTTTTCTTCGTCGAGGCCGGTCGAGTCAGCGGGATCGACGGTCCCGAGAGAGTCGTTGACCATTCCGTTGTCGGGCTTCTTCTCCTTCTTGGCTGGTGGGGCGGGTTCTTGTGTATCGGTGTGTTGCGGTTTTTTGTTCATGCACAGTTGGATGCGCCACCGCGCCCGTCGCGACACTGCCTGGACTCGCCACTCCTGCAACGACTACCTCGAATCGCATTAGCTTGGTTGGGAGGCGTGGAGAAATAACCGCCGGCGAGATTGGCGCTGATGCGAGCGCTACGAGTTAAGAAGGCAATCCTCCTCTCTCCCTCTAACGCCTTGACAGGTGCGTGTAACAAATATTTGACATACATCGCAAACAACGTTATCTTTGCCAGTGTTAAACATTTTTGACAGGAGTGATTCGCAATGGCGACAGGTCTTTCCTACCGGGAGAAGTCACTTTACGCCTCACTGGCAGCCGAACTGATCGTGTACGGCCCTTATTTCTTCCTGCACCGCGAGAACTCCCTCAACAAGGTTGTGGGCATGATTGTGGGAATCATCGTGCTGCAGGTCATTCTGCAATCGGTGATCGCAGCCGTAACGCGGAACCGCGTAACGGACGAACGTGACCGCCAGATCGAGCTGCGCGGCTATCGAGCCGGGTATTTGATGATTACGTCGCTGATGGTGATTGGGCTGGGCCTGTTGTGGTTTCACGCAACAGCGGGAAATCTCCATCTGGATAGCCGGATGGTTGGACTCCATTTTCTGAGTGTCTTCTTTGGCATGCTGGTGATTGCGGATATTACGAAGACTGCCGCGCAGATTGTGTCGTATCGGAGAGGGCTTTGATGCCTGCAATTCGCAACCAGATCAAGGAACTCCGGGCCCTGCGGGAGATGACGCAGCAGGAACTCGCCGATCGAGTGGGAGTGACCCGCCAGACTGTGATCGCGATGGAGCAGGACAAGTATTCGCCTTCGCTCGAGACTGCGTTCAAGGTCGCAATCGTGCTGGGAGTGCCGATTGAACAGTGCTTTCAATACGCCCCGCGCGGCAAGCGTTGACCCGGTGTTGAGCGCGGCTGAGTAATCGGGGATCGAAGGCCGGCGTCGCAAAGCGGATTAAGCAAACGGCGCAGTTGGCGTTTGGTCCAGCCGGAAAACGCCCTGATCGAGGCCTGCGCGGATTCGCCGGGCGATGGACGCGGCGTCGGCTTCATCGTCGCTGATTTCATGTTTGGGGAGACCCTCAAACATCGCATAGAAATCGCGATACACGCTGTAGTCTGCGATCTTCCCTTCAGGCCGGGCAGCCGCCCGCTGTTCACAGGTCGCGATGCTGGGCCTCAAGACGACGAAATCAAGAGGAATTTCCTTCAGGATCTTGCGGGCGGTATCGAGGAAGTTCAAAGGAAAAGAAAAGTCCAGCAGCACTTCGTATCCACCCCGCGCGAGAGGTATGGCGGCAGCCGTCACCGAACGCATGAGCAATCGGAAGCGTTCTCTTTGAGGCTTCTCGTCCGGTTTTGCGAAGAGCGACCAGAAAGTATCGCCCTCGAGATAACAGAGCGGTGGTGGAGAGATCGCCAACAGTTCCCGCGCGACGGTAGTTTTGCCCGACCCGATAGGACCCGAGAGCATCACGACGGACATTACGCCCTCCTGCACGCGATTCTATTGCAATGGTTTTACGACTGGATAAATCACGCACTCCCCGGGTTTGACGTCCGATTCCGGGCACCGAAGGCTTTGCCGGTAAGGAGACAATGGAGCGATTGCCGGCTTAGAGCGACTGCTTGGCGAGGAAACGCTCCATGAACTTGGTATCGAAGTTGCCGGCTTGAAAATCGGGGTCCTGGAAGATGCCCTGGTGCAGAGGGATCGACGAGTCGATTCCCTCCACAACGAATTGCGACAGCGCGCGCTGCATGCGGACCATGGCTTCGGCGCGGTCGTGCCCGTAGGTGATGAGCTTGGCGATGAGCGAATCGTAATAGGGCGGAACAACGCCCTCAGAGTATTGGGCGGTGTCGATGCGGACGCCGTTGCCGCCGGGCACGTTGAAGGCGGTGATCTTCCCGGCAGAGGGCGTGAACTTCTGCGGGTGCTCGGCGTTGATGCGGCACTCGATGGCGTGACCGCGCAGTTCGAGCTCTTTGGGGAGAATCGCATCGAGCTTCTCGCCGGCGGCGATGCGCAGTTGTGCCTTGACGAGGTCGATTCCGGTGATGAATTCGGTGACCGGGTGCTCGACCTGGATGCGCGTGTTCATCTCAATGAAGTAGAGCTGCCGGTCTTCGTCCATGAGGAACTCGACCGTGCCGGCGTTCTGGTAGCCGATTTCGGTAAGACAACGGCAGAGAGTGCGCCCGATTTCGTCGCGCATTTTGGGCGTTACCTGGAGCGATGGCGCCTCTTCGATGAGCTTTTGATGGCGTCGCTGGATGGAGCACTCGCGCTCAAAGAGCGAAACCACGCTGCCGTGTTCGTCGGCTAGAATCTGGAACTCGATGTGGCGCGGCTGCTCGATGAACTTTTCCATGTAGAGTTCGCCGTTGCCGAAGGCATTGGCAGCCTCGGTGTAGGCGGCCTGGAAGAGATTGGGCAGTTCTTCGCCGGCGCGCACGATGCGCATGCCGCGTCCCCCTCCGCCGGCCTTGGCCTTGAGAATGACCGGATATCCGACCTTCGCGGCCCACTCCTGCGCTTCTTCGGTGGTGGCAATGACGCCGTCGGAGCCGGGAAGGATGGGCACTTTGGCCTTTTTCATGGCCTGACGGGCCTTCTCCTTTTCGCCCATGAGGCGCGTCACTTCGGGCGGAGGTCCGATGAACTTGATGTTGGAGGCGCGGCAGACCTCGGCGAAGTTGGCGTTCTCGCTGAGCAGGCCATAGCCGGGATGAATGGCCTCGACGTTGGCGATCTCGGCTGCGGAGATGACGGCGGGAACATTGAGATAGCTGTCGGCAGGGCGAGGCGGGCCGATGCAGATAGCCTCGTCGGCAAAGCGAACATGAAGCGAGTTGCGATCGGCTTCACTGTAAACGGCGACGGTGCGGATGCCGAGCTCGCGGCAAGCGTTGATGACCCGCAGCGCAATTTCGCCGCGATTTGCAACCAGAACCTTACTGAACATTCATTTCCTTTAAAGTAAGCCGAGTTAGGGGAGTGAGCGAAATGGCCAGAGTCGGGGATTCGAGATCAATCAAGTACGTGGGTGATTTCCTCATGCGCGTGAGTATATTGAATCGCTGATCCAAGGTTCCTGACTCCGCAAGGTTCGTCAACAACGGTAACCTCCCTAATCCAGACGAATGGAAAAGAGAGGTTGTCCAAACTCGATGGGCTGTCCGTTGGAGACGAGGCACTTGACTATAGTTCCGGTCGCGTCGGATTCGATTTCGTTCATCAGCTTCATGGCTTCGACGATGCAGATGACCTGCCCCTTTTCTACATGGTCGCCTGCAACCACAAAGGCTGCTGAGCCGGGCGAGGGCGAGCCGTAAAACGTGCCGACAATCGGCGATTTGAGCAAGTGGATCCCGGTCTCCGGCTCGACGGACAGCGGCGGTGGTGGCGGCTCAGGTGGATGCGCAGGGTGTAGGGCTGGGGCCTGGGGAGCAGGAACGTTCCCTGGCGCGGCCGGATAACCGGCAGGCGAGCTGAATTTGAGCCGTATCTTCGTGTCACCGCGGTCGAGATCGAACTCGGCAACCTGGTACTGCTTCAGAAACTCAATGAGTTCTTTAAGATCCTGGATATCCTCTGGTTTCATTCGTTCCTTAGTTCTCTTCCGGTTGCGGGGCGATTGTATCAAAGCTCGATGAGTGCCTTGGGCGCGGGAGTGAGCACCTGACCTCCGTTGCGGGTTACAGCAACCATGTCTTCGATGCGAATGCCGAACTTGCCCGGCAGGTAGATGCCCGGTTCGATGGTGATGACCATGCCTGGAAGGAGCCGGTTGGGCTGTCCGGCGCCGACACGGGGCGACTCGTGAATCTCCAAACCAACCCCATGGCCGGTGGAGTGGGAAAAAGCATCTGCCAATCCCGCCTTGCGCAACACGCTGCGGGCAGCCTCGTCTACGTCAGCGCATTTAACGCCGGCTCCAACCGCCGCGACCCCGGCTTCCTGTGCTTCAAGAACCGATTGGTAGGCGTTGCGTTCAATGGCCTTTGGAGCTCCAAAATGAACCGTGCGCGTCATATCGGAGCAATAACCATTGAGAATAACACCGAAGTCGAGGGTCAGAAAGCCGCGGACCGGGAGACGGGCCCTGGTGGCGTGACCGTGGGGCAAAGCCGATCGCGGACCGGAAGCGACGATGGTGTCAAACGACATGCCTTCGGCGCCCATGAGACGGGCCCGATGCTCGAGTTCAGCGGCGATTTCGATCTCCTCCATGCCGGGGTGCATGACGGTGAGAATGTGTTCGAAAAGCGAGCAGCCCACGAGGGCCGCTTCGATCATGATGGCTAGTTCATCCTCGTCCTTGACCATGCGCAGCGGTTCCACCAGGGGCGCGGCGAGGGCAGAAAGGAAAGTGCGGCGGAGGTGGGTTGGCAGGGCTGCACGCCAGCGGCCCAGCTCGGCCACGGAGGTCCAGGCAGGATCGAAAGAGGTAAAGCGAACGCCCGGCTGCGCCGCAAGCCATTGCACTGCATTTACCGAGGGCGAACTGGAGACGATCTGGGTCTTCGCGGATTTGACCTCTTCGGCCGCCTGCGCCGTGTAACGTCCGTCGGTAAAAAGGCGGGCAGCGCGCCGAGTAATGGCAAGAGCGGCGCTGGACCCTGTAAATCCAGAGAGATAGCGAACATCGGGCAAATGAGTGACGACGAGCGCAGGCAACCCTGCCTGGGTCATGCGGCGGCGCAACTGACCGATTCGTCGAAGATGGTCCACGGGGATTGGTTATATCACGGCAGAGGCCGATCAGTTGCGTTGGCAGTTGTAGGGCTGTGCTCTCCCACCCTTCCAGCAAAAAACCTCGCGAAGGATGGGGCGCATTGATGGGTCGCTGAGGGTGATGAACCCAAAGGGGAGCATCTGCCCAGATCTCCGCTCGCCGTTCCCTGCTCCGGTTTACATCGCGGGGCGGACGGGCTTCTTCTGGGCGGGGTCGGCCTCGGCAGCATTGAGCTCAGACTGGCGATCCATCCACTCATCGAGGCGCGAGCGCTTGAAGCGCCAGCGATTCCCCAGCTTGAATGCCGGGACGAAGCCCTCGGAGGCGTATTTGTAGAGCGTGTCTGGAGAGATTCCAAGGTAGTCCGAGGCTTGGCGGATGTCCATGACTTCGCGCACTTCTGGGACAAGAAGATTGGAGCGGGCTGCGGCGTTACGCATGATTTCCCCTCCTGAGAGACGGAAAGCTCCCGGATGAGTTTCCGGCGGAGGATGCCGGTACTCCTGTATATATCGCGAATTCACCGCCTGCTTCAAGGTTTTTCAGAGAATTGCGGGAAGTTTCAGGGTACGCAGGGTTTACCCGTTCGCGATTCAGATCACTGGACGCGAGACGAATCCCCTGCCGGTTGGGTCATTGGCCGACAAATTACCCAAGCCATGGGGTTGTTGAACCGGAAGATGCGAGATCGGAAGGGTTTTGCCGTAGAAAAAATCCGCCGTGGCGAAAGACCTTTGGGGTCGGGCCACGGCGGTTCTGTGCTCAAGAAGCAAGTCTATATACATACTTAATTCTGATCGTCGCGGCGATGGAGCGTGGGCCGATCGGTGCCATCCGAGCTGTTTCCGGCCTGATCCGTGCCGTCGTCCTGTCCGGTACTGGCGCGGCGCAAGGAAGGCTTCTTGCCGCCGCGATTGTCGAGGAGGCGGCGCTTGTTTTCGATGCGGGCAAGGCGGGCCTTCACGTCGTTGAACTCAGATGTTGTCACCAGGTACTCGTCCTTCGCTGGAAGGATGCGTGCGATCTCCTCCTGGGAGTGCAGGATGCGGTCCGGCGTCTGGGGATGGTCAGAGAATGCCTTGGCGACCAGACCCGGCTTGCGCTTTTCAAGAGCCTGAATCTTCTCAAAGAAGGTGATAAAGGCCTGCGGATCATACCCGGCGCGATACATGTACTGAATTCCGAGGTAGTCGGCCTGTGCCTCAAATTCGCGCGAGAACATGAGGAATGTCATAGGCACGGCAAACTGGGCGGCTTCGTAAATGCCGTAGCCGGTCCAGCTATAGCCGGTCATCATGATGAGCGGAATGGTGCCGAGCTGGGCGTAATTCATGCGCGTCATTTCGCGCGCGGCGTGGTGCGCGCACACATGGGCCGTTTCGTGGGCCATGACACCGGCAAGCTCAGCTTCCTCGTCCGCCGCGAGAATCAGCCCTGAGTTGACGTAAAAGAAGCCGCCTGGCAGGGCAAAGGCATTGATTTCGTCGGAGTCGATCACCTTGATGGTGAATGGGACCTTGCAGTCGGAGTTCTTGACGATGTTCTGGCCGATGCGGTTGATGTATTCGTCAACCACGGGATCGGTAATGAATTTGGTGCTCTTGTCGATCTGGTCGGCGTAGGTCTTGCCCATCTTGATTTCCGAGTCGGTGGAGTACCAGTTGCCCATACCGCGGCCGCCGATGCTGCGATTGCCGACAGCGTTCACGTCCTCGATGCTGCCGGGCTTGATTTTTTCCATGTCACTGCCGACGGCGACCACCTTGTCGGGATCAACGTCCTTGGCCGCAACGTCGCCCTTTACGGGAGTGGTGCCTGGCTCGGCTTCGTCGTCCTTGTCTTTCTTGTCCTTCTTGTCTTTCTTATCCTTCTTTTTCGAATCCTTGGCCTGATCCGTTTGGGGCGGCGGCGGCGTGTCGCCTGCCACCGGAGTGGTTCCCGGAGCCGGCTTGGCATCCGGAGTGGATGCCGGAGCGTTGGTCGAAGGTGTCGTTTGTGCCGGAGTGGTGGCTGCCGGCGTCGACTGGGCTGCCGGTTGTTGCGCCGGAGCATTTGAGGGATCGGTTTGCGTGGTGGATTGCGCGCCCAGCGTGGTGGTTATTGCCAGCGCCAACCCGGCCAGCATGCCAGCTTTGATTCCATTGAAAGCTGCGCTCATCGAATTTACCTCCGGCCCGGACCGCCCCGTTCGCGACTCGGGGTGATTCCGCTTCGCTCCAACTCGTTAGACGCTAGTATTCACCAGGTTGGCAGCAGTGGGGGAGAAAATAATCATTGTGGTGTTCGATTTCAGCGAATCCGGAACAAAAGCCGGTGCAATTCCGATTGTGCCTGGAGAAAGAATTGATTGGCTTGTCGCTGCTTGGAGACGGAGGCGGACTGGATTAGAGTGGTTGAACACGCAGATGCAGGAGGGTGCTTGGCTGGGAATTCCAATGTGCGAACTGCCTTGGCAGTGATGGTGCTGGCGTTGTGCGCAGGAGTGCAAACGCAAGCGCAGCCAATACATGCGGCGCCTCATCGGGAAGCGTCGGGTGAAGGGCGGGAGCGTGCGGCGGCGAACGGGGAGACAAAAACCGCAGTTGCCGAGGGAGTGGTGGATGCTACGCGGATGGGATCTCCCCTGGTGCTCGATAAGGATTGGCGGGTTGGGATCACGGCAAACCCGGCCGCCGCTGAGCCGGGATTCGACGACTCGAACTGGAAGTTGCGCAATGCGGGCGAGTCGCTGGATGAAGTGCCGGATCTGGACCAGCCGAACGACGGTACGTCAAAGGACAAATTCGCCGGCCTGAAAGACAACGGACCGCACCCTTTTGTCTGGTTCCGGATGCACATCAAGCTGGCTCAGGACCACGGGCCGATCGCCCTTCTGATTCAGCTTCCGGTTTCGCAGAGCATGGGCATGACCATAGGATCCGGCGGCCCAGGTGTCGACATCTTCGCGAATGGCAAGGAAATCGAGCCGGAAGGACCGCACGGAAACGCGCCGGGGCGCTACCAGGAGATTTCACGCATTTACAATCTTGCAGTCCCGCCCTCAGATTCTGATCTGACCCTGGTGGTGAGAACTTTCTATCTTCCAGTCGGATTGACGGCCTACACCAATTTCTTTTCCACGCGCACGCTGATGCTGGGAAATCCAGCCGTTTTGAATCAGGACCTCGAGATGTGGTCGGCGCGAGGGCTGTTTGAGCGCGTTCCACGTGTGGTGGATTCGATTCTGCTCACGGTGCTTTCGGTCTTCCTGCTGTCGCTGTATTTCACGCAAAAGGGGCACCCTGAATATTTGTGGCTGGCGCTGCACGAACTGATCCAGGCCCCGATTGGATTTATCGAGCTGGCGGGCAGCTCCGCGCACCTCGACCAGCTTTGGTATGCGGCGCTGGTTTCACAACTGGTGGCTATTTCGGCCTACCTGTATTTCGAGTTTCTGATTGCGTTTCTCTCTCTTCGCAAGCGCTGGTACATGGTTCTGCTACGCTACACGGCGCCGGTCCTGGCTGGAGTTGGGCCCACGCTGCTGATGGTTGGGCACAGCACTCTTGCCGGGATCATTCTCGTGGTGGTCTGGGCGGCCAGCCTGCTGTGGATCATTGGCTGGTTTCTGTTCATTTTCATTACGCTCATCGTGGCCACATTGCGCCGGAATTTTGAAGCGGGGCTGCTGCTGCTTGCGCTGATCCTGACCATCATCGGAGTCGCGGAGCCGATTTTTACCGGCATCCTGACCGAAACGTCAGGACACCCCTACCATTCCCCTCTGACCATCCAGGCGGGTCTGGTGCCGATTCATTTCGCATCCATCGCAGATTTTGCAGGGTTGCTGGCCATCGTGTTGATCATCTTCGTCAGGTTCCTGCGCATTCAGCACGACCAGGAACGCGCCAACAGCGAACTGGCTGCGGCCCGCAGCGTGCAGGAGTTGATGATTCCGCGAGAAAAACTCGAAACGCCGGGGTATGAAGTGGATTCGATCTATACGCCAGCGAACGAGGTGGGCGGCGACTTCTTTCATTTGCAACCCACGAGCGATGGGGGGCTGCTGGTCGTGATCGGCGACGTCGCCGGCAAGGGGCTGAAGGCGGCGATGAGCGTATCGATGCTGATGGGAGCACTCAGGCGCCTGGAAGAAAAACGGCCCTCGAAGATCCTGCAGTCGCTGAACCGTGTGCTGGTGGGGAGCGATAGCCTGACCACCTGCCAGGCAATGTGGTTCGGTCCCGATGGCGAACTGGTGCTGGCCAATGCGGGCCACCTGCCGCCCTACCTGAATAGCCAGGAGATTGCTCTGCCGGGTGGGTTGCCGTTGGGCGCGCTGGCTGAGAACCGGTATGACGAGGTGAGTTTGTATCTCCATCCCGGGGACCGCCTGCTGTTGCTCTCTGACGGCGTGGTAGAAGCGCGGAAACCTACAGGCGAGCTGTTTGGCTTTGACCGCGTGCACAACCTGAGCAATCAGTCGGCGTTTTACATTGCCGATGCGGCCAAGGAGTTCGGGCAGGAAGACGACATTACGGTGCTGACGGTGCGGCGACTGGCCGAGGAGATTCCTTTGAAGCAGACGATGGTTGCTGCGCCGGCGCTGGCATAGGACCTCACTTCAACGATTCGTTGTCGCAAAAAGCCTCAGAACGGCTTGCCCTCGAAGAGAAAGACGAGTTCAATGAGCAGAATGAGCACGACGATGGCTTCGAGAAGGAAGCCGCGGCTCTGGTTGAACTGCTCGACCATGGAACGATAGAGGTCTTCGGCGGTGCGGAGTTTTCGCGCGACAAGATCCTTGTAATCGGGAACGCCAACCTTGTTTGCGGCGAGACGGTAGAAGCGGGCTGCGAACATGTCGCTGAGAAACTTGATGGCGTTGTCGGCGCGCTCAGTCAACTCGGCCACGTCGAGCAGCAGGGTGTGCAGGTTGCGCGCAGACCGCGCCAGGCCCCAGCGCGCGAAGAACCCTGTCTTTTTTCCGAGCAGGTCGTAAACGCTGTCGAGGATTCCGGTGAGCAACTCGTCGTAGTGGCGAAACTCGAGTAGCTGCGAGTTGGCGTATTCGAGCAGTTGAATCGAACTTTCAGCGCCCGCGGTGCTGTCGTAAAGGAACGCCGCATTCCAGCCGATGACGGCCACGTCGCCGGCGTAGTAGGAGACCTGGGAGTTCAGCACTTCGGCGCACTCGGCCGGAGACAGCAGGAGCCGGTCGCCGCGGACAACCTGGGCGATTTCGCGGGCGTGATCGCGCGTGAGTTGCGCGGCGTTGGCGGTGTCCTGGGCTTCGCGAAGATGGAAGATGAAGTAGTCTTCGCTGAGCCAGCGGTCATAGGGTTTGACCATGGCGCTGCTGACTGCGCCGAGCTTTTGACGGATCAACGGCTCAACACGCGAAGGAAAATCGACGTCCCAGACCCAGCGGCTGGAGAGTTGAACAAGGCTTTCCCAGTCGCCTGCGAACGGCAACTGATAGACGACGCTGGCGACTCCGTAATCGTAGTACTTGACTTCGCCGCGGAGGCTCTCGCCGCTCTCGAGCACGAGCGGGTCGAGCGGGCCGACGACCGGAGGGCGGTGATAGCGGACATAGGCCGGGGCAGCCTGCTTCATGGTGGGCTGCTGCAGGGTGCGCGCGTTCACGGCCTGCTGCAACAGGTCGAGGCGCAATTCTTCGCACACATCGAACTGAATAAGCACGAGAACCGATCCGCTGAGCGGAGGCGGGATTTGCGTGCTGGGCGCCGTCGACATAGCTAGGCAGAATGGTACAGCCGTGAAACCGCGCTCAGATGCGAAGGAAGAGACGCTTGCGGTACATCCAGTATAGAAACAGCCAGTAAATGAGCATGACGGCCACGCCAAGCAGAAACGGTTCGAGGCCCGGGCCGAAGATGTTGAAGATGCGATAGCCGAGATTGATGTGCAGGTTGTTGATGATGAAGTCTTCCCAGAGATGCGCGATGAGATAAGCGGCGATGGAGTTCATGCCGACCACGACCAGGGGAAATGCCCATCGGCGGTAGTGCTTCACGTCGATGATCCAGGAGAACGCCGCGAGGAAGAACAGACAGACACCGCCGCTGAAGAGGGTCCAGGCGGGGGTCCAGATGCGCTTGACGATGGGGCAGATGCCCGTGAAGTGCAACAGAAGGCCCGCAGCGATGAGTAGAGCGCCGGCGGTGACGAAGCGCTTGATGGGAATTCTGGGAGCAGATTGACGAAACCAATCGCCCGCCCGGAGGCCGAGCAGCATGGTCCCGAGGGTGGGAATGAAGCTGAGGGTTAGATAACCGCCATCGTTGAATGCGAAGCGCGAGGCACGCGGGAACAGGTTGAGGAACCAGAGGTCGAATGCCTGGCCGAGATTGCTGTTCTTGTTCCAGTGGGAGGCAAAGCCGGTGAAATTATGGTGCCAGTCTGCCGGAATGCCGACCGCCGCGTAATTGAAGCCGGGTCCGGGCGCGGGATAAAGCGCCCACGCAAGCCAATAGCCGAAGAGCAGCGCGCCGAAGGCGATCCACTGCCACCTTGGCCGGCAGTAGGCGAGAAGAAAAGCGAAGGTGTAACCGAGACCTATCTGGGTGAGAGTGTCTTCAAAGGTGAAGTAAGTTTGCGTTTTGTCGGTGGAACGAAGAAAGATGCCGAGCGCGATGAGCAAGAGGCTGCGCCAGATGGTGTGAACGAGCTGACGACTGAAGCTCTGCCCTTTGTTGATGCGGCTTGCTATGGAATACGGTAGCGCGACACCGACGAGGAACGTGAATCCGGGCTGGATGGTGTCGTGCAGGCTCATGCCCGCCCATTCAACGTGGGTCTGGTTGTAAGAAAGGATGCTCCAGAAGACGCTGTTGGGGTAGGCCTGGGCGACGCGCCAGAAGTGCATCACCTCACCCATCATGAGCAGCATGACGAAGCCGCGATAGGCATCGACAGCAACGTTGCGAACCGGCGGCGCTACAGTGGAGCGGTTGCCGGTAGTGGGCTCATGGACACTGGGCTTTTCGACAAGTGTGGCCGACACGGGAGCGACCTCCTTGAATGTTTTGCGGAGCCAAACGCGGAGACGCAGGAAAACTGCGTCTTCCTCGGGTTCCCGTAAGGTAGCACAGGGCGCCGGAGATGAACCAGAGGTCGATAATGCCGAAGTTGCCTAGAGCGTAGAGGAGAAGTTTTTTGCAGAGAGCGGCATCGAGATGCGGCTATACTCGCGTAGGCGGAGGTATCGCGTGCGCATTCGGCCGTTCGTTGTGCTTGCTCTTGGCGCAGTTTTGCCTGCTTCTGTTGTCCTGTCCCAGATGGCTCCCCAGCCGCAGGTGGTGCGCAGAATGGACGGGGGAGGCGGTGGGCGAATGGAGAGCGTGTTCTTTCCGCCCAAGCCGGGCGCGCCCTTCAGCTTGACGCTGGTGACGGAGTGGACGCGACCGCTGGGTAATGGCGGAACCTACACACTGACTAACGAGCGGCACATCGTGCGCGACAGCAAGGGACGAATCTACCAGGAGCGCTGGATCCTGGTTCCCAAGGGCGGAAAGATCAAATCCTGGATGGATGTTTTTCAGATCACCGACCCGGAACTTCACACGTGGTTCAACTGCCTGACGAAAATCAAGGTCTGTGACCTCTACGCGTATCATCTGACGACCAGCCAGAATTACCAGCCCGCGATTGAGACTTCCGGCCCCTTGCCGGACGGCAGCGGATTTCGCCAGCACGATGACCTCGGCATTGGCAGCGTGGAAGGAATGGAGACACACGGCTACCGCGAAACATCGACCATCAACGCGGGTGTCATGGGAAACGACCAGCCGATGGTGGTCATGCGGGAGTTCTGGTTCTCAACCCAACTGGGATTTGACCTGAAGTCGATTGTGGATACGCCGGACACGGGGAAGCAGGTGTTTACGGTGAAGGACCTCACGACTTCAGAGCCGGAGCCACATTTCTTTGAGATTCCCGGCGATTACAAAGTCGTGGACCGGCGTTCGGAATAGCGAACAATCAAGCGCCGCACCCGTGAACGATCAAAGCCCCATCCATACGGATGGGGCTTTGCCATGAAGACGCATTGTTCGGTTTTTTGCCGGCGCGAGAGAGTCGGCCGCACCGCAGAGGCTTAGTCGTAGTACTCGAGGCCGAGGTGGGTGATGAGGTCGGCACCCATGATGTGGCGCAAGGTGTTCTTCAATTTCATGGACTGGATGAACAGATCGTGCTCGGGATAGAGACCCGCGGCGGTCTGGGGCGACTTCAGATAGAAACTCAGCCACTCCTGGATGCCGAGGGAGCGCAGTTCCCGCGAACGCCGGGCCAGGTCGAGAAACAGCACCAGGTCGAGCGCAATGGGCGCGGCGAGAATCGAGTCGCGGCAGAGGAAATCGACCTTGATCTGCATGGGATAACCGAGCCATCCGAAGATGTCGATGTTGTCCCAGCCTTCCTTGTTGTCGCCGCGGGGCGGGTAGTAATTGATGCGGACCTTGTGAAAGATGTCCTTGTAGAGGTCGGGATAGAGTTCCGGCTGGAAGATGTATTCGAGCGAGCCGAGTTTGGATTCTTCCTTGGTCTTGAAGGATTCGGGATCGTCGAGCACTTCGCCGTCGCGGTTGCCGAGGATGTTGGTGGAGTACCAGCCGGAGACGCCGAGCAGGCGCGCCTTGAAGGCCGGGGCGAGCACGGTCTTCATGAAGGTCTGGCCGGTCTTGAAGTCCTTGCCACAGATGGGAGCTGAGTTCTTTTTCGAAAGCTCGATCATGGCGGGAACGTCGACCGTGAGATTGGGCGCGCCATTGGCGAAGGGCACGCCTTCACTGAGCGCGGCATAGGCGTAAATCTGCGAGGGCGCGATGCCGATGTCGCTCGATTCGAGGCCCTTCTCAAACGCTTCAATGGATTGATGGACAGCGGTGGGTTCGAGGAAAATTTCGGTTGAGCCGCACCAGATCATGACTACGCGATCCACGGTTTTCTTGAAAGCACGGATGTCGGCGCGGACCTGGTCAGCCAGTTCGCGCTTGTTCTTCCCTTTTTTGACGTGGGTGCCGTGCAGCCGCTTGACGTAGTACTGATCGAACACCGCAGGCAAGGGCTTGATGGTTTCGAGAAACGGCTTGAGTTGCGCAATGAGGTCTTTGTCGAGGACCTTGGCGTGGGCGGCGGACTCGTAGACGTTATCCTCGAAGATGTCCCAGCCGGTGAAGACGATGTCGTTGAGGTTTGCGAGCGGGACAAAATCTTGAATCAAGGGCGATTTGTTGTCGGTTCGCTTGCCAAGGCGGATGGTGCCCATCTGCGTAAGTGAGCCGATGGGCTTGGCGAGTCCGCGGCGAACAGCTTCAACGCCGGCGATAAAGGTAGTGGCGACGGCACCGAGACCGACAACCATGACACCGAGTTTGCCCGTTGCGGGCGCGACCGTGTCTGAAGCCTTTTGAGCGCCCTTTTGTTCAATACCCATTTCTTTTTCCTAACCTTCCTTCTTGTTCAAAAATGATGAAGTCATCAAGAAATACCGGTTTGCGGAGACGAATCAGTGTACGCCAACGCGAGAGCCGGCCGCGTTGAGGCCGATCACGCCAGGTGGTGCTGACGCGCGCGTTTTATGTGCGACCAGACAAACCACACAATTCCTGCGAGGAGCGCAATTTCGACGGCGAGATGAAAGCGGTGAAAGGCTGCGTAGAAGCGGGGATCGGTATGCCAGGCCTGGCCCAGCCTCATTCCAGCATAGGCGAGAGCGAAGCACCACGGCCACGATCCGATGAACGTGTAAATGTGAAAGCGAAGCTGCGGCATTTTTGCAATGCCCGCCGGAAACGCGATGAACGTGCGCACGACCGGGAGCAAGCGGGCCAGCAACACGGTGATGGAGCCGTACTTCTGAAAGAACCAGGTCATGCGGTCGAGGTCGTGATGGTTCATCAGCACCCAGCGGCCGTAGCGGACAACAAGGGGACGGCCCCCGGCAGCGCCGATCCAATAGGCAAGCGCGGAGCCGACGTTGCAGCCGATGGCGCCGGCCGTAGCTGCCCAGAACAGATTGAAGTGACCGAGGTAAACCAGGTAGCCGGCGAAGGGCATGATGATTTCAGAGGGAAGCGGGATGCATGCTGATTCGATGCCCATCAGCGCAACGATTCCGGCATATCCGCCCGATTGAATCACGTGCGTAACAAACTGCACGAGAAGGGCAATGATTCTTTCGCTCATGAGCCAGACTCAAGTATATAGGGCGAATGCAGGTGGGGTGAGCTGACGTTCCAGGGGCGTGAAGGCCTCGCCCGCGCTCCCTCCGAGGTTTGCGTTCGGGATGAAGTGGCAACTTCCCGCGGTAAACGCACTCAAACCGAGTGATGCACCCTGCTAGGATTGTCTTGATTCAAGCGCGTGTGAGAGGTGGCTGAGTTGGCTGATTTTCCCCCTGTTCCGTTGACCCTGGAAGGTTCTGCAGCATTGCACCAGTTCTTTCGCTTTGATTGGGCCAAGTGGCGGGCCTACGCGGAGTCCTCGTCGGACGGCGGACGCAAGAAGGTTGCTGACGAATTTGTCTCTGCGTTGCAGAAGCTGGAGCGGGACGCGAGCGGGAAAGTACAGACGGCGGTGTATTCGCAACTTGGGCACAAGGGCGATTTGATGCT
>Ga0335072_10007225_pt1 | contig 16190 bp, 15 predicted proteins | sample Lox_Sample_21_FD_206725 | JGI IMG/M metagenome (GOLD analysis project Ga0335072, IMG submission 206725) | Soil microbial communities from Loxahatchee National Wildlife Refuge, Florida, United States - Lox_Sample_2.1 | ecosystem: Environmental > Terrestrial > Soil > Wetlands | place: USA...
CGACCGCGTTACGTGCGAATCCCTGGACGAGCCGGTGTCAAGATCCACTTGCATGGGGTCCTTCGCTTCGCTCAGGATGACAAGGCGTTAGGGAGTCTACGACGGAGCGAATCGCGAATAGATAATGCCCGCAACCACCAAAAAAGATTATTACGAAATTCTCGGCGTGAAGAAGTCTGCCTCGGCTGACGACATTCGCAAGACGTTTCGCAAACTTGCGCGCAAGTATCATCCTGACGTGAATCCCGGAGACAAGTCGGCCGAGGAAAAATTCAAGGCAATCTCCGAGGCCAATGACGTTCTCAGCGATCCCAAGAAACGCAAGATCTACGACCAGGTCGGCTTCTACTCGGACAACATCGATCCCGCCACGGCCGAGGCCTATGCCCGCGCAGGCGGTGGCTCAGCCGGCGGAGGATTCCCCGGCGGCGGGTTTCAAGCCGGAGGCTTCCCCGGCGGCGCGGAAGGCGGGCAGGGAGGCGTCGATTTCGGCGGATTCGATTTCTCCGACATGTTCGAGAACGCAGGCCGCGCCGGTCAGTCTACTCGAACGAGCGGCGGTGCAGGTGGTTTCCGCGATATCTTCTCGGGAATTTTCGGCGGTGGCCGCGGCGCCGCTCCCGCCGAAGTAGGGCCCGAACCGGGCACCGATCTCGAATATCAGGTCAACGTTCCCTTCTGGACGGCGATTCGCGGCGGCGTGATGCGCCTGAACATTCAGCGGCAGGACGTCTGCCCGCAATGCCATGGCCAGGGCGATCTCGAGGCGCCGGGCAAATGCCCCGAGTGCAACGGCACCGGCCAGATCACGCAAACCGGCGGACGCATGAAGTTCAACGTGCAATGTCCGCGCTGCCACGGCACCGGCAAGAACCTGACGATGTGCCCGACCTGCCACGGTGAGGGCGCGGTCTCGAAAACAGAGCCGCTCGAAGTCCGCATCAAGCCAGGAACGCGCGACGGGCAGCGTATCCGCCTGCCGGGCAAAGGCAATGCCGGGGCGCGCGGCGGAGCGCCGGGCGATCTTTATGCAATCATCCGCACCGGCGAGCATCCGATTTTCCGTCGCGACGGCGATGACATATCTTTGACTGTCCCAGTGACCGCGAGCGAGGCCGCGTTGGGATCGAAGATCGAAGTACCGACCATCGACGGCCGAGCGCTGCTGAAGATCCCTCAGGGAACGCAATCCGGGCAAAAGCTACGTCTGCGGGAAAAGGGAGTGCCGTCGGCGACGCGAGAAGGGGTTCGCGGGGACGAGATCGTCGAGATTCAGGTTAAAGTCCCCATGCCCCGCGACGAGCGCACGAAAGAACTGCTGCGCGAGTTGGCCAAACTCAACCCCGAAGACCCCAGGGCCGAATTGTGGAGCAAGGTATAGCGAGTTACAAATGTTCCTCAAGGAACGTATGTGACTTGGTCATCAATTATTAGTTGACTTAGTCAACTAACTCGGCAACAATATCTCCCATGGCAGCTTTCCGTTCCTCCGCCGATACCGACGAGGACCCGGTGCAGACCCTCCGTCGCTTCAACCGCTTCTATACCGCCCAGATCGGCGTGGTGAACGAACATCTGGTCGACAGCCAATTTTCCATGAGCGAGATGCGCGTGCTTTACGAGCTGGCCCATCGCGATCAGCCCACAGCGGGCGCGCTCGCGAAAGAGCTCGGACTCGATCCCGGCTATCTCAGCCGGATGCTGCGGACTTTCGAAAAACGGGGTCTGCTGTCGCGGTCAGAGTCGAAGTTGGACGGGCGGCAGAACCTGCTCTCGCTGACTGATCAAGGACGCGAGATTTTCGGCCCGCTTGAGGCTCGCTGGCAAGAGCAGATGGTGCATCTCCTGGAGAACACGCCGCACTCGGATCGGAAGCGCCTGGTCGAGGCGATGCATGCGATCGAGGCCATTCTGGGGCAAAAAAGTGAAGCCACCGCGACGTCCTATCTGTTGCGGACTCATCGCCCCGGGGATATGGGGTGGGTGGTCCAGCGGCATGGCGAAATTTACTGGCAGGAGTATCGCTACGACGAGCGCTTCGAGGCGTTCTGCGCCGAGATCGTCGCTCATTTCGTGCTGAATCTTGATCCCAAGTGCGATGCCTGCTGGATCGCCGAGAAGGACGGCAGGAACGTGGGATCGATCTTCGTCGTGCGGAAATCGAAAACCCTGGCCAAGCTCCGGCTGTTGCTGGTTGAACCCTCGGCGCGCGGCTTGGGCATCGGAAGGCGGTTGGTCGAAGAATGTGTCCGGTTTTCCCGCGACGCTGGATACAAGAAGATGGTGCTCTGGACGCAAAGCGAGCTCCACGCCGCCCGGCATTTGTATCAGCAGGCTGGATTCAAGGTGGTCGATCGGCAACGCCACGACAGCTTCGGGCGCAAGGGCCTGGTCGCCGAAACGTGGGAATTGGCGCTGTGACAATCCATCGTATTGTCATCCTGAGCGAAGCGAAGGACCCATGCATTCTGCCGGCAACCGAGGCGGCAACTGCATAGGTCCTTCGGACGCGAAAAGCGCGTCCTCAGGATGACAGGGCTGACAGAGCTGAAGGATGATCGCTTTGGCAAGCAGCGGTACTTGTTACTCCCGTACCACACCTCCCGCTTACGAAAATTTTCAAAAAAATTTCAAAAATGTATTGCATCTGTGGAAATTTTCCGTAATCTCTCAATTGCGAACTAACTTCGCCGAAATGCCCGGGGAAATCGCTGTCACCCTGGGAGCCGCGAGATTCAAGGGAGACGCGGTGGTGAGAGTGAGTCGATCGAGGAGGCAGTCATAGAAATTGGCAACCGCTAGCGCCCAGCAACCGCAATTCGAAAATCCCCCCACCCTCACCGCTGTCCCCAACCGGAAGAAATTCGTCCGCCTCACGCTCTGGCCGCTGGTCGCCGCCACCTTCTTCATGGTGTCGGGCGGGACCTATGGCACCGAGGACATCGTGCATGGCGCCGGTTATGGGCGCGGGATCCTTATCCTGCTCATTACGCCTCTGCTCTGGAGCCTGCCCACCGCGTTCATGATCGGCGAGCTTTCGAGCGCGCTGCCCTTCGAAGGCGGATATTACGCCTGGGTGCGCCGGGCGATGGGCAATTTCTGGGGATTTCAGGAAGCCTGGCTCTCGCTGGTGGCGTCGATTTTCGACATGGCGATCTATCCGACGTTGTTCGTGGCCTATCTCACGCGCATGTTTCCCTGGTTCCAGGTGAACAATCGCGGATGGTGGGTTGCACTGGCCGTGGTGGTCGCTTGCGCGCTGCTCAATATCGCGGGCGTCAAGGTTGTTTCTCTGACGTCGCTTTGGCTGTTCCTCGCCCTGTCGGCACCGTTCATTGCGATCGTGCTGCTGGCGCCTTTTAAGCTCGGCGCGTTGGCGAATGCCGTCACGAAGCCGACGACTTCGACGGTCGACATCCTGGGCGGGCTGCTCATCTGCATGTGGAACTACATGGGATGGGATAACGCCTCGACCATTGCCACCGAAGTCGAGCGCCCGCAGCGGACCTATCCGCGGGCAATGCTGGTTGCCGTTGGCATTGTGGCACTCAGCTACGTCCTGCCGTTTGCTGCGATGTGGGCGACTGGCCTGAAAGCGACCGCGTGGGAAACCGGTTCCTGGGCGGATATCGCCGGCCTGATGGGTGGCCCGTTACTTCGGATCGGCGTGGTTCTGGGCGGCATGATCAGCGGTTTCGGCATGTTCAATGCTCTGGTGATGAGCTACTCGCGTCTGCCTCTGGCGATGGCGCAGGATGGCATGCTGCCCAAAGTTTTCGGCAAGCTTCATCCCAAGTCGAAGGCGCCGTGGGTGGCGATCGTCGCACTGGCAATCGGATGGGCCATGTGCCTCGGCCTCGGATTCGAACGGCTGGTCACGATCGATATCCTTCTGTATGGCGGGAGCCTGGCGCTCGAATTCCTCGCGCTGGTCGTTCTCCGTTTCCGTGAACCGGAACTCAAGCGTCCGTTCCGCGTGCCCGGCGGTTTGTTCGGAGCGATCGCGATCGGCATCCCGCCAACGCTCCTGCTGGCGTTCTCGGTGATCCGCAGCGAGCATGAATCGATCCTGGGGATGAGTTCGTTCGCATTCGGGATGATCCTGATCGCCGCCGGATTCGTGGCATATTTCGTGAACCACGCTCTGAAACCGGCAGGATGGTCGGCCCGCGAAGAGAAACCCCAGCCCGCCGCCTAACTTCTTCGCCACAGATTCACACGGATCAACATGGATTTTGTTTCTGCGATCCGTGGCAATCCGTGGCTTTGGGGTCCTCTGGGTTTAAACTGTCAACCGATGACTAAGCGCAAATCGAAGGGGGCGTACATGATCTCGGCGGTGGCCGAGATGTACGGCATACATCCGCAAACGCTGCGGCTCTACGAGCGCGAAGGGCTGCTCAAGCCTTCGCGCACCGAAGGCAACACGCGCCTCTACACCGATGAAGACCTGCAGCGGCTGGAATTCATCCTGTCGCTGGCCCGCGATTTGGGCGTGAATATCAGCGGCATGGCGATCATTCTGCAAATGCGCGAGCGCATGGAGGAGATGCAGCGGCAGATTCAGGAATTCGTGCAATACATCCAGCAGGAAGTACTCACGCGGGCCAATGCCGTCGCCGATCCGTCGAAGGGAGCGATCGTGCCTGTGCGGCGGCCCATGATGACGCCGCCATCCAACGCGTCACAGAAGAGACATTGATCCGAAACTTTCTCGGCTCGGCTAGCGTAATGTGTTCAGGAGCGTCCAACTGAAAGGCAAACATGTCCGGGCCGGAAATCCCTCCATCACCCCAACCTGCGCCGGTTGCGCCTGCCACTCCGCCACAGCCGAAATACACCGCATTTCGCGGGCCGAACGGCATCCGCGCCGGATGGCGAGTGTTGATCTTTCTAGCAATTCTCGCGGGAATTGTGACGGTCATCTCCCTGATCGTACGCGTCCTTACCCATCGCACTGGGGCACATATCGGCGGTATTTCGCAACTCGCGCCCTCTACGCTTAGCCTGAGCGAGGGCGTTTCGTTCTTAGTGATTGCGCTCGCGGCGCTCATTATGTCCCGCATCGAGAGCCGCCGGTGGGGTCAATACGGCCTCCCCGTCCTATCGGCCTTCAAAAAGGACTTCTGGATTGGCGCGGTCGTTGGCTTCATCGCGATCAGCGGCTGCCTGCTTGGGATCTTCGGGCTGCACGGGTTCCGCATCACGGGCCTGAACATTCACGGATCGACAATTCCGTTTGCGACAGCGGCGTGGTGCGTGACGTTCGTGATCGTGGGCCTTTCCGAGGAATTCACCTTTCGCGGTTATATGCAATACACGCTGACGACCGGCATGGGATTCTGGCCGTCGGCGGTTCTGATGTCTTTGCTATTTGCCGCGGCTCACACCGGCAATCCCGGCGAGAGCAGAACCGGGGTTGCTTCCGTTTTCTTGTTCGGAATGCTCTTCTGCCTCTTTCTGCGGCGCCGAGGCACGCTGTGGTGGGCGGTCGGATTTCACGCGGGATGGGATTGGGGCCAGACATTTTTTTATGGCGTTTCCGATAGCGGCCTCAAGCCCTATCACAATTTGCTCAACTCGGCTTTCAGCGGACCAACTTGGCTTACAGGCGGCACGGTCGGCCCGGAAGCGAGCATCTTTACTCCTGTCGTTCTGCTGATCGTCGCAATCGTGTTTGCCCGCGTGTACCGCGATGACCTCTACAGCGTTCATTTGCATCCGCCGACCCTCCGGCCTCAGGCCGCAGACCTCGGACCCAAGACTTAGTCGTGTCGTGCGGGCGCCCCACCCACGCCACAGAGCCGCTGCTCCGCGATGTTAGACTTGCCTCGTTCAGATGGTTCGAATCTTGGCGCTTGCCCGGAGTTTTTCTCTCCATGTCTGAAACCCAAATGCCCACGGTGCGGACGCGTGTGGTCCGCGAACCGCACCGCGCCGTCTACGACCGTGAGACCGTCTATCGCATTCTCGACGCGGCTTTTCTCTGCCACATTGGCTTTGTCGTGGATGGGCAGCCATATGTGATCCCCACCTCCTTCGGCCGCAAGGACGCGAACCTATACATTCACGGCTCGGCGGCCAGCCGCATGCTACGCAATTTGCAGGGCGGCGTGCCGGTTTGCGTGACGGTTACGCTGCTCGACGGACTCGTGCTCGCTCGCTCCGTCTTCAATCACTCGATGAACTATCGCTCTGTCGTAGTCTTGGGCAAAGCAACCCTAGTGGAAGATCCGGCAGAAAAGCTCGAGGCCTTGCGTACGCTCTCAGAACACATCATTCCGGGGCGCTGGGCTGACGCGCGCCAGCCAAACGAACGCGAGCTTAAGCAGACTTCAGTTTTGCGTCTGCCGATCGAAGAATTCTCAGCCAAAGTTCGAACAGGTCCGCCCATCGATGATGAAGAAGATTACTCATTTCCGACCTGGGCGGGAATCGTGCCGCTGGAGATGAAGGCCGGTACGCCGATTGGCGATTCGAGACTGGACCCCGCATGCGAGACTCCGGAGTACGCGCGGAACTATTCGCGGGCGCGCTAGTCCTACGCAGCTTGACAAGCCCTCGATTCGGGCGAAGCCTTCTACGCGTTCCCCCCAGCCTGTATCCTCGCCAGAACCACAAAGAGGTGCGCCATGGCAACTTCGGCTCCCGCAGCGGCTCGACAGCTGCGGGCGGTCAAAGCGGAATAGAACGGATTTCGGCCTGCCGCGTTGCGAACATCACTGTTGAAAGATCCTTCGCTACGGTGTAAGGAGCACCTTTCCGGCTAAGTGACGTGCTTCCAGATCGCGGTGTGCGTCGGCGGCCGCCGCCAGCGGATACTTCTTCGCAATCCGCACCTGCAGACTTCCGCTGGCAATCATCGCAAACAGAGCACTGGTTCGCGCGATCAGCTCATCCCGTGTGGCTGTGAAATGTGCCAGTGTCGTACGCGCCATATAGAGCGAACCTTTTTCCGAGAGCTTCGCCGGATCGACAGGCGGCACCGGCCCGCTCGACATCCCATAAAGCACAAGCATGCCCCGCATGCGCATGACGTTTAGATTCTTCTCGAAGGTGGCCCTGCCCACGCCGTCATAGACGACGTCGACTCCCTTGCCTCCGGTCAGACGTTTTACTTCGGTCTCGAAGTCTTCCTTCGTAAACACAATGGCTTCGTCCGCACCTGCTTCGCGCGCCAGCTTGCCTTTTTCATCGCTCGAAACTGTGCCGATGACGCGCGCGCCGACGGCGTGCGCCAATTGCACAACCAGCAACCCAACTGCACCGGCGGCTGAATGAACCAGCGCCGTCTCGCCTGGTTTCAGTTTGTGTGCGTCATTTACGAGGTAGTGCGCCGTCAGTCCATGCATCATCGCCGCCGCCGCTTGCTCCTCGGAAACCGATGCCGGAACTGGCACGAGATGCTCCTCGGGCGATGCGATATATTCGGCATACGAACCGAGAGCTCCGCTCCAGGCCACGCGATCGCCGACCTTAACCAGCTTGGTCTGTGTGCCAACTGCGGTGACGACGCCAGCGCCCTCTTGCCCGGGAATAAATGGGAGCGGCGTGCGCAAGCTGCCATCGCGGAACTGCCGGTCAATCGAATTCACACCCGCGACCGCAACCTTCACCAAAGCCTCATTCGGCTTTGGCTGTGGAACCGGCACTTCCACCAGTTCCAGAACCTCCGGACCACCCGTGTGCTGTACGCGAATCGCTTTCATAATGGTTCCTTGCCACAAATTCCAGGCGTTGTCATCCTGAGGCGCTCGGTTCGTGCCGAAGGATCTCTGGACTTTGCCGGCAGCATCAAAGCCATTGGCAAACTACACAGGTCCTTCGCTTCGCTCAGGATGACAACGCCTTTAAGAGATTCTGAGAATGCATTTACGGAATCAGCAGCAGCTTTCCCGTCGTTTTTCTTCCCTCCAGCTCGCGGTGCGCTCGTTGCGCTTCGGCCAGCGGATACGTATGCTCGATCCGCAGCTTCAGCTTTCCGGACGCGATCATGTCAAAGACAGCTCCCGCCCGCATCATCAGTTCCTCTCGCATCGCCGTGTAATGCCCAAGCGTGGGCCGTGTCACGAACAACGATCCCTTGGTCGAGAGGGTAATCAGGTCCAATGGAGGCACTGCGCCGCTCGATCCTCCGTAAAGCACCATGTATCCGCGCGGCCGCAGAACGTTCAATCCTTTTTCAAATGTTGTCTTGCCCACGGAGTCGTATACAACATCGACGCCTTTGCCGCCGGTGAGACGTTTCGTTTCTTCTTCGAAATCCCGCTGCGTGTAGAGAATGATCTCATCTGCGCCCGCTTCCCGTGCCAGCTTGGCTTTCTCTTCCGTCGAAACTGTGGCAATCACGCGCGCACCGAGGTTGTGCGCCATCTGGGTGAGCAATAATCCCACACCACCGGCCGCAGCGTGCACTAACGCTGTTTCACCGGGTTTCAGCGGATACGCTCCGTGCACGAGATAATGCGCCGTCATGCCCTGCAACATGGCCGCCGCGCCCTGCTGATCGCTAATGCCGGCAGGAATTGGCACCAGCCGCTCCGCAGGAACGCAGGCATATTCGGCATAGGATCCTAGTGGTCCCGCCCACGCGACGCGGTCGCCGTTCTTTACAGTTTTGACATCGGGACCGACCGCATTCACCGCGCCCGCGCCCTCCTGGCCGGGAATGTATGGCAGGACGACTTTGTAGCGTCCTTCGCGCTGATAAACATCGATGAAGTTCACGCCCGAAGCGCTCAGCTTGACCACCGCTTCATTCACTCTCGGCTCAGGAACCGGCAAGTCCTCGACGAATTCCAATACTTCGGGCCCGCCGTTTTTTCGTACCTGGATCGCTTTCATGGCAAATCTCGCTCGTTCTTTAAATTCTCGACTCTTCGCCTCCCATTCGCGCGATAAGAGATTTTACACGGCGCGTCGTCTGCCTGAGTTGAAGCGCGCGCGAGATCTTGTGCACGTGAGACTGTGAATTTTCCCACGATCGCGGCGACTTGATTCTCACTCTGCTGGATGCCCCGTCCCATTCTTCGCAGGAGCTCCGCTCTGCCGTAGGACATACATGAGATAAACCAGCGCCGGATTTACGATCCGCTGCTCATCGGCACTGAGGTCCGATACACTCACAGTCAATCCTGCAGATTCAATCCGCGCCGCCATGTCATGCACGTTATACGTCCATTGCTGACCGTCGGCCATTCGCACGCGCGCGACAAACGCCACCACCGTCACTAACTGCGACGCTTCCAATTCCAGTGCCGGCCAATCGTTGCCGGCGCGTAAGTCAATGTGAGTGGAAGAATCGGCGAGCCGCGTGAGTGAAAGCGTTCGGAGCCGCTCGCCCCAGATATTGAACAGAAGATACCGGACTTCTACCGCCGAGATCGCCCCCTTGGGAGCCAATGTGCCAATCGGCACGAAATATTGAATCTTTTCTTTTTCATCGAGCCGGATAGTAACGCCCGCTCGCTCCAGGCGCACGGGCGAGCTCGTATCATCGATTACGTACCAAGTGCGTTTAAGCGTGGAGTCCTGATTCAGGAATCCAGTGGCCGTGCGCAGCGCCACGCTGCCACCGTCGTACTCATTCACCTGCAGGTTTGTATCGGTCTGTCCGAGCGCAAGAGTCGATGCCATCGACAGCAGCAATGTTCCCCAAGCGAAGATGCGGCGCATATTGCCTCCCTATTTCCCAAGAAGAACGCGCAACTGTAGGAGGATTGCAGAGGAGTGTCAAGAACGATACAGGTATTAGAGCTTCTCTAGAATAGCCGCAAAGAAACCGTCGCAGGGATGAATGCCAGGGAGCGTGCGAAGGTAGCTACCGCATGTCAGCGACGTTACATCAGTCCAGATCAGATCGCCCGATTCTTTGAGGCGCTCAAGCTCGGTGCGGCAGTCGACCGCCCGGAAGGAATTGTTTTGCGCTAACGCTTCCTGAATGACGTCTTCGTTCTCCTCTCGTTCCAGCGAGCAAGTCGAGTACACAATGCGTCCGCCAGTCCGGACTTGGCCCATGACCGATTGCAGAATTGCGACCTGGCGCTCATGAAGATCGCCGAGATCCTTTGGCTGCAAACGCCATTTGATTTCGGGATTGCGGGCGAGCGTACCCGTACCCGAGCAAGGCACATCGGCGAGGATTCGATCAAAAGTCGCGTTTAGGGGCAGACGCTCGGCGTCGGCGATGATGACGTGAATTTGGTCTTGCGTTTTTGCCTTTCGCAGCAAATTTCTCATCAACCTCGCCCGGTGCGGATGAAGTTCGACAGCGATGATCGCAGCTCCAGGACTTGTGTCCGCGATGGCCAGTGTTTTGCCGCCGGGGGCGGCGCAACAGTCGAGTATCCGCAAAGGAGTTTGAAACGCCGCACCGCTACCTCCAGCCCCGACCAGCGCGGCGACTAACTGCGATGCCTGGTCTTGAATGAAAGTTTGTCGTTCACGGAAAGCGCTCGCTTTCGTCACGTCTCCCGATGCGACGATGCGCGCCGACGAGAGCAGCTGTGCGGGCCTGACCTTGATTCCGTCCTGATTCAGTTCCTCGGCCACAGACTCTCGTCGCAGCCGAATTGCGGTCTGTGGAACTGATTGATCGTATTCGCATATTTTTTGTGTCGCCGGCAGGCCATACTCTTTCGCCCAGCGCTCTACAAGCCATGCCGGGTGTGCGAGTTTCCGGGCAATCGATCCTGCTGACGCCGAAATGTCTCTTGGAAAAGTCGGATCATAGCGTCGTCTGTGAGCCGCGAGTTTTCGTAATACTGCATTTACGAAGGGCGCGGCAGAGCGCTTTCGCACCAGCTTTGCCAGTTCGACGCTTTCGTAGAGAGCCGCTCGTGTGGGAATGCGGTTCAGACATCGAAGTTGATAGAGCCCCAAACGAAGCGCGACAAGAATTTCGAGATCGAGCTTGTCGAATCTCTGGGATGACGCGTCGGCGAGTTCTTCGTCCAGCCGCGACCGCCAGCGCAGCACTCCCAGCACGAGTTCTGTCGCAAGTGCGTGATCGCGGGGCGACAACCGCTCGGATGCTGACGAGTGCAGGAGTTCCGACGCGTAGGAAGACTCGCGCTCCACTCGAAGCAGAATTTCGAACGCCGCAGCGCGCGCCGGAGAAACCGACATGGCGGCATTCTAAACAGCAGAGAAAGCCTTTCACCAATGTTAATCCCCCATTTCCTGGATGAACCCACGTCACGAGCCCAGTCTTTCGCCAGGTTTCGGCCTGTAGCCGTGAATGAAGTCGCGTGCAGTGGTTCTCTTTTTCCCTTCCAACTGAAGCTCGAGCAGTTCGAGAGACGTATTGCTGCCACACCCTGCAAACAGGCGATCGCCGGCAACGAGCAGTTCGCTCTGCTTGACAGTCTCGCTCGCCCTCCGAGCGCGCAAAATCTGCAGATTCTTACCGCGAAAATTCGTATATGCGCCAGGCCAGGGCTGAAATCCGCGCATGCGGTTCACATTCTCAGTCGCGGTTCGAGAAAAATCAACCAATCCGTCTTCCTTCTTGAGAATGGGAGCGAGCGTCGCTTTAGAGTGATCTTGCGGCCGCGGATGAAGACCCCCCGACTGCAGACCGTGCAAGGTTTCAACCATCAGATCAGCACCTATGGAAGCCAGGCGCGGCGCAAGCATTTCGGCGGTGTCGTCCGGCGCGATCGCGACTTCTCGTTGCAGAAGGATGTCGCCGGTGTCGAGTCCGGCATCAAGCTGCATCGTGGTCACGCCAGTGACAGCCTCGCCGTTCGCAATCGCCCACTGAATCGGTGCAGCGCCGCGATATTTCGGCAACAGAGACGCGTGCAGATTGATATTGCCGAGCGGCGGAAGATCGAGCATCCATTGCGGGATCAGCCGGCCGTATCCGACGACGATGATCGCATCCGGCTTGATGCCCGCGAGTTGGCTTCGAAACTCTTCGTTGTTCTTAATCTTTTCGGGCTGTGTTATCGGCAGATCGAGCCTCAGCGCCGATTGCTTTACCGGAGAAGCGACAAGATCGAGTCCGCGTCCTTTGGGCCGGTCGGGCTGGGTTACGACCAGATCGATTCGGAAACCGGAACTGACCAGCTTTTCCAGCGTGGGCACGGCGAACTGCGGTGTGCCGCAGAAAACGAGATGAGAGGATTGAGTCATCGAGGGATTGAATCATTGACTGAATGACTAAATCATTGAATGACCGAATTCTCACCATTCTCCCGCTTTCATCAGCTTGCGGATTTTGCGCTTGATCAAATCGCGCTTCAACGCGCTCAGATGGCTGATGTAGAGCTTCCCGCTGAGATGATCAGTTTCGTGTAATAGCGCGCGGGCGAGAAGTTCTTCTCCCGTTTTCTCGAACACCTTTCCGTGAATGTCCTGCGCGCGAACCGTAACCTTGTTTGGGCGCGTGACATTCTCGCGGAAATCGGGAATGCTCAAGCATCCCTCGCTTTGCGTGTGCTTGCCTTCCTTATGAATGATTTCCGGATTGATGAGCACCAGCTTGGCGCTGGGATCCTCTTTAAAAGTGATGTCGACCACGGCGATGCGGCGCCCGATGCCGATTTGCGGCGCAGCCAAGCCAACGCCGTGCGCCGCGTACATCGACTCGAACATGTCGTCGATAAGCTTTTTCAGGTCCTCATCGAAGACGGTGACCGTTTCGGCGGGCTTCTCGAGAACCGGGCTTCCGAACTTTACGATGGGATAGATCATCAGTAGTTTTTCAACTGCTGGCAGTAGCCTCGAAAATTTCTGATTGTTTCCGCCATGGAATCGCCGCCGAATTTGTCGAGCGCACATCGCGCCAGAGTTAAGGCGACCATGGCTTCGGCGGCAACTCCGGCCGCAGGCACCACGCATACATCTGAGCGCTCGTAGGCGGCCTTGACCGCTTCACGCGTCGAGAAATCAACGGATTGCAGCGGCCGGCGCAGGGTCGAAATGGGCTTCAGATATCCGCGCACGCGAATCTCTTCGCCGTTGGAGACACCGCCTTCAATTCCTCCGGCATGGTTGTGCGCTCGCGAAAATGAAGTGAACCCGGACGTCCCGGCATACCCAATTTCGTCGTGAACGGTTGACCCGGCGGCAAAGGCTGCAGCCACGCCAGATCCGATCTCGACGGCTTTGACGGCCTGCAAAGACATGACTGCGGCCGCCAACAACGCGTCAAGCCGTTCATCCCACTGGGCGTACGTGCCCAGTCCAGGAGGCACATCGCGCGCGACCACCTCAAAAACGCCTCCCAGGGAATCGCCGGACCGCAGAACCTTGTCCACTTCTTCCTTCATGCCTTGCTCGATTTCAGCATTTGCGCAGTTCAGCAAAACTTCTTCTTTTCGGTGCAGCGCCTGAATTCTGTCCCAATCGACGACATCGCTAAGGGTGATGCTTCCTACCGTGATCACGTGACTCAGAACTTCCATGCCGAGTTCTTGCAGAAAAAGCTTGGCGACGGCGCCGATCGCGACTCTTGCCGCAGATTCGCGGGCGGACGCGCGTTCCAGCACATAGCGCGCTTCGGGAAAGTTGTATTTCAACGCTCCCGCCAGATCGGCGTGCCCGGGACGCGGAGACGCGACGCGCTTGTGCTTGGCGGAATCGCCCGTGTCGACGGGAAGAGCCTCCTGCCAATTCTTCCAATCCTTGTTAGCGATTTCGATCGAAATCGGCGAACCAATCGTCCTTCCGTGGCGAACCCCCGAGAGAATATGGGAGGAATCGGTCTCGATCTTCATCCGCCCGCCGCGCCCATAGCCCTGTTGCCGCCGCCACAACTCGCGGTCCAGAAAAGCCTGATCAATTTCCAGTCCAGCGGGAATGCCGGAAAGGAACGCAACCAAGGCTTCGCCATGCGATTCCCCGGCAGTGAAATAGCGCAACATAAATTTTCGATTGTACCTGAACGCGCGCAGCCTAACACAAATACGCGCTGCCATTGCTGGGCAGTCGTTGGGGTTTTACAATGTGCAAACGGTGTGAATCAGGGATGTTGAGCAGCCGCAAAATCCGATGTTCGCTGGTGCATGATCATATTTTACTGCGCCAGGGACTGCGTCGCCTCCTCGAAGACGAGCCGGAAATCGAAATTGTCGCGGAGTCAGAAAATGCAGCCGACGCGCTTAAACAGGTGGCCGAGTATCGTCCGGAAATTGTGATTGTCGCGTCTACGGTTTTTGGATTCCCCGCCGATAAAGTCGAATTGCTGTTGCGACGCTTGTCTCCGGCAACTCGCGTGCTATTTCTTTCGATGCAAGAAGACGCGAAGTTTGGCGACGCTCAGGGCGATATGAACTGCATCGCGAAACATACTTCTGCGCAAGAACTGCTGGAGAAGATCCGGCAGATGCATTCTGTGCGCGGGCCCGTCCGACAATTGCCTGGAAAAGTTCACACCGATTGGGTAGACGTTGGTGCGACTTCGCAGCCCCGAGCGCTGACTGCTCGCGAACGCGAGGTGCTAAAGTTACTTGCCGAGGGCCGCACTGTCCGCTCCGCCGCTGGCGCACTCGGTCTGAGCGTTAAGACGGTCGACGCACACAAGTTCAACTTGATGCGCAAGCTCGGCATTCACAACAAGGCCGAACTCGTGATGTGGGCCGTTCGTAAGCGGCTCGTGAGAGTCCCGTCGAATTTCTGAAGCGCTGCCCCGGGTCTGAGAGGTTCTATTCGCGAATGGCGAGGGTTGCGAGTTCGGCCAGGCTCTGGACGGTGAGATCGGCCTTGGCCTCCACCGCTTTAACCGCTCCCGCGCCCGGACGCGCCGAAGGCCGATTCACCCACACCGTCGCAAGCCCGAGAGATCGGGCCGGAATTACATCGTGATAAATGCTCTGGCCCACGTGTAACACTCGGTGAGCGGGAGCCTGGATCCGCTTCAAAGCCAGCTCGAATAACTTTAAGGAAGGTTTGTAGGCCTGGCCTTGTTGTGCGGTGATGACTTCGTCGAATTCGACTCGGAGTTGCGGCCTCGTCGCCGCAAATAAATCATCGTCGACATTAGACAGGATCGCCAGACGATAGCGGGTCTTCAATTGCCGCAGCGCGGAAACCGTGTCGGGCCAGGGACGCCAAGTTCCTAGAGATTCCGGAAGCGAGCGCGTTTCGGCGTCAGTCGGCGTAAATCCCAGTTCGTTGCCGAACTGGCGCACGACGGACTGCAGAACTTCGCGATAGGACCGAAAAGGGCCTTGCTCGGCGCTCGCCTCGAACTCACCATAGAGAGCCAGCAGCCTGGCATCGTCCACGGATTTTCTATGCCCCGATAAGACTTTATACAGAGCCGCGAGGATACCCGCCTCCCAGTTGATGAGGGTGCCGTAACAGTCGAAGCTAAGAATCTCAAAGCGGCTGAAATCCAGCATAGGCCAGGGTATGTGGGGCAGATCAAAGCATCCCACACTCGAAACAGCCACTTATGTCTGCGGTTCGAGATTGGGCGAGGTAAGAATTTCTTCACGCGAAATGTTGGATGGTGGCTCGCCGTTTCGCGGGTTTACGAGCGCTGAGCCCGTAGCCTTCGCAGATGCCAAATACTTTTCCGAATTCAGCAATGGACGCCCCAGCGACGCATTGTAGCTTGTCCACGGACCTTCAAGAACAGCTTCGCGTTCGAAGTGAGCACGCATGGCCTCCATCTTGGAATCGAGATCGTCAAGGTAGTGCAGCATCAGCGCTTCGGGAAACATCGGGAGCTTGGGAGAACCGAATTCGTACTCGCCATGGTGACTGATGATGAGGTGCTCGACCATGGTTTTCATCTCGTCGGGAAAGCCGGGGATCCGCGCGAGCTTGGTCTGCAGCATCTCCAGTTCTATGATCATGTGCCCCAGCAACTGCCCTTTCGTCGTGTAAGAGAACGAACGCTTGAACGTGAGTTCATGAATCTTGCCGATGTCGTGCAGGAATGCTCCGGTCAGCAGCAGATCACGATTGACCTGAGGATAGTTCCGGCACATGAGATCGCACGACCGAAGCAGCGAGACGACGTGATCGAGCAGTCCGCCGATGTAAGCGTGATGCAGCGTTTTCGCTGCCGGCGCGCTGCGATAGGCTGCGGCAATTTCAGGATCCGACATGAAGGTCTGCACTAACGCCTGTAAGTGCGGGTTCTGAAATGTCGCGACGAAATCGGCCAGCGTTTGCCACAACGCGTCGATATTCTTCGTGGTCTTGGGCAGGTAATCGTCGAATTCGATCTCTCC
>Ga0335072_10007226_pt1 | contig 16190 bp, 13 predicted proteins | sample Lox_Sample_21_FD_206725 | JGI IMG/M metagenome (GOLD analysis project Ga0335072, IMG submission 206725) | Soil microbial communities from Loxahatchee National Wildlife Refuge, Florida, United States - Lox_Sample_2.1 | ecosystem: Environmental > Terrestrial > Soil > Wetlands | place: USA...
AGTGGTCAGTCAGTGAATACCGTTGCGCTGCTACCGCTCTCAAACGCTCTGTAGCCAGCGGCTGAGGGGCAGCGGAAAGAAGTTGTGGTGCTTAGCAAGACGCCCTTCGACCAAATGCCCGTCGGAAACCTGGTGGTAGTTGTGGCAGACGTTCATGTCCCACGTCAGGGGTGGGTTGGAGTACGGGATGGCTTGCCCCGGGCACCACTGGTGTGGCCCGACATGCATGGCGTTCGCGGTTCCGGTGGCCAGGTTCAGCCCGGCGACCGCGACGCCGCCCGTCAACAGCGCGCCGGCGATCATCCGCTTCCAGTTCTGAGGGGTGTCCATGTTGTTCCGTTTCCTTTCTGGTCTTGTCTTGTCGAAGGTCCGTCGGGGCTTTTCCTTGCTTTCGCTTGCCGACACCACGAAGTCTGGCGCGGACCCCTTGCGTCGTTTTTGCGGAATCTTTGCGAAATTCTTGCGTTCGCCACAAAGGGTCACCAGAGGGAACAAAGCAGCTCAAGACCGTAAGTTCGCCATCCCAGTGATTGCTGGCGACCGGCCTTTAGAGACGGGATTGATGCCCGTGATTGGTAAGCATAGACTTACGGTTCGTGGTCACTTACCAAGCTGCTCGCGACGGCGACGCATGGCTGGCCCTGGCGGATCGAACGCGGCGCGCCATTGTGGAGCGTCTTGCGCGCGGCCCCGCGGCGGTCGGTGAACTGGCTCGCGATCTACCGGTCAGCAGGCCGGCCGTTTCGCAGCACCTCAAAGTGCTCAAGTGCGCCGGACTCGTGCGCGACCACGCGGCAGGAACCCGGCGCGTCTACCAGCTCGACCCGACCGGTCTCGAGGTGTTGCGCGCCGACCTGGACCGGTTCTGGACGCAAGCCCTGGCCAACTACGCGACCAAGTTAGCGATCGAAGGGGATGCTTCATGACCGAGTCGCGAACCCCGGACATCCGCCACCATGTCGTCGTCAACGCCGGGATCGAACGCGCCTTCGCCGTCTTCACCGAGCAGTTCGGCGATTTCAAGCCGCGCGAGCACAATCTGCTGGCCGTCTCGATCGCGGAGACGATTTTCGAGCCGCATGCGGGAGGACACATTTACGACCGCGGTGTCGACGGCAGCGTGTGCCGATGGGCGCGCGTGTTGGTCTACGAGCCTCCCCGCCGCCTGGTGTTCAGCTGGGACATCGGTCCGGCTTGGCAGCTCGAACCCGATGAGTCGAAGACCAGTGAGGTCGAGGTGCGCTTTACCGCGGAGTCCGACGAGCGCACCCGTGTCGATCTGGAGCACCGCCACCTGGACCGGCACGGCGCGGGCTGGCAGTCGGTTGCCGACGGAGTCGACGGCGACGCCGGCTGGCCGCTGTATCTGAGTCGCTACGCCGGCCTCTTCGCTGCCGGGGTGCGGCGATGACCGCAAAAGAGGCCCCCGCCGAATCCTTGATGAGCATGGCCCGCGCCGAACGCGCCGACCTGGCCGAATTCCTGGCCACGCTGACCCCGGGGGAGTGGGAGGCGCCCAGCCTTTGTTCCAAGTGGAGCGTCAAAGACGTTGTCGCGCACGTGATCAGCTACGAAGAGCTCGGCACCCTGGGGCTACTGAAGCGCTTCGCCAAGGGCTGGATCGTGCGGGCCAACCAGGTGGGCGTCGACGAGTTCGCGGCACTGAGCCCACAACAGCTACTGGAATTTCTGCGCAATCACCTCCAACCACGCGGACTGACAGCAGGTTTCGGCGGCATGATCGCGCTCGTCGACGGCACGATCCATCATCAAGACATCCGCCGCTCACTCGGTCGGCCACGCCCCGTCCCGAACGATCGGCTCAAACGGGTCCTCAGCCTGGTGCCCGGTAACCCCAGACTCGGCGCCGGACGCCGGATCCGGGGATTGCGACTACGAGCCACCGATATCGACTGGGCACATGGCCGTGGGCCCGAGGTAACAGGCACTGGCGAAGCCTTGCTCATGGTGATGGCCGGGCGCCGCGCGGCCCTCGCAGACCTCGACGGCCCCGGCCGCGCCACTCTGGCCTCTCGACTGCCTGAATAACCCTCAGCCGGACCGAATTTCGACGGTGAACTCCTGGCTCCCGATACGGATGCGATCACCGTCGTCGAGAGCAGCAGTGCCCCGAATGCGTTTCCCTTGCACCTCGACACCATTGGTAGAACGCAGATCGGTGATCACGAAGCCGGTTCCGGTGTCGGTGATGACGGCGTGGTAGCGGCTGACATCGTTGTCGCCGAGAACAATGTCGTTCTCGTCAAGGCGACCGATTCTGATGATCGCACCATTCAGCGGATATTGACGGCCCGTTTTGTCGCGCAGCCGACCCAGAATTGTCCCGCCGGCCACCTCAATCTCGGGGTTTCGACGGACGACGCCTTGTTTGTGGGTGGTCAGCACGGCGTGCTTGGACCGTTTGATGTCCAGGGGCTCCTGACGCAGGATCCGCTCATGCAAAGCGCTGATCGTGGGGCCGGGGTCGATGCCGAGCCCATCAGCCAGGGCTGTTTTCAGTCGCCGATAGGCACCGAGAGCATCGGATTGACGTTCAGTGACGTAGTAGGCGGTGATCAGCTGCGCCCACAACGGTTCATGATAAGGGTGTTCGGCGGTGAGCGCCTCGAGCTCACCGATAAGCGCACCGGGACGTCCGCAAGCGATCTCGGCTTCGGCGCGAGCGGTGTGGACTGCCACTTTGTCTTCCACCAGCGCGCTGGCGAACGTGTCGACGAAGCTGAACTCGCGCAAGTCGTCGAGGACAGGTCCACGCCATTCGCGCAGCGCGGCGGACAGGTGACCGCTGGCGTCTTCGAACCGTCCCGCGGCGGCGTCCTGCACTCCGGCGGTCATTGCGGTGATGAAACGGCCCAGGTCACAGTCGGCGTCGGCGACGCTGAGCTGATATCCCGGCGGCGCGCTCGCCAGTACCCGGTTCGGGTCGGTGCCAGCGGCGCGCAGCAGTCGGCGCAGGTTGGAAACATAAGACTGGATGCTGCTCCGCGCGGCCGGCACCGGCTCCTCATCCCATACCGCATTGATCAACGAGCCGACGGACACCGGTCGGTTGCGGTTGATCACCAGCATGGCCAACACGGCCCGCTGTTTCGCGGCGCCCAACGGCATTCGGGTGCCGTCGCTGGTCATCAGTAACGGCCCCAGGACGCCGAACCCGAGACCTGTAGTGCTCATCGCGCCACCAGCCTCTCGGGTCATCGACCGTTTAGACCATTTTGAGCGCACCGCAGCGATGACGGTTGCTTCCGCGGACTGGTCGCGTGGCAGCGCCGGGATTCCGGAGGTATTTCGGCAATAAGCGACCGCCGGGCTGGTGACCCCGGTGGCCGCGATGGCTGGCGCGGGCTTAGAGCGCGGGCAACACGCCCTTGGCGAAGATTTCGTTGTGCAGGTGTGTGACCCGCTCGCGGGCGAGGTTGTCCGGCTCCGCACCAGACATCTGCTTGGTGGAGTGGTCGCGGTTGCCGACAGTGTCCACCGCAACGCGGCTCTTGGTTGGTGCGCTCATGTGCCAGGTCCTCCCCCGGGGTGCGTGACGCCCACTATTGACGCGGGGTTTCCCACATGTCGCCGGCTTCAAACCAGAAAATCCTGCGAATTTCACATGTATCGCAAGCGGGTCATCCCCGCGTCCATCGCCGGGGTCCATAGCGCTGTCCCCTACGATCGAGCCTCGTGCCCCACGACGGTAATCAGCGATCGCAGCGGACCCCTCGGTTGGTCGCCGTCATCGCGGGGCTCCTGGGTCTGCTGCTGTGCACAACCGTTCCGATACTCCCGGTGAAACAGACCACGGCGGCCGTGCTGTGGCCTCAGGGCAGCGTGGATGGACACGTCACCCAGCTCACCGCCCCGCTGGTATCCGGGGCGCCGCGCGCGCTCGACATCTCCATCCCTTGCCCGGCGATCGCGACGTTGCCCGCCGACGGCGGTTTGGTGCTGTCGACCCTGCCCGTAGGCGGCGTGGACACCGGCAAAAACGGGCTCTTCGTGCGTGCCGACAAGAACACGATCGTCGTTGCATTCCGCGACATCGTGGCCACGGTGGCACAGCGCTCGGCGGTCGCTGCCGGCGGCTGCGCCGTGTTGCACATCTGGGCCGACGCCGGTGGGGCCGGCGCGGATTTCGTCGGCATTCCGGGCGCCTCCGCGACATTGCCGTCGGAGAAGAAACCACAGGTTGGCGGGATTTTCACCGACCTGAAAGTGCCCGCACAGCCGGGGCTGTCGGCCCGCGTCGACGTCGACACGCGATTCATCACCGCGCCCACCGCCACGAAGAAGATCGTGATGACCATCGGTGCGCTCGCGGTGCTGGTCGCCATCATGGCGCTGGCCGTGCTGGACCGTCACAGCCGTGGCGGCATGCTGATCAACTGGCGCTCCCCGATCGCCTGGCTGTCCAGGTATCGGCCACGTGAGCACTGGGCTACGTGGTGGCGTGTCGGGGTCGCGACCTGGCTCGCCGACGCCGGGGTGATCGCAACACTGCTGCTGTGGCATGTCATCGGCGCCACCTCGTCGGACGACGGCTACAACCTGACCATCGCCCGGATCGCGCCGAAAGCCGGCTACGTCGCCAACTACTACCGGTACTTCGGGACGACGGAGGCCCCCTTCGACTGGTATCTCGCGGTGCTCTCCAAATTCGCGGCGGTCAGCACAGCCGGCGTGTGGATGCGGATCCCGGCCACCCTGGCCGGGATCACCTGCTGGCTGATCATCAGCCATTGGATGCTGCGGCGGCTGGGACCCGGAAGGGGCGGCCTGGGAACGAACCGCGTGGGGGTGCTCACCGCGGGCGCCGTGTTCCTGGCCGCGTGGCTGCCGTTCAACAACGGGCTGCGGCCCGAACCGTTGATCGCCCTGGGCGTGGTGGCGACCTGGATGCTGGTCGAACGCGCGATCGCATTGCGACGATTGGCTCCGGCCGCGGTCGCCATCGTCGTCGCATCGCTCACCGCGGCCCTGGCGCCGCAGGGGCTGATCGCCACCGCCGCACTATTGACCGGGGCCCGGGCCATCGCCCGGGCGATCCGGCGGCGCCAGCCAACCGACGGGTTGCTGGCACCGCTGGCGGTGCTGGCTGCGTCGTTGTCGCTGATCACCGTGGTGGTGTTCCGCAGCCAGACGCTGGCCACCGTCGCCGAATCGGTGCGCATCAAGTACAAGGTCGGGCCCACGATCGCCTGGTACCAAGACTGGCTGCGTTACTACTTCCTGACCGTGGAATCCAACCCCGACGGGTCGATGGCGCGGCGATTCGCGGTGCTGGTGCTGCTGTTGTGCCTGTTCGGGATGCTGTTCGTGCTGTTGCGGCGCGGCGGCGTGGCGGGTTTGGCCAGCGGCCCGGCGTGGCGGCTGATCGGCACGACCGCGCTTGGGCTGCTGCTCTTAACGTTCACGCCCACGAAGTGGGCCGTGCAATTCGGCGCGTTCGCCGGACTGGCCGGCGCGCTCGGCGCGGTTACCGCCTTCACCGTCGCCCGCATCGGCCTGCACAGCAGGCGCAACCTGGCGCTGTACGTCACCGCATTGCTTTTCGTGTTGGCGTGGGCGACGTCCGGCATCAACGGGTGGTTCTACGTCGGCAACTACGGAGTGCCATGGTTCGACATCCAGCCCGTCATCGCCAGCCATCCGGTGACATCGATGTTCCTGACGCTGTCGATCCTGACCGGCCTGCTGGCCGGTTGGTACCACTTCCGGATGGACTACGCCGGCCACACCGAAGTCAAGGACAACCGGCGCAACCGTGTCCTGGCGTCAACCCCACTCCTGGTGGTCGCGACGATCATGGTGCTTGGCGAAGTCGGTTCGCTGGCCAAGGGTGCGGTGTTCCGCTACCCCGTCTACACCACTGCCAAGGCCAACCTGGCGGCGCTCACGTCCGGGCTCTCGCCTGCGAGCTGCGCGATGGCGGACGACGTGTTGACCGAGCCCGACCCCAACGCGGGTCTGCTGCAGCCGGTCCCGGGGCAGACCTTCGGGCCTGACGGCCCGCTCGGCGGTATCAACCCGATCGGCTTCAAACCCGAGGGCGTGGGCGATGATCTGAGGTCGTACCCGGTGGTGACCAAACCTGGGGTGGTGAATTCCACCGGGTCACCCAATAAGCCCAATGCCACCATGAGTGACTCCGCGGGAACGGCCGGCGGGAAAGGCCCCGTCGGGGTGAACGGATCGCACGTGGCGTTACCGTTCGGACTCGACCCGGCCCGCACGCCGGTGATGGGCAGCTACGGCGAGAATTCGCTGGCCGCAACGGCGACCTCGGCGTGGTACCAGTTGCCTCCGCGCACCGGCGACCGGCCGCTGGTGGTGGTCTCTGCCGCCGGTGCCATTTGGTCGTACAAAGAGGACGGCACCTTCACCTATGGACAGCAGCTGAAATTGCAGTGGGGAGCCGCTCGCCCCGACGGCACCACCCAGCCGCTCGCGGAGGTACACCCGATCGACATCGGGCCGGAGCCGGCGTGGCGCAATCTGCGGTTCCCGATGACCTGGGCGCCCCCGGAGGCCAACGTGGCACGCATCGTCGCCTACGACCCGAACCTGAGTTCCGAGCAGTGGTTCGCGTTCACGCCACCCCGGGTGCCGGTGCTGCAGACCCTGCAGCAGCTGATGGGATCACACACACCCGTGCTGATGGACATCGCCACCGCCGCGAATTTCCCCTGCCAGCGGCCGTTCTCCGAGCACCTTGGCGTTGCCGAACTTCCGCAATACCGCATCCTGCCCGATCACAAACAGACGGCGGCGTCGTCGAACGGGTGGCAGGCAGGCGAGGACGGCGGTCCGTTCCTGATCACTCAGGCGATGCTGCGTACCTCGACAATCTCGACGTACCTGCGCGGTGACTGGTATCGCGACTGGGGATCTGTCGAGCAGTACTACCCGCTGGTGCCCAGCGATCAGGCTCCGGACGCCGTCGTAGAAAAGGGTGTGACCACCGTGCACGGCTGGAGCCGGCAAGGACCGATTCGGGCGCTCCCATGACCATGGAACTAAAAGCCAAGGGCGGCGCCGCAACCGCGGACCGCGATGTACGGGTGACGCGCTGGGTCGCGACGATCGCCGGACTGATCGGTTTCTTCTTGTCCGTCGCGACGCCGCTGCTGCCCGTCGTGCAGACCACCGCAACGCTGAACTGGCCGCAAAACGGCCAGCTGAATAGCGTTACGGCACCGCTGATTTCGCTGACACCGGTCGACGTGACGGCAACCGTGCCGTGCTCCGTGGTGCGCGCCCTGCCACCCGACGGCGGGGTCGTGCTGAGCACGGCGCCCAAGAAGGGCAAGGATGCCGCACTGAACGCGTTGTTCGTCGTCGCCAGCAGCAAGCGCGTCGACGTCACCGACCGCAATGTGGTAATCGCCAGCGTGCCTCGGGATCAGGCGGAGTCCCCGCAATGCCAGCGCATCGAGATCACCTCCACACAAGCCGGCGCCTTCGCCACCTTCGTCGGGTTGACCGATCCGGCGGGCAAGCCGGTACGCGGCGGTTTCTCCGACCCCAACCTGCGCCCGCAGATCGTCGGGGTGTTCACGGATCTGACCGGCCCTGCTCCGCCCGGGCTGCGGCTCTCGGCGACGATCGACACCCGGTTCTCCACCACCCCGACGACGCTGAAACTCGTCGCGATGGTGCTGGCGATCGTGTCCACCATCGTCGCGCTGGTCGCGCTCTGGCGCCTCGACCAATTGGATGGCAGGCGGATGCGCCGGCTCATTCCCGCAAACTGGCGCAGGTTCACCCTGGCCGACGCGACGGTCATATTCGGCTTCCTGCTGTGGCACGTGATCGGCGCGAACTCCTCCGACGACGGCTACATCCTGGGCATGGCGCGGGTCGCCGGTCCCGCCGGCTACATGTCCAACTACTTTCGCTGGTTCGGCAGTCCGGAGGACCCGTTCGGCTGGTATTACAACCTGCTGGCGCTGATGACCCGCGTCAGCGACGGCAGCCTGTGGATGCGGTTGCCCGACTTGGTCGCCGGTCTGCTCTGCTGGCTGCTGCTGTCGCGGGAAGTGCTTCCCCGGCTGGGGCCTGCGGTGGCATCCAGCAAGGCCGCAACCTGGGCGGCCGGCCTGGTCCTGTTGACCGCGTGGATGCCGTTCGACAACGGCCTTCGCCCTGAGCCGATCATCGCGCTCGGCTCGCTGGTCACCTACGTGCTGATCGAGCGTTCGATGCGCTACAGCCGGTTGACGCCGGCGGCGCTGGCAGTCGTCACTGCCGCGTTCACCCTGGGCGTCCAGCCCACCGGCCTGATCGCGGTGGCGGCGTTGGTTGCCGGTGGCCGCCCGATCCTGCGGATCTTGGTCCACCGTCACCGCCTGGTCGGAACCTGGCCACTGGTGGCCCCGATGCTGGCGGCCGGGTCCGTGATACTCACGGTCGTCTTCGCCGACCAGACGCTGTCAACGGTGTTGGAAGCCACCAGGATTCGCACCGCGATCGGTCCCAGCCAGGCCTGGTACACCGAGAACCTGCGCTACTACTACCTCATCCTGCCGACCGTCGACGGTTCGCTATCGCGCCGGTTCGGCTTCCTGATCACCGCGCTGTGCCTGTTCACGGCCGTGTTCATCATGTTGCGGCGCAAGCGAGTTCCGGGAGTGGCCCGCGGGCCGGCGTGGCGGCTGATGGGCGTCATCTTCGGCACCATGTTCTTCCTGATGTTCACCCCGACCAAGTGGGTGCACCACTTCGGGCTGTTCGCCGCAGTGGGCGCGGCGATGGCCGCGCTGACGACGGTGCTGGTCTCGCATGAGGTGCTGCGCTGGTCGCGCAACCGCATGACGTTCGTGGCGGCGGTGCTGTTCGTATTGGCGCTCTGTTTCGCCACCACCAACGGCTGGTGGTACGTCTCGAGCTACGGCGTCCCGTTCAACAGCGTCATGCCGAGATTCCACGGAATCAGCATCAGCACAGTCTTTTTCGTCCTGTTCGCGATCGCGGCGCTCTGGGCGGTATGGCTGCACTTCGCGTCCCCGGACCACGGCGAGGGCCGACTCGCGCGGGCGGTGACGGCAGCGCCGGTGCCGATCGCGGCCGGATTTATGGCGCTGGTGTTCATCGCGTCGATGGTCGCCGGAATCGTGCGCCAGTACCCCACCTACTCCAACGGCTGGGACAACCTGCGCGAATTCGCCGGGGGCTGCGCGCTGGCCGACGACGTGCTCGTCGAGCCGGACAGCAACGCCGGCTTCATGGCGCCACTCCCCGATAATTTCGGCCCGCTGGGCCCGCTGGGTGGTGTCAACCCTACGGGGTTCACCCCCAACGGCGTACCGGACCGCACCCTGGCCGAGTCGATCAAGGAGACGGAGGTGCCGCAGCCCGGCACCGACTACGACTGGGATGCCCCGCTCAAACTGACGGCACCGGGCATCAACGGATCGACGGTGCCACTGCCCTACGGGCTGGACCCCGGCCGGGTTCCACTGGCGGGCAGCTACACCACCGGCCCCCAGCAGCAGAGCAGGCTAACATCCGCGTGGTATCAGCTGCCCAAGCCGGATGGCGGCCATCCGCTGGTGGTGGTGACCGCCGCGGGCACGATCGCCGGCAACAGCGTGCTGCACGGCCACACCTCCGGACAGACCGTCGTCCTGGAATACGGCAGGCCCGGTCCCGGCGGTGACGTGGTGCCGGCCGGGCGGCTGGTGCCCTACGACCTGTACGGGGAGCAGCCGAAGGTGTGGCGCAACCTGCGTTTCGCCCGCTCGCAGATGCCCTCCGACGCGGTCGCGGTCCGGGTGGTGGCCGAGGACCTGTCCCTGACGCCGGAGGACTGGATCGCGGTGACCCCGCCGCGGGTGCCGGAGCTGCGCTCCCTGCAGGAGTACGTCGGCTCGACGCAGCCGGTGCTGCTGGACTGGGCGGTCGGGCTGGCGTTCCCGTGCCAGCAACCGATGCTGCACGTCAACGGTGTCACCGAGATCCCTAAATTCCGCATCACCCCGGACTACAACGCCAAGAAGCAGGACACCGACACCTGGCAGGACGGCGTCAACGGCGGCCTGCTGGGCATCACCGACCTGTTGCTGCGGGCCCACGTGATGTCCACATACCTGTCCCACGACTGGGGCCGCGACTGGGGTTCTTTACGCAAGTTCGACACCATCGCCGACGCCCATCCCGCGCAGCTCGATCTGGGCACCGCGACCCGCAGCGGATTGTGGTCACCGGGAGAGATCCGAATCAAGCCCTGATTATCAGGCGCAGTCTTATCAGGCCTAGTCGTAATTCGTCATCAGTCAAATAACTGCGCTTTATTTTACGTTCGGGTAATTCCTTGCCAGAGGTTTAATTTCGGCGAATGCGGGTCAATACCTATTTCTCCTCCTGTGGGAAAACTAACAATGCCGTAAAAAGGTGGCCCGATGCACACACTGAGACGCGTGGGGATATGCGCAGCAACACTGACTGTGGTGATCTCCCCGGCGGGGACATTTGGAATCATCAGGGCCGCCGCCGAGGGCGGCACCACGGTGAGTTTAGATGCCGACCTCAGGCGTTGCGATTTCAGCCTGGTGACCGGTGAACGCCCGATAACGCGCCCGGCCCTCGGTAGTGGCTCGGCCCTCATACATCGGGCCGGGTCAACAGCGATCGCGGAAGTGCATCTTTCGGACGCCCCCGACCCGGGCACCCATTACGACGTCGGCCTGATCCAGGAACCCCGTCCGTCGTCGGCGACTTGCGGGCCCGGGGATCCCGGCACCGCCTTTACCGGAATGGACACCGACGCGGCCGGCACCGGAACCGTGACAATTCAAGACACCGTCCGGCAGGGCACAACGGGTGTCTGGGTAGTTATCGAGCGCGGGGATCCACATTCTCAAACCCCGGCCGAGGCCTACACCTCTGAGTTTGTGGCGCCTGTATAAGCGGCGCTGATCTGATTTTCGCCGTTAGCGGCGGGATGAAACACTGGGCTATATGGTCTCGACGCGCCTGTGTCTCGCATCGCTGGTCGGTGTTCTGGCGGTCGCGTGCGCCGGACCGCCCACGGCGAGCCCGTCCGGCCGGCTGAACTATGTCGCGCTGGGCGACTCCTTTGCCGCCGCGCCGGGCGTGCCGGCCCCCGCATCGCCCGCGGGGTGCCGCAAGTCGACCAACGACTATCCCTCGGTGCTCGCCCGGCGGCTCGCGGCGAGCAAGTTCACCGACGTCACCTGCAGCGGCGCGATCACCGAAAACATCACCGACCGCGCGCAACAGACCAAGAACGGGATGGTCGGACGCCAGATTGACGCGGTCCGGGCGAGCACCGACCTGATCACTATCACCATCGGGGCCAACGATGTCGGGCTGGCCGCCGACGCAGAGGGGTGCGAGGTCAAAGCGCCCAATCCGGCGTCGTGCACCGAGGGTTTCGTGGCCGGCGACGTCGACCGGATCTCGGCGGGTATTGACGGGCATGTCCGGGGGTGGAGCATGCTGATCGACGAGCTGCATGCCGAGGCGCCGAAGGCACGGATCGTTTTCGTGGGGTACGGGACCCTGATCCGGGCCGGTGGCTGCTTTCCGGGGCAGCCGGTGTTGCCGCACGATTCCGACTATTTGCAGGCCAAACTCAACGAGCTCGATGACCGGCAACGTCAGCTAGCCGACGACAAGGGGATCGAGTACTTCGACGCCCGGCCGATGTCGCAGGGCCACGACATCTGCGCCCCGCCGGCCGATCGGTACATCGAGGGGTACGGGGTGACCAGTCCCGCGGTTCCCTTGCACCCCACCGCTTTTGGCGCCACTGCGGTGGGCGACGCACTTGCCGGATTTATCGGGCCGGCCGGCGCGCGGCCCTGAGCGTCTTCACCCGGCGTATCAGCTGTAATACCGTCGCGGCATGAGCGACTACGACCCTCAATACGACTCAGAGGCCGTGGACAGGCTGCCGTTCTCCACTGAGGAAAAGGCGCAGCGCTACCAGACCGAGAACTATCGCGGAGCCGTGGGGCTCAATTGGTACCTCACCGATCCCACCCTGCAGTTCACCATGGCCTACTACCTACAGCCCGACGAGCTGACGCTGGCAGAGCGCCACCTGACGCACATGGGTGAGCTGATGGGCGGACCGGTAGCGCGCTGGGCCGACGAGACCGATCGCAACCCGCCCCGGCTCGAGCGCTACGACCGCTGGGGACACGACATCAGCCACGTCGTGATGCCGGCATCGTTCACCCAATCCAAGCGCGCGGTGCTGGAAGCCCAGCAGGCGCTGCGCACCGAGGCGCGCGCCGCCCAGGTGAACTCGTCGCTGGCGATGTTCGCCTCCAACTATCTGCTCAACCAGGCCGATATCGGGATGGGCTGCGCGCTCGGCACCGGCGGCGGCATGGTCCAGTCGCTGGTCGCCGCCTATGCGCCCGATGATGTCAAGGAGCATGTGCTGGCCAAGTTCGAATCCGGTGAATGGGCCGGCGAGACGGCGCAGCTGCTGACGGAACGCACCGGCGGCTCCGATCTCGGCGCGCTCGAGACGACGGCGACCCGAGGCGGCGATTCGTGGATTCTGAACGGCTTCAAGTGGTTTGCCTCCAACTGCGCCGGGGAGGCGTTCGTCGTCCTGGCCAAGCCCGAGGGCGCTCCCGATTCGACCCGCGGCGTCGCGAATTTCCTCGTCCTGCGCACCCGGCGCGACGGCTCGCGCAACGGCGTGCGGGTGCGTCGTTTGAAGGACAAGCTCGGCACACGTTCGGTGGCCTCGGGCGAGGTCGAGTTCGTCAACGCCGAGGCTTTTCTGCTGTCCGGTGAACCGAGCGCCGAAGCGGGGCCCTCCGACGGCAAGGGACTGGGCCGGATGATGGAGCTGACCAACGCCGCGCGCCTCGGCATCGCGTTGTTCGGGCTCGGAAACGCGCGCCGCGCCCTGGTCGAGTCGCTGTGCTATGCACGGCAGCGGCGCGCGTTCGGCGGCGCACTCATCGACAAGCCGCTGATGCGGCGCAAGCTGGCCGAGTTGATCGTCGACGTCGAAGCCGCGCAGGCAATGGTTTTCGACGGCACCGGAGCCACCAACCATCGTCAGCCGCGCAGCGTTCGACAGCGCATCGCGGTGCCGGTCACCAAACTCAAGGTGTGCCGACTGGGGATCACGGCGGCGTCGGACGCTATCGAGATCCACGGCGGCAACGGCTACATCGAGACTTGGCCGGTGGCCCGGCTGCTGCGCGACGCGCAAGTGAACACCATCTGGGAGGGGCCCGACAACATCCTCTGTCTCGACGTGCGGCGCGGCATCGAGCAGACGCGGGCACACGAGACGCTGCTTGCGCGTCTGCATGACGCGGTGTCGGTGTCCGACGCCGACGAAACAACCAGCCTGGTGGCGCGCCGCATCGAGGATCTCGACGCCGCGATCACGGCGTGGGCCAAGCTCGACAGCGACGTCGCCGAGGCGCGGCTGTTCCCGCTGACCCAATTCATGGGAGACGTGTACGGCGCTGCGTTGCTCACCGAGCAGGCCGCGTGGGAGCGGGCCACCCGTGGCGGCGAGCGCAAGGTCCTGGTTGCCCGGCTCTACGCGCAGCGATACCTCGCCGACCGTGGGCCGCTGCGAGGTATCGACGCCGACTCCGATGAGGCGCTGGAGCGGTTCGACGAACTCGCGGACGGTGCGTTGCAGCTGTAGAAACCACACCCGTCACTCAAGTCACGGGTAGGAAAGCATCACCCGATCTGCAAAAGCGATATCGCATGCGCTATCGCTTTTTGGTTTCGCCATATAGTCGGTTCGGCGGTAGTGGTGTGACGGCGTGCTGAAGGTCTGGTTCATCGGGTCGCGGAATTGAGCAGTTCGGCCGTCGCGTCCCACAGCCGTGCTTCACGTTCCGGATCGTTCGCGAACGGTTTCACTTCGCGCTCTTCGTCTTTGACGACGAAGGCGCCGGCTCGCAGGTGCGCCCACCGGTCATCGAGGACGATCGACGCCAGGGCCGGCCCGGATCTGGTCGGCGTCGAGACGCGGGGGATTCGCGCCAGGACTCGACCCAGCCGCTGAATGCCGGGACTTTGACCCCTCCCCAGGCCGGTGCCCGGCATGAATCCCGGCTCGAACACCGCCACGTTGATCCCGGCGGGTGCTCTGCGCTGCAATTCGTGCGCGTAGTAGAAAAGCGCGAGTTTGGAATCCGAGTAGGCCACGCCGCTTTGCTGGAATGTCGCCGGCAGGTCCGTGGCGGTGGGCCGGGCAAGCTCGAGCGGATCGCGCCAATCCGCTGGCGGGACCCGCAGTATCCGGCGAAAAACATTCTGGTAGTACGTGTTTGAACCAAGCAGCACAATGCGGGCCGGCGCGACGAACGAACCAAGGAGATCGCCGATGAGCTGCGCGTGCGCGAGATAGTTGACGGCGAAGGTCAATTCGTATCCGTCCGCTGAGGCGGTGCGGGTGTCGACGCTCGAGAGGCCGGCGTTGGCCACCAATCCGCGCAGTTGGCGAACCGCGCCGGTGTCCAGCAGCGCCCCGACGGTCTGCCCCGCGTCGCGCACGTCGGACAGCCGGGCGAGGTCGCAGCCGATCTCACGCACCGTCGCTCCTGCCGCCCGGGCCTCGTCGGCCACCTCGGCCAGCGCGCGCCCAGGTCTGCCGACGAGCAGCAGGTCGGGACGTTGCGGCGGGGGACGATTGGCGATTGCCAGCGCGGCGGATTTTCCCAGCCCGCCGGTGGGCCCGGTAATCAGCACGGTGCCAGACGCGATCGAGTTCATGCTTCGAGTCTCGGAGACTCCCGAGCACTCAGCGAGAGGTCCGGTTTTCGTAGGACTGCCAGTGCCAGGACACGCCCTTCCCCGGGCCGTCGGCGTCAAGCACAGTAAACAGATGGACCCATGGGAGTTCGGCCGAACGGTGCGTCACTGGCGCGACCGCGTCCAGCCCGCGACCGTCGGCGTCTCGATCGGCGGTCGCCGCCGCGCGACCGGACTGCGCCGGGAAGAGCTTGCCGGCCTGGCCGGGATCTCGGTCGATTATCTGACCCGGCTCGAACAGGGACGGGCCACCTCACCGTCGGCGCAGGTCGTGGAGGCGCTCACCCGAGCGTTGCGGGTGTCCGACGCCGAGCGCGACCTGCTGTTCCGGCTGGCGGGGCATGCCACCCCCAGACTCGACGTGGTGTCATCGCGGATCACGCCGAGCGTGCAACGCCTGCTCGACCGAATGGCCCACACACCCGTCGCCGTCTACGACGCCACCTGGACCCTGCTCATGGCCAACGCGCCGTACGACGCACTGATGGGCGCGACGACCAGCTGGCGCGGGAATGAGCGCAACAGCGTCTGGCGCAACCTCGTCGGGCCGGGAACGCGCGCCGTCCACACCCCGGAGCAGCGGGCCGAATTCGAGGCGGCTCTAGTGGCCGACCTACGTCTGACCGCGGCCCGGTATCCCGCCGATCAGCGGCTCAAGCAGCTGATCCGCGAGCTGGCCGCGCAGAGCCCCCGCTTCGTCGAGCTCTGGGAAGCCGGCACCGTGGAACCGCACCGAGACTTCGGCCGGCACAAGGTCATCGACCATCCCGACGTTGGCCCCATCACGCTGGATTGCGACACTCTGATCGTGGCCGCCGACGACATTCGCATGATGATCTACACCGCCGAACCGGACACTGAGGATGCCGAGCGTCTCGCGCTCGCGATCGTTGTGGGCACTCAGTCGTTGGTCGACTAGGTTCCGCTCGCAGTTAGACGGGGATCAGCCCGTGCTTGCGTGCAACGCGAAACCACAGTTCCTTGTCCCGCAACAGGTGTAGCGACCTGCGGATCAATAGCCGGGTCTGGTGTGGGTCGATGACCGCGTCGATGAAGCCGCGTTCGGCGGCGGTCCACGGGATCGCCATGTTCAGGTTGTAACCCTCGATGAAGTCCTTCTTGATCTGCTGCGCCTCGGGCGCGTGCGGGTCTGGGAACCGCTTCATCAGCAGCTGCGCGGCACCCTCGGCGCCGATCACCGCGATCCGCGCTGTGGGCCAGGCGAAGTTGAAGTCGGCGGTCAGCTGCCGGGAGCCCATCACCGCATACGCGCCGCCGTAGGACTTACGGATCGTGATCGTCACCTTCGGGACGTCGGCCTCGACCACCGAGTACAGGAACCGGCCGCCGCGCTTGATGATGCCCCTCTTCTCCTCCTCGGCCCCCGGCAGAAAGCCGGGCGTGTC
>Ga0335072_10007227_pt1 | contig 16190 bp, 13 predicted proteins | sample Lox_Sample_21_FD_206725 | JGI IMG/M metagenome (GOLD analysis project Ga0335072, IMG submission 206725) | Soil microbial communities from Loxahatchee National Wildlife Refuge, Florida, United States - Lox_Sample_2.1 | ecosystem: Environmental > Terrestrial > Soil > Wetlands | place: USA...
GGGCAGAACTTGGGGGAGGATGCTGGGTGCGCCCGTGGTGATCCCCTCACTTGTGTTGTCTCACCCAGAGTGTTGCCCAGAGCGCCGACGTGACGCTGCTTGCCTGGCGTTTATTTTCGGCCCCATTACGCTCTTCCGTACATTCATTACCATCCATGCTGTTACCGAGGAGCTGGCCCTTGTTCTTCACTAAACTTGCTAATGTAGAGAGCTCCAACCCTCTCAGCCAAGCCGACCCTTGAAGGAGCTGCAATTTGGGAACGGTGCCCGCAGCTGCTCACCGTCCCAAAAATGCTCGCCAACATCCCAGGAACAGATCCCGATGCGCTCCCACCATTCCGCTTCCTCCCTCCAAAGCAAAATAAGCCCCAGAAAGCAAGTTGTGTACGTTGCGCCCTGGTCTGTGTCCCTAACCCAGCGACCTGGTTTCTCTCCCACAAGAAACCAAACGAGCTTTCTGTCTCTGAACAGCGCTAATAGGGCGGCCCCTACCTCATGTTGTCGACTGTCAGCAGGCAAGTTGTGCTGTGCCAGTCTCGGGGGGAGCCGCCCCAACACGTGGTCATTCTCATCTAGCATGATACAATGTTCCACATCGGTGTTCCGGCTCGGATCCCATTGTTGGTACCAGTGCTTGACGAGGGCTCCAAACTCCCAGCTTTTGCCCTCGATATGCACTCGCCCTAAAGACGGATGCACGGAGAATTGACAGTGATGCCTTTCCTCCGGAGGACCTCCCTGTGGCCGATTGTTGACGTTGTACGGCGGCAGGTAAACCATTACGGGGTCAGGCACTCTTGAATACTGCGTTATCCGCCACGACTTCCCTTGCGGAGGAGTCCTTATGTGGGTGAACATCTGCGCCAATACCGGCGAACGCGACATCAGTGCCGCTCCAAATTCATCCTCGAGCTGGTCCAGCGTCGGCTTCACTTCATGCGGCCCCTTGGATTCACCAAGCTTCAGCCCGTAAATCTGCATGATACCGTAGATGCGGTCTAGCTCGTAGCTGGTCTTGCGGAAGCGGGCGGCGCTGTACTGAACGTTTGGATTGCTGGTATAAAGGAAGTGACATCCCACCCTTTCGATTGTATTCTGCAACTCCGATGCAGTATTCTTGATATTTGGGTCCCAGAAATGCGACTTGTACTTGGTTTGAATGCGGCCGATTCCTGTATGTATGTTCTGGCATGCGCTTATCAATGTCGCGAGGAAGGCATATCCCTCCATGTAACACAAGGGGACAGGCCTGGCCTCTTGAGACAGTATCATGGCGTCTCTTCGCAACACTGATTCCTGCAATGTCCACAGCGATGAGAACCACGGGTCATTAAAGAGCATCTCCATGGCATTCTTCAGGGAGTAGAGCCGTGCAAGGACCCCGTCGGCGCTTTTCTCGTGCTCTAACTCGGGTCCGCTCGTAAAGATCTCGTCCAGGCAGCGCTGTAGCTTCTCCGGCTCCAGCCTGTTCAGCCAGACGAACACCCGGTGCGCTTGCTTGAATATCCCGACTTGTCTCCCCACCTCGTCCATCTTGACGCGATTGTCCTCCTGGTCGATACAAGCAACATCCACCCAAGCGTATTCCACCTCTTCACCTATCTTGTCTATCACGCCTTTGAACCTGCTCACAGTAAAGTGCTCCTCCGCCACGGCTGGGATCTTCCAAGTCGTGCCTTTAATGTCGATAGCGTCGACGCGATCGGTTCGCCAGCGGCCCCAAGTGTAGGTGAGAATGCCGTAGCGTGGTTCCTTCTGATCGCCGTAGACGTTGCCCGGCTGGCACTCCAAGGAAGTCATTGTTGGGATGTGCAGGAGCCGTCGAGGCCATAAACTTGTGACGTTCCCCCACCATCCTGGTTCTCTGTACGCATCTGCCATCTTATAACATTCAGTATATGCCAGCCAAGCACAAGGTTGTTTGGGGAGTTTTCGAGTCTTTGCAGCCCCGTAATGATGTGCGATTCCCACTATGTTTCCAAGGCTTCATGATTACTACAAGGATATTCGAATCCAAAACCTTCCCCCCTTAAGTCTCGATGTTTCCATGCTTTCCAATGAAGAGGGACCGGAAGTTCCTCAGAAAGCAAGAGGCACGCGTTTGGGTAGAGAGCAAAGCACCCCCAATACGGGGGGTGAAGCTGTAAAGCGGGGCCTCGTGCCATGATAGGTATCCTTCCGCCACGTCACCCATGTACGCTGGTTACGACGGCTAGGTGGCATGGCAAACGATCTAGATGCCGGTATCGCTATCTATCAATCCTGCGGGTCCTCCACCGTGCCTCATGGCTGCCCTCAAGTAGAACTCGAGGCGACGTCTGCGCCTTCACTTACGGGCATGATGCAGAAGGGCAAAAGGCTCTCGACGACAGCTCATTGGCGAGTTCCTCTGCATAGCTCTCGGATCCACACAATAAGCAGACTGCAGAAGAACAAGAGAAGACCGTCGCTGAGGAGGAGGAAGAGGATGAAGAAGAAGTCGTTCCCGCCGATCCAGACGAACCACGACCGCTCGTTGCTGCTTTTGCGTATCAACGCCAGAACCTGCTCCCTTGCTCAGACAAATTAGACCCCTTTACATCACTACCGGCGAGTCTAAATTGCTTCAAGAACATCTCATCAGCTTCTATCTGTTCCACTATCCTCACGCCACCTATGGTTTCAACCCAAGGCTCAGACCTCACCCGGTAGCAACCAACTTCACAATAGCACTGACAACGCCGGCTTGCTTCCAAACCGTCCTCTCTCGAGCCGCGCTGTATCGAGGCTTCCTCAAGACATATAGCTCCGACAAAGAAAAGAAAGCCCTGGAGCTTGCCATGCTACGCCACAAGGCGGAAGCCATCAGACTAGTCCACGACACGAGCGTCCGGTACAATCAATCGCGGGAGCCAAAGCTAAAAGACGACTTACTTGCCTCTATCATGGCCCTGGGGAATCTAGACAGGCGCTCGGGCCCAGCTGATTCGGTAGACATGCATTATACAGCAATTCGCCGAATCCTGAAAGCTACAGGAGGGCCTCTTGCTATCAACAATCCAATGCTCAATCGTGTCTCCGTATTCTTCGAATGCATCTACGGTACGAGCCCGCAAAGTTATATTTGGGAGAAGGCCGATTTCCCCAGGCTCCTGGTCGGAACCAACGACCTCCTGCGACAGATCAGATCTATAGCAACTGGAAAAGGCAAAGGTAGACTCGATGTGGAATCACCTGCTATTGCGTTTCATAGCGCCTTCTGCCTAAGACAAGAGACAACGCTACATATTTGCCTTTCTAAAGGACCCTACGACTCGTCCAACCTCACTCGACAGGACCGCTTCGAACTCATATGGCAATTGACATGCTTGTTGATGCTGGCTACGATAATCATCGACTACCGCGACGAGCCTTATCGGCTTCAAGCATACATGGGTAACATTTACAAGGTCGTGGAAGATGTAAAATTATCGCCTGCGGAAACGAGCAATAATATCATGTGGCTTATCCAGATCAGCGACCTCTCAGGAGAGCATAGTAGACGGACCTTGCGCTCGGCTGAGTCTGCATGGGTCTGCAAGCACCTCAAATACGAGATGCAAGCGGCTTTGAAGAGATGGCTACTGAAGCTTCTCACTGGACATAAATGGAACCGCCGTTGATCCTTGGTATCTACCATTTCAGCTACGCTAGTTGATTAAAATACTAGTGGCAAACCAGTGAAGATGTACACATGAGGCAAGTAGTGAACAGGTATTCGAAAAGGAAGAGGGGCGGGCGTGGGCTGCGCTTTGCTCATGCTAACTTTGACACAGCGAATATTCAATCTGGCGGAGTGCCAGGGAACAATGAGCCTACCTTCCATCCCTACTCAATGACCATGAAAATCCTCTTCCAGCCCCGCCTCTTCTCTAGCGACTTCTCAGCGTCCGTCACCTCCTCCAGCCCGGTATACATGTCCACTTCGTCAGCATCCCGCGCCCACTTATCGTGCCGAAGCACCACCCGACGCAAAAGGTATATCACCAAGAAGATCAGAATGCCGACGTAGGCGGTCAAGAAGCTTGACGCTGACCACTTGCTCGGGAAGAAGACCGTGGATCCGTTTAGCAAGCACAGCAATGTGAACATGGTTAGCGTGACATAAGCGCCATACGGCTGCATGAACGACTGCCACGGTATCTCGATGTTTTGCGCGCGGGACGCTTTTCGGAACCGGAGATAGACGATGCAGCGGCAGATCCAGCTGATGAATCCAGACTTGTTGGTCAGATTGACGAACTAGTCGAGTACGGCCGAGCCAGAGCTGGCGCGCCTACATCGCTGCTGCCTGGCCTCCCAAAACCGACATTTGACTGAGATCAGACAATATCATGGAACTAAATGTATGGTAGTTTTACGGGCCTTCCTAGGCTCGCTTAGTTGGGGTGTGTAACTAAGGGGTCGTCAGACTGTTCAGTCCTTTGTCGAAGGAGTAGGGGGCACGTGAGTATAGGTGTAGCAAGTGTAACTAGACGTAGGGTGTACAATCTGTATTGAGAGTAACTGCTTGAGTTGACCATGGAGAGCCTCTGGGGCTGCTCCACGAGTGTGCCTATATACTCCTGAGCTTTTTGCGTGCTCCCCGTGCTCCCCGTGCTCCCTCTGCTCCCGGTGGGAGCTATGGGAGCACCTTCCATCACGTGGTCGTCTATCAGGTGACTGCCAAGGCCTGAATTGTAATAGCCAGACAGTGAGGAAAACGTCGGAGATAGAGGGTCTACTCAATGGCTCGCAGCAGCGCCGTAGCATCTCCTTGGAAGTGCAATGAAGTGGAAAATAGTCACCGGCTACAGGGTCGTACCTCTCTAAGGCTGTGAAAGGTACGGCTCATCCCTGTAGCTTCCGCGTAATACGGGCCTAGAACTTCTCGCTTTTGTTCGGCCTCAACATCTGCATGATAATGGCTGTAGCAAGGTTGGAGGACGGGCATCTAAGGCCGAGCTTCTGGGTAATTCTCCGAAAGCCCGGAAGATTACCACGGAGACAGCCCCAACATTTTCATGGCATGATTTTCGAGTTGACCGAGGCACATTTCGCGGCCATTATCCGGTAGTAAAAAAGTCCCCGCTGAAAACCAGATCCGAGCAAAAGTCCGTAACAGCTTCTAGACTTGCATCGAAAATGGACGACGGCATCTCCTCCCCGACTAGGGACGTATCATGCAAAGAAGTTAGTGATCAAATCATTCATGCGTGTTTAGTGCTTTTTCTTGTTGCCCCTTCACGTCCACCCTTGTTTACATAGGACATGATAGCGAATTGAAAAATGGGGCAATCTTGTCCAACTAGTGTGGAAAGACTGGGTATTCCTAGTGCGATCATCAATTTTAGCATTATGGGTGGCAAGATTTCCATGCACCCCCTTTTGTACATACTGCATCTTTGGAGACTGAAAGATACTTTCTCGATCTTTGGTGTAGAGGCGAGTAAGGCTTTTGCCAAGTAACTCATTTTACCTTATTGCGGGTGTAAGAAGAGTCGCTCTGACGTGTTCGTTCCCCATCTGCTTACCGAACAAACATGAGCCTTGAGGTGCAATTACCTCAACTGGATTACTCTTGTGAAGGACAAAGTGTTCTGATCTGTGCAAGGTCCTCTTTGGTGCACCTGGTGGTTGAGGCACTGTTCCTGGGACCTCAACTGCCCTTTCTGGTGAGCAAAAATTTGAAGATCCCGCCGGCCGGGGGGGCTGGCGTGGACGTGATGACTTTTGCGCCCGGCGGATGTCAAAAAGTTGGGTTGTAGCACTTCAGCTGCCCGTTGGGAGACATGGTTGGGCGCGGATTTGGAGTCAGAAGGAGTTAGGAGTGTCTCTGTGGCACCTTCGATGGATGGAGGCCGGAAGTGGCACCTCAGTTACCATGTTCGGGGGTTGTAGCATGCCGTCCAGCATCAATCGGATACCTGCGGGTGCTGAGATGTTGATGGCAACAGCGGTGGGATGTGTCCTTTGTCACACCTGGCAGATGAAAGCCGTATCTGGTACCACATCTACCATTTTGAGACCATGGCTTTGGTTGAGACTGGGCTTAGCGCCTGACGTTTTTTTTCAGATGGCGTCCCGCACGTTCCCACGGAAAAATTCCGAGATTATGCAGTCATCTAGCTGCATAGCCCTGGCTAGAAGCGGGTGTGATTAACCACAATCCCTGTAGTCTCTCTCTAACAGTTGCAAGTGAAACGGTATGCCTGTTGACCGAGTTGCGGCTATGCTTTCTCGTTTTCGGAGCCAAGCACAAAGCATGACGGGGCGGCAAACCAAGAAGGGGTTCTGGAACGAACTGTTCTCGTGTTTGATGTCAATCAGAACTGTACCACTGGGAAAGGTGCCAGTGATTGTATTGCATTACACTATTTTTGCGAATGAGGGAACGAAAATACGAAGCCGGGCTCGCCGATTGCTATTACTCGTCTTTGATTGTTAGGACTTTGAAAGCTACAATATCTTGCATGCGAAAGGGATGATGATCACTACCCCTCTCAGAACGAATAGTGACTTTGGATTGCTGCAGGGTTAATGACTATCGTGGCACATGGCGCTGGCCTGGGGGGTAATCGATAAGGGGGAAAAGCGCATGAGTGAATCGCCAAGCAAAGCGGGACCATTTTTGGAGGGACAAATTCCTGCCCTCGTTTTCACTCGCCCATGCGGGATTTAGGTTTTTTTGTCTTGCAAATCTGGCTGCAGAGTTAGGCCACTTTTCTGGGGCGCACCTTCGGGTACCGATGGCGCAGTTCAAGGGCGAAAAGTCAACCTCGTGTTCCAGACGGTCCCGGGGGGGGGGGGACCCCGGACGGAGGAAACGGCTTGCCGAACAGTTTTACATGACGGGACCATGAGGTTGCTGGTGGCGAAGCGGTGTGATTGGCAGTGCAGCTGATCCAGAAAAAGGCTGGACAACTCACATGATGTGCGCTTACCATGAGGAGATGCTTGTGCAGCAAGCAGGGAATGGGCCAGGCAGAAGTGGCCCAGTTTTCCTGCCTATAGCCTTGGGAGCCTTACGCATAATTCGCTAGTGCACAGTAGACTCGTGCTACAGAGACCAGGCGTGCATGCGCATAATTTTACGCCAGGCAAAAAGTGCGTGGATATCTGAGAACGGGTCCTGGATCTGCGGAATGCACTCCTGTAGGTGCCTCTCGTGGCGAATCATAGCCACAGCTCAGCGACCAATGGCACAACAGGGCGGTGGCGATGGACGAAACAAAGGCACTACGAAGGCAACCAATCAGATGTGAAGTCTGTCAATCCTGTGACTGGGACAGGATCAAATGTCGATGGCACTAAGGGCTTGCGATTTTAGACGTTTTCTTTGGTTCTCCACAGCAAGACCCCAAACCGACCCGGGGCTTGATGGGGGGGGGTCCCAGCTCGGGGCCCTCTCTGGCCGTGACTTTATCGGAATAGCTTGCAATTCGCTTTTTTACTGTGCTCGAAAAGCTGGCCCCAATGTATACAGATATAGAACCAACAATGGCATTTACGACTCGGATAGAGTATATCCCTGCCTGTAGTTGGTGAATTCCAATTATGGTCATTAGATCACAAGGTGATGAGACGCACCTAGGAAACATGGAAGGAATCAAAGGAATCGGAAGGAACCGATGCATCAGCTGGTTGTCACAGCTTTTTTAGCTATGGAAGTCGCGCGATCAAATATGTCGAAGCAGCTGGGCATTGCCTTCCCAGCCGTCCTGGGCGTCAAAGAACGCTTTGTGGGCTTGTTGGTTCGCGAGGGACAGATGAAAGTCGTTTGCGATAGTCCTAGGCAGTGATATCAAACATGCAGGGTATCGATGAACAGAGCTTCAAGTCCCAGATTGTCCCATATGCGAAGTCTACGCAACTTGAATCCGTAATGTGGTAGTCATGCACGGCCACTGATTATAGAACTCCAAGTCAGGGGTCCTTGACGGAAGAGGGCTAAGAATCGGGTTGTGATAGTTCAGCACCGTAATGCGGCGTGAGCGACGGTTCATCTACCTATGTACAGATCTTAAAGAGTTATTCGTAGCCGGGAAGCCGTGATATCCTTAGGTCCGGATGGTGTCAGTGACATCCTGGGGATCCAGCCTTGGAAGAAAAGGGGTTGGCATCAACGGCCTCCCGGGGTCGGAACACTCAAACGTATTTTTGTGAGATGGCAACAGTGGTAAAATCGACAGAATATTCCCCCCGCCCCATCCTGTGTTGCTTGCATTCTGTCCAGCGCTTGGTCTGAATGGCGACAACAGGAAAACACCACAATAAATCAGCTCCTTTTGCATACCAAATGTACTCCAATCAGATCGCTAGCCACCCCCACACTCGAACATCCCTCGAGCTTTGAGCCCTATCATGCAAGACACCGTCTTTTCAACAGAAACAAAAACTATATACATTCGCCGACAAACTCCAATCCGCGGTAGTTAGGGTTTTGGCCAATAAGGATCCTCGGAACTGGAAGGGGGTATCTCTCTAGTGGACTGATTCGAATATGCGGGCTTGGAAACTCCTCGAGTATTTTCGTTGGTTGATCGTAGTAGCGTCAGAAAGAACAAGATCTAAGAATTATTGCGAGTATGTCGGTACGTTCCCCCCCTTTAGAAGGCGGCCACCATGGAAGGTACAAAAGCTTGTTGATGGAAAAAAGATTTTTCAGCGATATCGTTGAACGGGATTATGTTGCCATAGAAGTTGAAAGGTTGGACTGCCAGGAGAGGATTCTCAGGTACGTAGCTGACATCTGACTCGTAGCCAGAGTCATCAGAGGAAAAGGAGCAGGAAGATCCTTGCTTGGAGGCAGGTTCCAGGAAGGACCAGGTAGAGGCTTGGGCAGAGAATGTTGGAGGTGGTGGTGTTTGTGGTGGAGATGGTGGCAGTGCAATATTCGGACACTCGTAAGTGTCGACGTATTCGTATGGCTGTGGTGGCGGAGTGGGTGGTAGATGCGAATATGGCGTGTTGGTGAGCCTTGGGCAGGTCACAATCATCTCCCGGAGTTTCTGGATTGAGATTCTCTTCTGAGGATCACACTCAAAAACGTGGCGCAAAATGGAATCTAGTTCTGGGGACAATGGCAAGATTGTTCGAAGAAACTTGGAATCCTTGAGATAGGCACGGAAGGTCGAATCTTCTGGAGATGCTCTCTTCCATGGATTGCGGCCACAGGTGAGGTTCACCAGGATGACTCCAAGGCTCCAGATATCATTGGGTGCCGATGCGTAACAAGCATATGGCCTTGAAGATGATTGCTGGCATTCTGACGATTGAGTTAGAAGTATAGGGGTGGGGAGAGGAATCCGGGGCAAGTTACCTGGCGACATGTAGAATGTTGAGCCGCATCCGAAATCCGAGGTGTACATGTCGGATGTCGCAAGTCCAAAGTCGGCCAACTTGACGGTACGGCCATTGTCTGTCACCAAAATGTTCTCAGGCTTCAGGTCCCGATGGTAGATCCCAATGGAATGACAATATTCAACGGCATCCAGAATCTGTAGGAAGGCGTGTTTGGCAAGTGCGTCGTTTCCGACGAAGTGGCCTCTCTCGGTGATGTTGGTGAACAAGTCGCCCTCGGGACAAAACTCAATAACGACAAACGTACAGTCTGGGCTATCTAATATTCGTACCAGTGAGACCACGTTTGGATGTTGACTGGCCAGATGGTGTAACCGGATCTCTCGTTGTTGGAATTTCCTCTGCCGCGGCTCGAGTCCAGCTTTGTTCAGGGCCTTCACCGCGTATGGTATGTTTGTGTGGATGTCGATGGCTGTGTACACTACCCCGTATGCTCCCACTCCCAGTATCGATGTGAGCTCCAACCAGCCGGCCAAAACGCACCCCAATCGTTCCTCTGGCGCAATGCAAGCTGCGAGTTGGGGTGATGGCGGAGGCGTTGGTAACATTATTTGGGTGAGCCCAAAAAGTACGTAGTACTAGTTGACAGGGAACAAGTCGAAGAGAAGTCCGGTAGAACCAAAAGAAACGGAACAGGTGTTGGGCGGGGGGGATCCTCTGGACAACTGGCGGCGGTGTCGAAGTAGAATAGATGAACCTAAGAAATCCAGTCCAGCGGGTTTCCCAGGTTTTTTGGTGGAGATGTCGAAGGGAGTATAAAGGAAAGACTGAAAGATGAGGCTGAAGAAGTCGAAAGAGGTGGAGGAAAGCCGGAGGTGGTAGGTAGGTAGGTAGGTAGGTAGGTGGTGATCGAGGAAAAGAGGCTGGGTGGTGGTGGTGGTGGTGTCTGCTGTGGTGTTGTAAAGAAGGCGGCCCTCACTTCATATGACGAATGGCCCGATGGTGCACGAAGAGGAAAAAAAGGGCCGTGCTCTCGCCTTTGGGGCGATGACCACCTGGAACGATCTGCGAATGAAAGTTTGAACGGATGACTCCACTCTCGCAGCTAATGTGGCGTTGGACGTAACGCCAAGACAGGAAGAAGAGCTGCAAAGGCTGGGATCAGTGGATCAGGCCGGGAAGGCGAAATCGACAAGGCCGACGATCCAACCTTAGCTCCAAGCCACCTCTGACAGTCTGGCAAATGAAGAGTGTGGCCACTCTGCAGCCTGTTGGTCTGCGCATTAGCCGAGTGCTCCAAAATAATGCTAACCAACAATGCGCTGGAATGAAGCTACCAATAGCAGCGGCCTTTCGCAGCAGAACGACCCACACTCAAAGATTGGATTTGCAGGAGAAACGCCCACGACACAGCGCTAGTTACTGCGTGAGACTTATCCCTGTTGGAGTGGCTTCATCTGCACAGCGTGGCCAGTCACACGAGGCGAAATGGCACTGCAGGCGGGCGTACAACTCAGTCCAACGGAAGCACTGGCCCCCGGCAAAGAAACGCACGCCGATTGGGGATAAAAACAGCGCAACATCTTTGCTGACGGACAAGGGGCGGTCTTGGAACACGTTGCGTGTGAGGGGCCCTTGTTGCTTTTTTGGTGGGCCAGGACATGGGCTCCTTCGGCCCTTCCAAGCGCTGTGACTGTTTGCGCGTTCACACACAAAATGAAGTCAGAAGGACACCCTGGCCCAGTTTCGGTCAAATCCTCGGCTGACGTTGGTACGCTACATGGGAAGAGGGAATGCGCTTGGCCAAGAATAGCCGGCTCTGACGGCATGGTCGAAATAAGAAATTGCGTGCGCGACTAGGAGACTTCAGCATCTAGGAGTCGCCGATAGAGCCATTCAATCGTTAGTTCGAGACTTAGTACGGCTCTTAGATGAAATCCCAATAGTTTCCCTCGTGTTTGTTGAGATGAAACTCTGAGTTGAGTCGACTTGGTACCAACGTGGATGACGCACGTTGTGCTACGGACGAATCGTCTAGGCCGTAACAATAGTGCCGAAGTGCGGATATGGTTTCCCTATGTTGTCACGAACCCGGGCAATTGCCATATGGCACAAATCTCCTGTCTCCACAGGGAGGTCGCCCTAGAACTTGAAAGAGTTGCTCCTTCAGGAAAGGTTAGGAAAGGTATTCCGTAACACTCAAGATTGGGCAGAAAGGCTTAGGCTGTGAAGCTCTTGGAAAGCAAGCCACATTGGGCTAGTGGCGCCATTGTCCCCTCCGTTAATTTGCTTACTCCTTTGCTAAGACCAGTTAGTCCTCTATCCCGTGGGCCTTTGATTTTGTATCGATACGGGATTTATTAGGTACCCATTCTGTATTTTCTCCACCATTCAGCACGTGACAAAAATTGTGTAAGCTGAGAGCACTAGCAACAAAAGACCCAATGTGGGGCCTACCAGCCAACGAGAATTTTGCTGGCCATGGGAGTGGCTTGGATCTGCGCACAACGTTCTTACCAAGTACACAAACCCCTCAACCGCAAGTTAGACATTCCATTAAATGGTTGGCTACTTTTTTGAAGCTCAAACGGTGACGACGTCAAGGTTGATGGAATTAAGTCACCAGTGTCTAGTCACGAAGTCGGCGACACCAAAAAGTGCGCATGATGATCTCTGACTAAGTATATGTCGATCGATTTGGGCCCTCACCAATTCATCCGAAATGCGAAGCCTCTGGATCTCGAGTAATCTACGCCATCGAAGTATGGCGAGGGAGGATGAAAGTATAGGAGTTGTCCTTCCTATTTTGGCCTGCACAGGTGTGACATCCGGGTGGTGGATAAGCGGCCTCTAAGGTGATTTGCGCTGCGATATCCGGTTGGAAGGACTTGATCGTCGAGAAGCTCCACAACTTTCTGTCGATAATCGGCATAGCACTGCTGATCTGTGTATACTTCTTCGATGCGTCGCTTCGACTACGATGATCGTTACAAGAGCAATGTAGGCCGATCGTATGTTAATCTTCCTACGCTGTCAAAGGCATGAACCTATCACGTTACAGGCCAACTTGTCAGGTAAGCAGCAAACCCCATAATCCACGTCATTATGCCATCAGTTATTGGCCGAAATGCAAATCAACGGAGCGATCCACGACTTGTCTACTCGATAAATGAGCTGGTCACCCCCCTATGCAAGCATCAGAGCTTCCAGCCTTGCAAAGATCGGCACAGACTTTCAATTGGCAGACCTCTTGAACTGCCCAAAAATCCGGCGGAAGAGCGATGAGTAAGGTTCTGAGGGTTCTAACTCGTAAGCGACGCCGTAATGCTCTGCTAATACGGCTATCATTGTCTGATTAGACGATTGAAATATGGCTGTGGATTCAAGTTAAAGGGCCAAGAAGACTCAACGTGACGTGGATGCTGGGAAGCAAGGGGCGGGGACGAATCTTCGCTTCATCGTTCCTTACTACACTGTCTACACTGTCTAGGTATTGATCAGATGGGTCAATGACAAAAACCCGTTGAGCGATTCACTGCGTCAAGGTTTTGCAGGTTTCTACCTAATGCACGCTTTGCAATCAGACGTGTTGGACAGTGTAGATGCCATCTTGGCCAAGGGCACCCCTGAGGTCATTAGCCTCCGAGATGTTCTGGACTACTCCTATAGCACCCCGGTGACCTATATGCTGCCATGCATATTGGACGAATGGGTTTCGATGTAGGTTTACCATTGAAGCTATACATTTTAATCCGTCCTTGCTGCAAGGGCAATATCTCCGCAACAGGTGCTTATTGAGGAACTGTTGGCGACTCACAACGTAATTGCGAGACACTGAACCACGTGAAGCGTTGGTGTAAGGCCGGGTCATCTCACCTGAACCAAGCCTTCCAAGCTAGTCGGCTTTCGCAATGTCCGGGCACAGGCCATGAATGTTGTAGAACAAGACAATGTCACGTGAGCGCTGGTCCTATGTTCACTGGCCACATCAATTGCTTCAAGATCTGTCAGAAATGCTGGTTGTACTCGCCAGTTCGTAAAGGTTCAGCTGTGCGGGTTCAAGGCGGCAAGGCGGCCTCAGGCAGCACTAAGTGTACATATATAGATGTCTTCTCAGGTAGACAGAAATGACAGACGAGGAGATAGGATTCCTCGATCTCACCACCAAAATCCGACAAGATCTTTGTACGAAGCCCATAATCTTGCATAGCAATGTAGTGGTTCATGCGCACTTCCTGGTCAGACCCTCTCGTACTGTGCTTTCGATTACCGGAGACGGACTTGGAAGTCTTCAATCCTCGCCCTGGGATCTCAGTGAAATGACGCCTTCTATCCTTTTGCGAGGCTTCCACCTTAGATGTACCATATCTAGATGCATATCCGGATTTCGTCTCACGAGTGTCTCGACCTGTTCAGCTGGCGGAATGAAGCCAGGCCGGTACAGTCGTATTGCACATTCCGCAGGGCTGCCAGAATATCGCAAGGAATGCAGTGCAGTGTTCGTTATGATTGAATGGAATGTTCTCCTTTCTGAAAATACTTACTCCAGTTGTTTCTTGTGTCGCCTGTTTGAACCCCATAGCCCGGTTCGGGGGTCTTTCGCTTCTTTCTTTCGTGATGCGGCACTTCGATTCATTTCTGACCTTACACAGTATCACGCCATTGATATCTTCTGTCTCGTCTCAACGTGAGTCTTGTATTGACAGTTGGGGATATTTCTAGTCTTACAAAACGGCTGATACAAAAATGCAGTTGTCTGTTATCCCAGACTCACAGCCGTTTTCACGGATGTCAGCTCAGCATCAATCACAATCTCTTTGGACGCCGCATCCTTATCATCACTTCCGGCCCCCTCCTCCTCCACTCTGCCGGGCGGCAGCTCCAGCAGCCATGTTTCGCGCTTTCCTCCGACCATATCCAGTCCGAGTAGTCCAACCTCTTTGAGCATTTTCCTTGCCCCTTCGCTTCAAAGCGTAATCGACGTCGCTCATTCAAGCTTAATACTAGACCTTTCACACAGTGCAGGTACAGCTATCTCGTCGAAAGATATCATAGATACAGCGTCCTCAGTATTCGTGGGGGCAAGTCCAAGCTCTGCTAGCTTTGTGGCTTTCTCTCCTTTGCCTTCAAACCCTTCGAGTTCCTCGGAGGAACTTGAATCGTCTTATCAGCGCTCCTCATCAACCTTGCCAACAATTACAACCCTCCAAACCACGAGCTCTGCTCCACCAATCAATTCGGAAGCGCCTAGAAGCAGTAGCACGGTATTGAAACGTTCGTCTGTGGCATTCTCGTCCAGCGGAAGCGGCTCCCTCCCTACCTCAAGCGCATACTCTCCGGACTTGCTTACTAGCTTCACACAATTGTCTTCTGGGTCCCTTTTCATGTCGTCGAAATATGCTCCCACGACTTCTTCTGTACCGCTGATGCCAACGTCCAGTGTTCTGACGAGGTCTTCGTCCTATCCTCAGAGTACCTCACTATTGCCAAGTTCGGCTTCTGTTCTATTAATCTCACCTACGAAGTCCAGTTCTACCAGCTATTCTTCAGCTACGTCCTTTACCTCCTCCCTCAGTCCCGCCATTTCCACCAGCTCCTCCAATGTGTCGGGCTCATCAGCCACTTCCTCATCATCTTCGACGTCAGGCACTACGACCAACTCACGTACCACCACCTCTACATCGACAACCTCTTCCACCCCAACCCTCAACCCCGGTAACGGCAAACGCGGCCTCGCTTATAGCAACAACACCTACACTGATTATTTCGCTGTTACCGGCCAAAACTCCCGCGTCTCATGGGCTTACAACTACTTCTCCCTCCCCGACACCAACTACGGCGGCCTGAACCCTGCCTTGACCTTCATCCCCATGCTCTTCAACGACAATCCGACCCTAACCAATGTCTTCGCCGTGAACGTCAATGCCTCGATCGCCAACTACGGCACCGACGCCATCCTCTCCTTCAACGAGCCCGACAGCTGCTTTGGCGGCTCGGCATGCATGACCGTCGGTGCGTCTGTCGCCGCGTACAAAGCATACATCCAGCCGTTCGCCGGCAGGGTCTTACTCGGCGCGCCAGCAGTAACGAATGGCGGGTCCCCCGGCTCGTTGACCTACCTTGCCAATTTCATCGGGAATTGCACCGGCTGCACGATCGATTTTGTGCCGATACATTGGTATGCTAGTCCCTACAACATTGTCTACTTTGAGCAATATATTGCTCAAGCGTACAACGTGAGTGGTGGGCGGCCGCTCTGGGTCACGGAATGGGGCATGGATCAAGACTACTACGATCCAGATGTGCAGACTTTCTTGAAGGCTAGCATGGCGTTTTTGGACAATGCGACCTACGTGCAGCGTTATGCATATTTTGGGGCATACGCTGGGGAGCTTAAGGCGAATAATTTCGGGGAGGGGTTGTTGATCAATAACGCTGGGACGGGCTTGAGTGCGGAAGGAGTGATTTTCAACAACTATACTGGGCCATGATGACACCTCAAGTAGGGTAAAGACACTCAGATAGGTACTGGGCTTTGACTAAGGAGATGTCTTGGATATTTGATCGGTACTGTTTGCATGGCGCTAGGGATGGTACATTTGAACCCAAAACAGAACTGGGATGGGGACTTCGCATTAGGAGGCTGGTATTCCGGGAGTCAAGCAGCAAGACGGTCGCCCCCATACGGAGTGTGGACTGTGCAATGATTTGTGGCTGCGAGAATAAACGCCTTGCTGCAGCAATGCAGTTTGCCATTATCAAAGGGTGACACAATGATCTCATCAGACTATTTGGAAAGAACTCGTTCCATTAGTCGAACATCATTCCTCAAACTCGTGCGTGACCCGAACTCGATGTTGCTTTGCGTTCATTTCGTGTAACATGCTTGA
>Ga0335072_10007228_pt1 | contig 16190 bp, 14 predicted proteins | sample Lox_Sample_21_FD_206725 | JGI IMG/M metagenome (GOLD analysis project Ga0335072, IMG submission 206725) | Soil microbial communities from Loxahatchee National Wildlife Refuge, Florida, United States - Lox_Sample_2.1 | ecosystem: Environmental > Terrestrial > Soil > Wetlands | place: USA...
CAGGGCCCGCTGATGCCGTACACCTGCGCCAAGCTCGAGTACTCGATCGGATCGCCTACCGGAGTACCCGTGCCATGCGCCTCAACCATGCCGATGGTTTCGGCGTCCACTCCGGCCGCGGCCAATGCCTCCCGATACACCTCGACCTGCGCGTCCCCCGACGGTGTCTGGATGTTGACGCTGTGGCCGTCCTGATTGGTGGCGGTCCCGCGCAGCACAGCCAGGATGCGGTCACCGTCTCGCACTGCGTCGGGCAACCGCTTGAGCAACATGACTATGGAGCCCTCGCCGGTGACGAACCCGTCCGCTTTGACGTCGAACGCATGGCAATGCCCCGTGGCGGACAACATGCCGGCCACCGACCCCCCGGCTGACTTGCGCGGTTCCAACATCACCGTCGCCCCGCCCGCCAGGGCAAGTTCGCTTTCCCCGTCAGCCAGGCTGCGGCAAGCCAGATGGACCGCGGTCAGGCCGGACGAACACGCCGTGTCCACGGTCACCGCAGGACCGCGCAGGTTCATCGCGTACGAAATGCGCCCCGATCCCAGGCTGAAACTCGTCCCGGTGAAGGAATAGGGACTCGCCAGGTAACCCGCGTCGGCCGCCAAATAGGCGTAGTCGAAGTGCGTTAACCCGACGAACACACCGGTCCTCGAACCGGCCAGCGTCACTGGATTGACACCGGCATGCTCCACCGCCTCCCACGCGGTTTCCATCAATAACCGGTGCTGCGGATCGATCTCGGCGGCCTCCCGCTCGTTGATGCCGAAAAACTCCGCGTCAAACCCCGCGACGTCGTCGAGCAGGGCGACCCACTTCGATATCGTCCGGCCGGGCACACCGGGCTCCGGGTCGTAGAAATCCTCTAAGTCGTAGTCGAACCCGTCCCTGTTCGTCGCCACTTCCACGAAGTCGTCGCCTCGCAGGAAGGCCTCCCACAGCTTCTCCGGGGAGTCGATCGCCCCCGGCAGCCGGCACGCCATGCCGATCACGGCAACTTGAGTAGCACGCGGTTCATCCACGATGAGTTCGCCCTTCCTTACTCGCCGGCTCCGCAAGGGGCGCCACCGGAATAATTCCGGGCTGGAACACTGCCACTTTGCAGATAGACCGCCGCCCCCGGCATCGAAGTCAACCCTCCAACTTCCTTGTCGGCAGCCTAACTCCTGGGCTTAGTACCTGTCCGGAAAATCGTGCGTCCGTCCTAAAAAATCCCGGGCCATCGAGGCGCGCGGCAAAGTCAGCCCCGCTGTTGCGCACGGCACCCGGCCACCGCTCGCGACTGCGAACGCGCACGTCAGGGAGCTAAGCTGCGGCTTCGACCGACCCGTCGGCCGCCAGCTGGACAACATTGCGTGGGGAGCTGCCGCCCGGGCCTTCGGCGACGGTTCGGTAGGGGCGGGTGCTGGGCGCCGAGGCTGATTGGACGCGGCATCCCACACGTGCGGGGGTAGGGTGTCGGCTTGTGGTTGAGCCCTCCATCCCCGCAATCCTGCACCAGTGCGTCAATCTCAAGCCGAATGGCACGGCTTTCGAGTTCATCGATTACGAGCAGGACTGGGCCGGTGTCTCCGAAGTCGTTACCTATTTGCAGCTGCATCGGCGAATGGTAAACGCTGCACAGGAATTCGCTCGTTGTGCGTCACCTGGTGACCGCGCGGTGATATTAGCTCCGCAGGGCCTCGATTACATTATTGCTTTTCTGGGCGCATTACAGGCCGGACTCGTCGCGGTGCCGCTGTCGCTTCCACAGGGTGGCGCCAGCGACGAGCGGGCCAATTCGGTGATACACGACGCCTCGCCCACCGTCATTCTCACGACATCGGCTGTGGTAGACGGAATTTCGCAGCATATTACGCCGCAGCCGTATGAAGCCGCGCCGTCGATCATCGAGGTTGACCGGCTGGATCTGGACCGTTCGGTACCGCGTGGTATCGAAGATGATAAACGTCAAACTGCCGTTTATTTGCAATATACGTCGGGATCGACCCGTACCCCGGCCGGAGTAATGATCACCTATCAAAATCTGCTGAGCAATTTTCGGCAGCTGATTTCCGGCTATTTTGCGCATACCGGCGGAATCCCGCCGCTCGATGGTTTTCTGATGTCGTGGCTGCCTTTCTATCACGACATGGGTTTGGTGCTTGGAGTTTGTGCACCGATTATGGCGGGATTTCCGGCCATCCTCACCAGCCCGGTTGCGTTCCTGCAGCGCCCGGCCCGATGGCTGCAACTGATGGCACGCGAGGGCCAGGCGTTCTCGGCCGCACCGAACTTCGCCTTCGAGCTGGCGGCGGGCAAGACGTCGGACGCTGACCTGGCCGGATACGACCTCGGCCGGGTGGGAACGATCCTGAGCGGCAGCGAGCGGGTTCACCCGACCACCATCAAACGGTTCACCGAGCGGTTTGCGCCCTTCAATCTCAAAGAGTCGACGATCCGGCCCTCGTATGGGCTCGCGGAAGCGACGGTGTACGTGGCGACGAGCCCGTCGAATGAGCCGCCCAAAATCATCGACTTCGATTCCGATGATTTGTCCGGTGGACAGGCCAAGCGGTGCGACGCTGACGGCGGTACACCCTTGGTCAGTTACGAGGTGCCGAACTCGCCGATGGTACGCATCGTCGACCCCGATACGAATATCGAGTGTCCCGACGATGTCGTCGGCGAGATCTGGGTGTACGGCGACAACGTCGCTGTCGGCTATTGGAACAAGCCCGCCGAGTCCAAGCGCACCTTCCAGGGAACGCTCGCCAACCCGTCGGAGGGCACCCCCGAAGGGCCTTGGCTGAGGACCGGAGATTCGGGCTTCATCTCCAAAAATGAACTGTTCATCATCGGCCGCATCAAAGACCTGCTGATCGTCTACGGGCGCAACCACTCCCCCGACGACATCGAGGCGACGATCCAAGAGATCACCCACGGCCGATGCGTGGCGATCGCGGTCCCGGCGGACGACGGCGTCGAGAAGCTGATCACCATCATCGAATTCAAGAAGCGCGGCGCCAGCCCCGAGGAGGTGTCGCGCAGGATGGGCGAAGTCAAGCGCGAAGTCACCGGCGCGATATCGACCTCGCACGGCCTGACGGTCTCCGATCTCGTCGTGGTGAGTCCGGGCGCGATTCCGATCACCACCAGCGGCAAGGTCCGGCGCGCAGAGTGTGTGAAGTTGTACCGGAACGGTAAGTTCGCCCGGTTGGACGCCTGAGAGCTCAGCCCTTGACGTCGGCCAGCGCCTGACGGGCGGCGTTGTAGCCGGGAATGAACGTGATCCCCGGTCCGCCGTGGCATCCCGCACTGCCCAGGTATAGCCCGTCGACCGGAATCGGCTGTCCGATAAAGCCTTTCGGTCCCGGGCGGTTCTGGCCGATCTGGTCCGGGTGCAGAAGTCCGTGGCAGTAGTCGCCGCCCGGCGCGCCGAACATGACACCCATGTGCTTGGGCGTGAAGGTGGTGTGCCGGGTGATGCTGCGCTCGAAGTTCGGTGCCAGTCGGGTGATCTTGTCGATCACCCGCTGACCCATTTCCACCTTCGCCTGTCCGTAATCTGCGCCGCCTTCGATCGGGAACCACATCGCGAACGCCGACGCGGCGTGCTTTCCCTCGGGGGCCAGGTCCGGGTCGTGCACCGACGGGATCTGCAGCACCAGGGTTGGGTCGGCCGGCACGATCCCGCGGCGGCACTCCTCCCACTGCTGCTGGACTTCCTCCGGTGTACAGAACATGCCGATCGAGGTCTGCATGGCCGGATCGTTGAGCGCCTCATAGGGTGCGGCGAAGTGGGGGGCCTCGTCCAGCGCGAAGTGCATCTGCAGGTAGCTGCCGCGGTGGTCGATGCGCGCATAGCGTTCCCGCACATCGGCGGGCAGCAGCGACGGGTCGATCAGGTCGTTGACCGTGACGTCGGGCGCGATGCCGGAGACGACGATCGGGGCGGTCAACGTTTCCCCCGCCTCGGTGCGGACTCCGGTCACCTTGCCGTCGGCGACCAGGATCTCGGTCACCTTGGTGCGCAGCCGAACTTCGCCGCCGCCACTTTCGAGTTGTCGGCACAGATGTGCGGTGAGGGCGCCGATGCCGCCGCGCAGCTTCTTCATCTGCACGAAGTCGCCCGACGGAATGCCCAGGCCAAAGGCCAGCGCGGCCGCACTGCCCGGCGTGGCCGGCCCGCGGTAGATGGTGTTGACGGCCAGCACCGTCATGGAGCCACGTATGGCGGCGTGCTTCTCGCGGTCCGGAAAGTAGCGGTCCAACACGTCGGTGACCGAACCGAACAGCATGTCGTCGATCGTGGAGCGCTCGAATTCGTTTGTGGCGCAGGCATACATCTCGTCGAGGGTCTTGGGCAGCGTGGCGGACTCGAACCGGCCCAGCGCCCGGGTCGGCGCCTGGCTCCAGGCCAGCAGGCCCCCCATCCCGGCGACGGCCTCGGCCCCGTGCACCTCGTTGAGATGACTGAACATCTTCATCGGGTCGGTGTACTGGACCAGCGGATCGTCACCGACACCGCGCAGCGCTACCGACATCACCTCCTGGTCGACGGTCGGCAGGGTGTCCAGGCCCAGCGCCTCGATGACCACCGCCGACGTCGGGAACTGCACCGAGCCGGCGATCTCGAACTTGTAGCCGTCGAAAAGCTCCACGGTGGAGGCCATCCCGCCGGCATAGAGCTTGGTGTCCAGGCACACCGTCCGCAGTCCGGCCTGCTGCAGCAGCACCGCCGCGGTCAGCCCGTTATGCCCGGCACCGATAACTATCGCGTCAAACCCAGTCTCAGACATCTCCCTGACCTCCAGAAGTGCAGGCTGGCATGGCCGCAAAGTTTTGTCAATTATGACAAAACTGGCTGAGCCAGCCAAGTGTCGGCGAAGCCGGCCCGCAGCGACTCCAGCGCCACGTGGCTTACCCTGGCCAGCTCACCGAGCGACCGGTCGTCGCCGACCATCCACGCTTCCATCGCCCCGAAGACCGCGGCCGCGATGCAGCGCGCGGTCACCGTGATGCGGAGCCGCGCATCCGGCGTCTGGTCCGCGGTACAGCTACGGCGATGCAGCTGCGCCTGGATGGCGTCGGCCAGGTCGGCCTGCACATCCCGGATATGGCGGACGATCCGGCCCGGATCGAGTTCGCCACCCCGCATGGCAGCGATTTTCGTCACGGCCTCAACGTCATACGGAAATGCGAAGATGGCCGACTGCACGGAATCGATGACCGGCTCGTCGGCCGGCCGGGCGTCCAGCGCCGCACGAAACCAGGTCAACCCGGTGTAGTCGGCAAACAGCAAGTCATGCTTGGAAGTGAAGTGGCGATAGAAGGTTCTCAGAGACACTCCGGCGTCCGCCGCGATCTGTTCGGCGGAAGTGTCCTCCACACCCTGGGCCAGGAACCGCACCACCGCGGCCTGCCGCAGCGCCTCTCGGGTGCGTTCACTGCGGGCCGTCTGCGCGGGCCTGACCATTTCAGTAACATAGCCTCGTTTTGACATTATTGACAAAACTTGACGGCGCGAGTGAAACTGCGCCCATGGTCTCCATCATCGTGCACTTCCTGCTCGGACTCGCCTGCATCGGCGGGATCATCGCGTCCAACCCGAAGATCTATGCCAAACCCGAAGGCGGGCCGTGGCTTTCGCCACTGGAATGCGTGTATTACACCGCCGGCATCGCGTCGATCGCGCTGGGCTACTGGTTCAACATCCACTTCGTGATGGACGCGCACGGGCAGGGGAACCTGATCTCGGGGCCGGCCAGCTATCCGAGCTTCCTGAAGGGACAGTTCGCCACGCCGGCCTGCGGATCGGGCAACCAGGACTACATGATCGCGAACGTCATTCTGATGCCGGTGTTTACCATCATCGATGGGCTCCGGCGCGGCATCCGCCGCCCCTGGCTGTTCTTCCTGTCCAGCTTCTTCACCAGCTTCGCTTTTCCGTTCGCCTTCTACTTCGCCACCATGGAACGGCAGCGGCGGCATGAAAAGGCGGCGGCCGCGGCGGCGCCGAAAGTCGACGCTTAGCCGGGCGCAGCGGATCGAGGCGGCTAGACGGGCTCCAGCACCTCGCAGCCGACGAACGGCACGAGCGCCGCGGGCACGCGAACGCTGCCGTCGGCCTGCTGGTGGTTCTCCAGGATCGCCACCAACCACCGGGTGGTACCCAGGGTGCCGTTGAGTGTGGCCGCGGTCTGCGGTTTGCCGTTCCTGTCCCGGTAGCGGGTGGCCAGCCGGCGCGCCTGGAAGGTGGTGCAGTTCGACGTCGACGTCAGCTCGCGGTAGGTGCCCTGGGTCGGCACCCACGCCTCGCAGTCGTACTTGCGGGCGGCAGACGAGCCGAGATCGCCTGCGGCCACATCGATTACCCGGTACGGCACCTCGATGCGCGCCAGCATCTGACGCTGCCAGCCCAGCAGCCGTTCGTGTTCGGCCTGCGCCTCCCCGGGCTCGCAGTAGACGAAGCCCTCCACCTTGTCGAACTGGTGCACCCGGATGATGCCGCGGGTGTCCTTGCCGTAGCTGCCGGCCTCGCGGCGAAAGCATGACGACCAGCCCGCGTACCGCAGCGGCCCACCGGACAGGTCGAGGATCTCGTCGGCGTGGTAACCGGCCAACGGCACCTCGGATGTGCCCACCAGGTACAGGTCGTCGGCTTCCACCCGGTACACCTCGTCGGCGTGCGCACCCAGGAATCCGGTGCCGGCCATCACCTCGGGGCGCACCAGCACCGGCGGGATCATCGGGACGAAACCGTTGTCGACGGCCAGCTGCAGCGCCAGCTGCAGCAAACCCAGCTGCAAAAGCGCGCCGCGCCCGGTCAGGAAGTAGAACCGCGAGCCCGACACCTTGGCACCGCGCTGCATGTCGATGAGGCCCAGCGATTCGCCGAGCTCCAGGTGATCCTTCGGGTCCGACAGAAGCGGGGGCTCGCCGACGATGTCGAGCACCGCGTAGTCGTTCTCCCCGCCGGCAGGGACACCGTCCAGGATGACGTTGGAGATCGCCATGTGCGCCGCGGTGAACGCCGTCTCGGCTTCGGCTTGGACGGCTTCGGCGGCCTTGACCTGCTCGGCGAGTTCCTTGGCGCGCTGCAGCAGCGCCGGGCGCTCGTCGGGCGTTGCTGCGCCGACGCTCTTGCTGGCGGTCTTCTGTTCGGCCCGCAATGTGTCGGCAGCCGAAATCGCTGACCGGCGGGCGGCGTCGGCTGTCAACAGGCCATCCACCAGCGCGGGGTCTTCACCACGGCTGATTTGGGAGCCACGAACAGCGGCGGGGTCTTCCCGGAGCAACTTCAGGTCGATCACGGCCGCAAGATTACTTTTTGCCGGGCAGCGGCGTTGCAGAGCACCCTCCCGGAGCAATCCCAATGCATCACATCGGCAACATTTGTAACGCAGTTTGAACTGCAATGTCAGAATGGAGCCGATGCCGGAGAAGCCCGAGGACCCCGAAGACCTCGAAGACCAGGTCCCCCCAGAAAGCCCGCCCCCCGAAGAGGATGAGACGGAACAACCGTCGGACGGGTTTCAGTGGCCGCATACCTTGGCGCCGGCGGCGACCAGGCGGGCATTGCTTCTCACCGCGCTTGGCGGCTTGCTGATCGCCGGGCTGGTCACCGCGATTCCTTCGGTCACCAGCGGATCGGGCCGATTGGCCAGCTACATCGACAACGATCCGGTGCCCAGCACCGGCGGCCGGACCAACTCCGCCTTCAGCCACGCCACCAGCGGCAGCTGCCTGATGTGGCCGGATGGCGCGCCGGATTCCGCGGCCACCGTCAACTGCGCCGACGATCACCGCTTCGAGGTCGCCGAGTCCGTCGACATGCGGACTTTCCCCGGCTCGGAGTACGGACCCACCGCCGCTCCCCCGTCGCCGGCCCGCATTCAGCAGATCACCCAGGAACAGTGCGAGTCCGCGGTACGCAACTACCTCGGGCCCAAGTTCGACCCCAACAGCAAGTTCACCGTGAGCCTGCTGTGGTCCGGTGACCGGGCATGGCGCCAGTCCGGCGACCGCCGCATCCTGTGCGGCCTGCAGCTGCCCGGTGCGAACAACCAGCAGATCGCCTACAAGGGCAAGGTCGCCGACATTGACCAGTCCAAGGTCTGGCCCGCCGGTACCTGCTTGAGCATCGACCCGGCGACCAACCAGCCGATCGACGTGCCGGTCGACTGTGTCGCGCCGCACGCGATGGAGGTCACCGGCACGGTCGACCTGGCCGCGAAGTTCCCCAATGGCGTGCCCGCCGAGCCCGAGCAGGACGGATTCATCAAGGACTCCTGCACCAAGATGACCGACGCGTACCTGGCGCCCATCAAGTTGCGCACCACCACCCTGACGCTGATCTACCCCACCGTGTCGATGCCCAGTTGGTCGGCGGGTAGCCGCGAGGTCGCGTGCAGCATCGGCGCGACGCTGGGCAACGGGGGTTGGGCCACGCTGGTCAACAGCGCCAAGGGAGCACTGCTGATCAACGGGCAGGCGCCGGTACCACCGCCCGACATCCCCGAGGAGCGGCAGACGCTGCCGCCGGTCGCAGCTCCGATGCCGGCCCCACAGCAGCAGCCCAGCGTCCCCGACAACACTCCGCCGGGCAATCAGCACCTGCCGCATCAGCCGGCGGTGATCCCCCAAGCTCCGCAGGCGCCACCGCAACCACCGCAGGCCCCGCCCCCGCCCGAGGGCCCGCCACCGCAAGGCCCGCCACCGCCGGCCGGGCCCGAGCCTCCGCCGGGGACCTGACCGGGTGGCCGTGCGGATGGACCCGCAGCGGTTCGACGAGCTGGTGTCCGACGCACTCGACCTGATCCCCTCCGAGCTGACCGACGCGATGGACAACGTCGTGATATTGGTCGCCGACCGCCACCCCGAGGACGACGAGCTGTTGGGGCTCTACGAGGGGGTGGCGTTGACCGACCGCGATTCCGACTACGCCGGAGCACTGCCGGACGCCATCACGATCTACCGCGAGACGCTGCTGGAGGTCTGCGATTCGGACGACGAGGTCGTCGAGCAGGTGGCGATCACGGTGATCCACGAAATCGCCCACCACTTCGGCATCGACGACGACCGGTTAGACGAATTGGGCTGGGGTTAAGCCGCCCGGACGGGTGTCGCATCCCGGATTCGTCCGGCGTCAGTGCTATGAACGGCGTATGAGCACGGGCTGCCGCGATTGCCGGGCGGGCTTAGATCACTGCCACGGCACCGTTATTCGCCATTCAGTTGGCCGCTTACTAGGCCGGTCGGAATGCACCGAGCCGGGCTGTGTGAGCCCCGAACTGCTGCCCCACACGTTCGTCGTCGACTGCGACGCCATCGGCTGCGAATGCGCCGCCGAATCCGTCGCGCTGGCGGTTTGACTCAACCCATCGGGTCGCTGCTCGAAGCCACCGCATCGGCGACCGCACTGTCGTCGGGCTGCGGGTAGAACGGCGGCGTCAGGGCTCCCCACCGCACGCAACTCCACCGCCCATCGGTGATCGGTGACAACACCACCGACTCGGCGTTGCCCAGATGATTGTCCAGCGCAAAGTTGGCGTCCACGCCGGCCAGCACTGCCGAGGCCAGCCGAATCGCCGCGCCGTGGCTGACGACGACGATGTCGCCGTTCCAGTCGTGGTCGTCGAGGTAGCGCAAGCGCAGGTCGGTGATCACGGGCAGATAGCGATCCAGCACCTCGTTGGCGGTCTCACCGCCGGGCAGCGGCACGTCGAGCTCGCCGTGGTGCCATCGCTCGTATATCGCGTTGAACTCTGCGACCGCCTCGTCGTCGTTGCGGTTTTCCAGCTCCCCGACCTGCACCTCGTGGATCCCGGTCACCTGATGGGCCGCCAGCTCGAATTCGGCACCGATCACCGCCGCCGTCTCCGATGCCCGGATGGCCACCGAATGCGCGAGCAGCGCCGGCGGCCCGGAACCCTGGGCGAACGCCAGCGCCTGATCACGGCCCAAAGGCGTCAACGCGGCACCCGGCGGCCGGGTGTCCAACCTCCGCTCGACGTTGCCGAAGGACTGGCCGTGCCGCAGCAGCACCAACCGACCGCTCATCGCCCGGACTCCTCGGGCTTCCCTTGTCGCCGCCGCGCCAGCCAGTTCGACGCCTCGTCGACCGGCGGCGGCACCGGCGCTCCTGGACGGGCGGCGTCGCTCGTCGGCCAGGACCCCAGATATCGCACATCGGCACAACGACGATGCAGCGCCATGAGTGCCTCGCCGACCGCGCCGTCGTCGATGTGGCCGACGCAGTCCACGAAGAACAGGTAGGTGCCGAGTTCGGTGCGGGTGGGCCGGGATTCGATCCGGGTAAGGTCAATACCACGGATACCGAACTCGGCGAGCGCGGCCACCAGCGCGCCGGCCACGTTGTCGATCCGGAACACCGCCGACGTGCGATCGGCCCCGGTACGGGCCGGCGGCGGCCCCGGCAGGCCAACCAGAACGAAACGGGTGCGGGCGTTGGGCTCGTCGACGACACCGTCGGCCAGCACCGCGAGCCCATAGTGGGCGGCGGCCAGCGGCGAGGTCACCGCGGCGTCGGCGTTGCCGTCGGCCACCTGTCGCGCGGCGTCGGCGTTGGAATATGCCGGCCTCAACTCGACGCCGGGCAGCTGGGCGGCCAGCCATTGCCGCACCTGGGCCGCCGCCACCGGGAAGGCGGCCAATGTGCGCACGTCAGCCGCGGTGCGGCCGGCGGTGACGACGATGCTGAACGCCACATCCAGCGTGGTCTCGGCGAATACCTGCAGCGGCGACCCGCTGGCCAAGCTGTCCAGGGTGGGCATCACCGATCCGTCGATCGAGTTCTCGATCGGCACGCACGCGTAGTCGGCCCGGCCCGCACGGACTGCGTCCAGCGCGGCCGGCGTGTTCTCCATGGGCAGCTGCCGCACGGCATCGGGCCCGTCTTGCGCATCCTGGGGGATCAGGCCGGCGGCCGTGATCCGCAGCAGCGCCGCCTCGGTGAACGTCCCTTCGGGACCGAGGTATGCGATGCGCGCCACGCCCACAACCCTAATCGCGCGTGGCCGCCTGCCGCCCTTGCGGTCCCGTAGCTCGCTAAGTTAACTTAGGCTTACCTAATCTACAGGAGGTAATGGTGTTACCGGTCACAAGTCCCGCGCCGACGACCGCGGAACGCATTCGCAGCGCCTGCGTGCGGGCCGGTGGCGCACTGCTGGCCGCAGAGAACGCGGTCGGCGAAGAGCCGGTGGCCACGCCCGTCCACCACTTGCTGTACGACGGATCGTTCGCCGTGGCGGTTCCGGTCGATCGCGCCGGGCCGGACTGCGGGGTGTCCGGATCGCAGGCGCTGCTGGAGTTGACCGACTACGCGCCGTTGCCCATGCGGGAACCGGTCCGTTCGCTGGTGTGGGTCCGCGGTCGCCTCCACCAAATCCACCCCGGCGCGGTGACCAAGCTGCTGGATCTGATCGCCACCGAGTGCCCGAACCCGGCTTTGCTGCAAATCGAGACACCGCGATCAGTGCCATGCGAATCGGAGGAAACCCGGTACGCACTGCTGCGACTGGAGATTGCATCCGTGGTGGTCACTGACGCCACGGGCGCCGAGCCGGTCAGCGTCGGCGACCTGCTCGCGGCTCGGCCCGACCCGTTCTGCGAGATCGAATCCACTTTGCTTTGGCACTTGACCACCGCGCACGACGACGTGGTCGCGCGACTGGTGTCGAAGCTCCCGACGCCACTGCGTCGCGGGCCGGTCCGCCCGCTGGGTCTGGACCGGTACGGCGTGCGGTTTCGCGTCGAAGGCAACGACGGCGACCACGACATCCGGCTGCCGTTCCACAAGCCGGTCGACGACATCACCGGGCTGAGCCAGGCCATCCGGGTGCTGATGGGCTGCCCATTTCTCAACGGCCTGCGAGCGCGCCGGTAACAACCCTGACTGTCCAGGCGGGGTCCAATTTCCGCCGCCTGCATTGCTGACGGCCCCCGAACACGTACGTTATGCGGGTGAACGGTGACCGATCGCCGCGATTTTCGCGGTCTGAGAGGCCGCTCCCGCCCTGGGACGCACGGTCGGAGCCGTCACAGGTGATTCACCGCGACGCGGGCCCACGGCGACCGCAGGCCGACCAGACGGAGCCGCTGCGCCGGATCTCGTCCGAGGTCCCGCCTCCGCCGCCCGTCGCGGCCGGCGGGTCCGCGCCGCGGCCGGCCCCGCCCAAGCACTACAAGCGCCGCAAACGCCGCTGGGGTCGCCTGGTCGTGCTGACGCTGTTGATCACCCCGCTACTCGCCTTGGCGGTCGTCATCGGCGAGGCCGCTTGGCTCGAAGCGAAGCTGCACCGGGAGTCGGTACTGGCGGACTATGCCGGTCGGCCGGCGAGCAGTCGCGGCACCAACTGGCTGATCGTCGGTTCGGACAGCCGCCAGGGCCTCACCGCCGAGCAGCAGCACGAGCTGGCCACCGGCGGCGACGTCGGCAGCAGTCGCACCGACACCATCCTGCTGGTCCACATACCCGGGCTGGGATCGAGCACGCCGCCGACAATGGTGTCGATACCGCGCGATTCGTACGTCCCGATCCCAGGTCACGGCAAGGACAAGATCAACGCCGCGTTCGCCATGGGCGGGGCAACGCTGCTGACCCAGACGGTGGAACAGGCCACCGGGCTGCGCATGGACCACTACGCCGAAATCGGATTCGGCGGCTTCCCCGCCCTGGTCGACACCCTCGGCGGGGTCACCGTGTGTCCGAACGAGCCCATCAACGATCCGCTCGCCGGTATCAACGTGGCCGCGGGCTGCCAGAAGATGGACGGCCGCACGGCGTTGGGTTACGTCCGGAGTCGGGCCACGCCGCGCGCGGATCTGGACCGGATGGTCAATCAGCGGCAGTTCATGTCGGCGCTGTTGCACCGCGCCGCCAGTCCGGCGGTGTGGCTCAATCCGTGGCGCTGGTACTCGGTTCCGCGTGCGGCCGCCGGCGCGTTGACCGTCGACCACGGTGACCACGTATGGGACCTGGCCCGGCTGGGCTGGGCCCTGCACGGAACGACCACCGCGGTGACCGTTCCGATCGGTGAGTTCACCGACAGCGACGTCGGCTCGGTGGTCGTCTGGAACCACGATGCGGCCCGCAAGTTGTTCGCCGCCCTGGAAGCCGATGCGCAGGTGCCGAGCACCGGGCCCGACGTGCACCAGTAACGACGTTTATAGCCTCGCTTTACTTAGGCAAAGCTGACCTCATTTAATGCAATACAGCATCCCACAGTTAGTTAGGAAAACCTTTCCTGAGTAAGGAATGCCTTCTTTGCGAACCCCCTTCTACCTGCGGTAGCCTGCTTTTCATGAGCGATTTTGACGGCCCCAAGACAAAATTTCACGCATTATTGCAAGAACAGATTTTCAACGAATTCACCGCGGCACAGCAATATGTAGCGATCGCCGTTTATTTCGACGGCTCCGATCTACCGCAATTGGCGAGGCATTTTTATAACCAGGCGGTCGAGGAGCGGAATCACGCGATGATGCTGGTGCAACACCTGCTCGATCGGGACGTCCGCGTGGAGATCCCGGGAGTCGACGCGGTGCGAAACCATTTCGACCGGCCGCGCGACGCGCTGGCCCTGGCGCTGGACCAGGAGCGTGGTGTCACTGAGCAGGTCAGCCGGCTGGCCGCGGTAGCCCGCGACGAGTGCGACTACCTCGGCGAGCAGTTCATGCAGTGGTTCCTGCAGGAACAGATCGAAGAGGTGGCGTTGATGACGACTCTGCTGCGCGTCGCCGATCGCGCTGGCGCCAACCTGTTCGACCTGGAGAACTTCATCGCCCGCGAGGTCGGCGCGGCGCCGGCCGGAGCGGCCCCGCCACGCGCCGCGGGTGGCTCGCTGTCGTCGGCTTAGCCAGCCACGCCACCGGAAACCCGTCCGGCGAGCGCGCGCAAAATGCCGGCCGAACGGCCTTTCTCTGTACATTTGCGGACGCTCGCCGCAAAGATCGGCGGAAGCGGGTCCGCCGCTAACTGCTGCCGGTGGTAGTGCGCCCGACCTCCAACCGGGCCTTGCTGCGCCCGGGGTAATTGGTGCCGATCCAGGCCACGCCGACATCCCGGCAGAAGTCGATGTCCTCGTACTCGTCGACGGTCCAGCAATAGACCGCCCGGCCCTGGGCCGCGGCGCGATCCACCAGCTGCGGATATTCCCGCAACGCCGGCAGCCACGGCCCGACGGCGGTGGCCCCGACGGCGGTAGCCGCACTGCTGGCCAGGTAGCGGGCGTTCTTGCCGAGCAGCACCGTCGGCAACATCGGGGCGGTGCGCCGGATGCGCCAGACCGCGGCCGCCGAGAAGGACATCACCACCGCGCGGGACCGGTCGGCCGACGCCGGTGAGGCGATACCGAAGCGGTGCAACAGCGCCAGCAGCTTGGTTTCCACCAACGAGCCGTACCGGACCGGGTGTTTGGTCTCGATGAAGATCTTTACCGGCTTCTGCCAGTCCAGAACCAGCGAAACCAGCGCGTCCAGGGTCAGCAGGCTGGTATCGCCGTGGGTGCCGTCCGGTCGCCAGCTGTCGTGCCATTCGCCGTACTCGAGTTCGGCCAGCTGCGCCAGCGTTTTCGTGCTGACCAGACCGGCACCCGTCGACGTCCGATCCAGGCGGCGGTCATGGACGCAGACCAAATGTCCGTCGCGGGTCAGCCGCACATCGCATTCGACACCGTCGGCGCCCACCTTGAGGGCGAGGTCATAGGCGGCCAGCGTGTGTTCGGGCAGGGAGGCGGAAGCCCCACGGTGGGCGACCACAAAAGGGTGCCCGGTGAGCACTTCGCCGGCCCACGTCATATGCCTATGCTGCCGGTTCCTGCCCGTCCAACTCAACCGCGCCAGTCGATCCGCGCTTACTGTGTCGGACGGCGCCATCCGAACCCACCACGACCCAGCGGTGCGACGGTCGTTGGATCGGCTTCCGCTCGAACCCTTCGAAGACCCTGGCGAGGGCGGCCACCGCGGCGGCCGCGAACAGATAGGCAAACACCATCAAGGCCGTGTTGTTGGCGATGCCCTGGGCATCCTTGGCAAACCTGGTGAGGACGGCGAAGACCGAGACCACGGTGCTGAAAACCCAGACGACCCACCATCGGACGATCGGTCTCTGCAGCCGGTCGTAGTGGTCTTCGACAGTTGCCAGCTCGATGACGAACACCGGCGCCCAGAACAGGTTGACCAGTGGTGTCAGGCAGCCGGCCCACAGCGCGCGGGTAGACCGCTGATCCGGCATCCCGTGATGCATGAATGCTGCCGACCGGCGCGCGATCAGCCATCGGGTCAGCACCACGGCACACACGATCACCACCAGGATCGCGGCCACGCTGGCCAGGATGCCGATCAGGTTCGCGGCGATGGCCACCAGCGAATTCAGCAGGATGGTCCGGTTGATGATCAACAGCACATACCGCACCACGTACACCAGCGCGGCAGTGCACAGCGTCAGCACGCCGACGAACAGCGTGGTGCGCACCGCCGCTGCCGACGGGCCCCTGGCGGCGGCGGGGGCTTGCGCCGGTAAGGGTGCCTGTTCGACACGGTCCGCGAGCCCCCAACGCGGTATGACCGCGTACCGCGGTGTCGGCCCGAGGGGCCGCCGGCCGCGCCGCACCGGGGGCGCCGCGCCGGGGCGCACCGCTATCCACCGGAATCCCGGTTGCAGTCGCGGCGGGGTGCGCTGCTGCCAACCGGCGGGCCTGCGAGCCACCGGAGTCGCGACCGTGGGCGGGCCGGGATGGGTGCTCCACCGTGGGTCGGCCGACGGCACGTCCGCCAGGGGCGCCATCAGGGCGCCCCGGCAGCGGGGACACCACTCGCGGCGCCGTTCCCGGACGTTCCATCGAGTGCCGCACTGGGAGCACACCTGGATCACCGGACCAGCCTAGCGCCGTGCGTCTGTACCCAGCCGCAGTGCGGCACAGCTACTTGTGGGTATCCACAGTTTCCACAGGTTTATGCACAGCGGGCAGTCGGGTACTCAGGCCCATCGGCACAGCCTCTACCGGGTAGCCGAGCCCGCGACTGTGGATAACCCGGTGTGGTTGATGCCTGCCCATCGACAACCCAAACAGGTACTCGAGCGAAATGGATCGTCACGCTAACGAATGTCAAGGACAGCCAATGGACACCCGCCGTGAGGGGTGTCGTAACGCTACGCCACGACTCGGTGTGCCTCACGATCCCGC
>Ga0335072_10007229_pt1 | contig 16189 bp, 11 predicted proteins | sample Lox_Sample_21_FD_206725 | JGI IMG/M metagenome (GOLD analysis project Ga0335072, IMG submission 206725) | Soil microbial communities from Loxahatchee National Wildlife Refuge, Florida, United States - Lox_Sample_2.1 | ecosystem: Environmental > Terrestrial > Soil > Wetlands | place: USA...
TCAAGGAGCACGCGCGCACGCCGTTCCGCGAGACGGTCTGGCAGCAGCTGGCGGAGGGCGTCCGCTTCGTCAACGGCGAGTTCACCGACGACGCGGCCTTCGACCAGCTGGCCGACTGCGTGCGCCAGCTGGACGTCGAGCGGGGAACCGGCGGGAACTACGCGTTCTACCTGTCGATTCCGCCGAAGTTCTTCCCCACCGTGGTGCAGCAGCTCAAGCGGTCGGGGCTGTCCGACCCGGGCCCGGCCCCGGCGGGCGGGCACGCGCCGTGGCGGCGGGTGGTCATCGAGAAGCCGTTCGGCCGCGACCTGGAAACGGCGCAGGAGCTGAACGCGATCGTGGACGAGGTCTTCCCGGCCGAGTCGGTGTTCAGGATCGACCACTACCTGGGCAAGGAGACCGTCCAGAACATCCTCGCGCTGCGCTTCGCCAACACGCTCTACGAGCCGGTCTGGAACCGCGGCTTCGTCGACCACGTGCAGATCACGATGTCGGAGGACATCGGGATCGGCGGCCGGGCGGGCTACTACGACGGCATCGGCGCGGCCCGCGACGTCATCCAGAACCATCTCCTGCAGCTGCTGGCGCTGACCGCGATGGAGGAGCCGGTCTCCTTCGACGCGGACTCGCTCAGGCAGGAGAAGGAGAAGGTGCTGTCCGCGATCCGGCTGCCCGCCAACCTGGCCCTCGGCACTGCCCGCGGCCAGTACGCGGGCGGCTGGCAGGGCGGCCGCCAGGTCCTCGGCTACCTGGAGGAGGAAGGCATCCCGGCCGACTCAAGGACCGAGACCTACGCCGCCGTCCGGCTCTCGGTCGACACCAGGCGGTGGGCCGGGGTGCCGTTCTACCTGCGCACCGGCAAGCGGCTGACCCGGCGGATGACGGAGATCGCGGTGCTGTTCCAGCGCGCGCCGCACCTGCCCTTCGCCGCCACCGACACCAAGGAGCTGGGCAAGAACGCTCTGGTCATCCGGGTCCAGCCGGACGAGGGGGTGACGGTGCGGTTCGGCTCCAAGGTGCCCGGCTCGGCCATGGAGGTCCGCGACGTGAACATGGACTTCGCCTACGGCGAGTCGTTCACCGAGGCGTCGCCCGAGGCGTATGAGCGGCTGATCCTGGACGTGCTGATCGGCGACCCGCCGCTCTTCCCCCGGCAGGAGGAGGTCGAGCTCTCCTGGCGGATCCTCGACCCGATCGAGCAGTTCTGGGCCGAGAACACCAAGCCGGAGCAGTACCCGTCGGGCTCGGAAGGGCCCGCGTCGGCCGACGCGATGATGGCGCGCGACGGCCGCGTCTGGCGACGGCTTTAGGCCCCGAGGGAGCGGACTCCGATGACGATTGACCTGACCGACACCACCACCGGCGCCATCGACGCGGCGCTGACCGAGGCACGGCACCGGCTCGGCGGCATGACCCTGGGCATGGTGCTCACGCTCATCGTCGTGACCGACGAGGCGGCGCAGTACGACGCGATCAGGGCGGCCAACCAGGCCGCCCGCGAGCATCCCTGCCGCATCCTGGCCATCATCGCCCGCAAGGCTAAGGCCGACTCCCGGCTCGACGCCGAGATCCGCGTCGGCGAGTCGTCCCCCGGCGAGACCATCGTGCTGCGCATGTACGGGCCGCTCGGGCAGCACGCCGACTCGGTCATCGCGCCGCTGCTGGTCCCGGACGTGCCCGTGGTGACCTGGTGGCCCGACAACGCGCCGGAGATCCCGGCCAAGCACCCGCTGGGCGCGCTGGCGCAGCGCCGGGTGACCGACTCGGCCGCCGACGACGCGCCGCACGACATGCTGGTGACCCTGGCGTCGGGGTACCAGCCGGGCGACACCGACTTCGGCTGGACCCGGGCCACGCCGTGGCGCTCGCTGCTCGCGGCCACGCTCGACCAGGCGCACCCGGCGATTACCGCGGGCGAGATCGCGGCCGAGGAGGGCAACCCGACCGCCGACCTGATCGCCGCCTGGCTCTCGCTGCGCCTCGGGATCCCGGTCGCGCGGACCGTGTCCGCGGGCCCCGGCCTGACCGCCGCGACGTTCAGCACCCGGGTGGGTGACATCAAGATCGAGCGCACCGACGGGCGCACCGCCACGCTGTCCTGGCCGGGCCGGATCGACCGGATGGTCGCGCTGCACCGCCGCGACACCGCCGAGCTGCTGGCGGAGGAGCTGCGGCGGCTTGACCCGGACGAGGTCTACGCCGAGACCCTCAGCCACATCGACACGGTCACGGAGGAAACGGCGGCGGTCCCCATGGACGAGATCGTCGACGACGTCGAGGATCTCGAGGACCTGGCCGAGGGCGAATAGCACCCGGCGCAGATTTCGCCATATTCCCGGCACCCCGAGCGGGACGGCCAGCATTGGGTGTACTTACCGGTGCTATTTGACGGTAGCTACACCCGATCCCGGGAAGATGTTGTCAACCAGGATCTGGACCAACGGGAGGTAGAGGGAATGAGCACGCGCGAGGTCTTCATCCACGCCAACGGCGATCTGCTCGCCGCGGCGGTGGCAGCCCGGCTGATAACGTCCACGGCTGACACCCTCGCCGCCGACGGGCGGGCGCACCTGGTGCTGACCGGCGGCGGAATCGGCACCAAGGTGCTGGCGGCGGTCGCGGCCTCACCCGCGCGGGACGCGGTGGACTGGCGGACGGTGGACTTCTGGTGGGGCGACGAGCGGTACGCCCCGGAAGGCGACCCGGACCGGAACGAGACCGGTGCCCGCGAGGCCCTGCTCGACCACATCCCGGTTGACCCGACGCTGGTGCACGCGATCGAGGGCCCCGACGGCCGCGACGGCGACGACGTCGACGCCTCGGCCGCGCGCTACGCGACCGAGCTCGCGATCTCCGCCAGCTCGATGCCGGACGCGCCCAGCGGGGTCGCGGTGCCGCCCTTCGACGTGCTGATGCTGGGCATCGGCCCGGAGGGGCACGTCGCCTCGATCTTCCCCGAGTCGCCCGCGGCGTACGCTCAGGGCACGGTGGTGGCGGTGCGCAACTCGCCCAAGCCGCCGCCGACCCGGATCTCGCTCACCTTCCCCGCCATCCGGGCCGCCCGCGAGGTGTGGATCCTGGCCTCGGGCGCGGAGAAGGCGGAGGCGATCGCGCGAGCGCTGGCGGGCGAGGACGACGACAAGCTGCCTGCCGCGGGCGCGCAGGGCACCCAGCGGACGCTGTTCCTGATCGACCAGGCGGCGGCCAGCAAGATCAGCTAACCGGTGAACCACTGAGCGTCACCAGCCGTATCCAGGGTGAGGGACCTGGAGGTGGCGCATGGAGCCGGTCGTGCACGAGAACGCAGCGGCGGCCAAGCGCCTAGCCGACCTCGACCTCACCGCGGCCGACCTGATCAGCCCGCTGATCGGCGCCGATCTGGAAGCGCGGACGTGGACGCCGCTGGCACCGCCGATGATGGCCGGGCTGGCACGCTGGGGGAAGACCAACGAGCTGCTCCGGACACGTCTGGTCGATCGCGGCTGGTCGCACGACAACCCGAAGGGCCTGCCGAGGGCGATCAGCCCGACGAGGGACTTCGCCATCGTCGCGACCACGGGGGACGCCGTGACCGGCCACCCCGGCGGCAGCCCGTCCACCAAGTACGCCAAGGGCATCCAGACGGTGCGGGCGATTGGGCGCAACTACCACCAGCTCGCGTTCGACTTCTCCGACCTGTACACGGGAGAGGATTTTTGGGCGCGCGGCGACGACGGAGACGAGCTGGCCACCTGGCTGCTGCTCTACCACGTCACCCCCGATCTGGTCCGAGCCGAGCTGTCGCTCGGCAACGGCATTGACCGCCGAGGCCATGTCAGCGAGTGGATCGAGCGGATCATCCTGCCCGCCGTGCGCACGGAGCAGCGCTAGCACGGGCGGCGATTGGCTAGACCGGATAGCGCTTGGGTTCTTGGGTGTACGTCCGGCCGCGGGGGGTCGTTGGGTCGGACCGGGGCGCCCTGCCTGGATTGCTCCTGGTGGGTTTCCCCGGTCCGCCCGCCGCGTGCCGGCGTGCGGCTCTCACCGCACCGGGCGCTCCACGTGTCTTGCCCGCTGGGGCTAGCCGGGCGCTGGGACCGGCTGGGGTGCCCACGGGGTCGGGGCCGTCGTCCGGCCCGGAGGCGGCCGAGCTTTCAGCCGAGAGGCCGGGGCCCGGGCCGGCGCCAGGGGTCGCGCCGCCGGGCGCGCCGGAGTCCTGTCCGGGCTCGTCGCCCGACCCGTCCCCCTCGCCCGGCTGCCGGCGCATCAGCTCCCCCGAGTTGATCTTGGAATACACGTTCGGTGCTCCCGGCGGCGATCGCCACGCTACCGGCGCGGGCGCGCCCTCACATCCCTGGGTTGAATAGAGGCTCAGGGCGAAAGCAGGCTACACAGCGGTCTCGGAGGCAGCGGACGCAGGCTTGCTCTTCGTGCCTTTGAGGCCCCGCAGCCAGGTGATCAGCGAGGCTCTGCCGCAGAAGGCGAGGCCGGCCGCCAGGCAGACCGCCGGGACGGCGGCCAGCACGTAGCGGTAGCTGAATCCCGCCGTCATCGGCGGAAGCACGATCAGCGCGACGCCGACCAGCCACGGAAGGAGCCCGAGGCCGCCCCAGCCGGTTCCGGGGATGCGCGTCCGACGGCGGATGCCGAGCCAGACGCCGACCGCGCCCGCCAGGACGAAGAAGAACACGAAGGGGCCGCGCAGGTAGAACACCTTCTGGTAGGCGCGGAGGAAGTCCGACCAGGGCTGGACGACCCTCAGCTCGCCGTAATTGGCACCGCCGAAGTCGCGGGCCGCGTGCGCGTTGGCCGGGTCCTTCGTCACCCAGCCGGGCGTCGCCTCGATCATCGACTCCTCGGCCGCCGACTCGAAGCGGAACTTCGACCCCGACCCCTCCAGGTTGCCGGCCGAACTGCTCCCGAGATCGTTGGTGCCCTCCCGCGTCCAGCGGAACGTCCGCAGTGTGTCCGAGGCCACGACCTTGATGTAGTCGAGGGGCTGCTTCTCGATCGCGCGCTCGGCGAACTCCATCGTCAGCGAGTTGATCCGCGGGGTGAACCGGTTCGCGTTGTTAGTTCCCGTCAGCGCGGCCAGCGGGGTGTCGTCGGACCAGAGGTACTCCTGCGACGACGGGCGGTCCGCCAGGGCGCGCCGGTCGCAGAGCACGCGGATCTTGGCCGACGGGTCCATCCGGCTGCAGTCGGCGAAGGACTGCACCCGGCTGTAGAGGAACGCCCCGGTGGACTCGCTCAGCGCGTACTTGCCGGTATAGGAGTGGAACCAGACCATGTAGCCCAGGATCGGCAGGATTCCCGCGACGAAAGTGGCGGCAACGCGCCGCCACCCCATCTTCCGCAGCAGCATGCCGATGACCACCAGCACCAGCAGCGGCTCACCCACCGACCGGACGGTGGTCGCGTACCCGGTCGCCAGGCCGACGAGCACCGCGACCCACAGCGGCGGCCGGTCCCACCAGCACAGCAGCACCAGCACCAGCGTGACGATGGTGTAGAAGAGCACGTCGGCGGCGATCATGTGCTCGAGTTGGAGCTCGAACACATCGAACAGCACCGGCAGCGCGGGGATGGTCGCGCCCCACCAGGGCAGCCCGCGGCGGCGCAGCACGGCGTAGATCCCGACGCCCATCGCCAGCCCCATCAGCGCCTGCAGCCCGGTGACCAGGTTCAGGCTGTGGAATGGCAGCAGCAGGTAGAGGAAGAGGGGGTAGCCGTCGCCGCGGACCGTGTCGGGCGTCTTGGTGTACGCGTCCGTGAGGTAGTTGAAGCTGTCGTTGAAGAACATGGCCGGCGGGTAGCCAAGCATCACGATCAGCCGCAGCAGTGCGGCGGCGATGACCACGATGGTGAACGGGCGGTGCGCTCTCGCCACCCCGCTGGCGCCCAGCCGCAGACCCGCCCAGCGCCCGGGTCGCACGGGCGCCGGCGAGATTACGGGACCGGCGTCGGCGGTCTCAGGCTGGGCAATGGGGTCGTTGAGAGGCATCGCAACGACTTTACAAGAGCGGCTTCGCGCCCTGTGTCGGCCGTTACCGTATCTACAGGTACCGACCAGGCCGGCCTCAGCGCCGTCGGACCGCCGTCATCAGCACCACGGTCCCCACCAGCAGCGCCACCACCACGGCGGCCCCGCTCCCCGAGGCGTTGTGCATCGCCAGAATGATCCAGACAACCAGCGGGATGAGGAACGGGATCGGGCTGCCGCGCCGCCTCGTGGACGGCGTGGGCAGCGAGGCCCGGGACGGATGCGACGGCAGGCTGCCGTCCGCCGACAGGGCCGAGCGGAAGAGACGGCCGGGGACGTCGCCGCCGAGGATCGGCTGCGAGGGCAGGTCCGCGGTCAGTTTCCGCAGGTCGCCCCAGGTCTTGGACTCGTACGCGGCCGTCGTGCGCTCATCGAACTCATCGAGATTGAGCCGCCCGGCCGTATATGCATCCCGCAACGTGGCGACCACGACCTCACGGTCGGCATCCGACGCGCGAATCGGGTCATCACTGGCCATGGACACTCTTCCCCTCGGAGGCAGGCCCTTTCCATAGTACAAGGCTGATCTTCAATGTCATCGTGGCAATATGATCTAGGCCATGCCCGCGCCCCCCGAGCACCTCTCCCCGGGCAATCATCTGATCGTCTGCGGCGACACTCCGCTGGCTTACCGCCTCATCAGAGAACTCACGCACCGTTACCACGAGTCGGTCGTGGTCATCGTCCCCAGCCGACTGCAGAACCACGGACCTCGCATCGCCGCGATTTCCGGGATCACCGTGGTCGAGCGGACCGAGCTCACCAGCGCCGCGCTGCGCGAGGCGGGCGTCGCGACCGCCCGTGCCGCGGCGATGGTCGGCTGGGACGATCTCGCCAACTTTCACGCCGCGCTGCGCGCCCAAGAGCTCAACCCCGAGCTGCGCATCGTCGTCGGGGCCAACAATCGGCGGCTCGGCGACCACATCACCGGCCTGCTGCGCGACTGCACGGTGCTGTCGAGCAGTCAGCTGGCCGGGCCGGCCCTGGTCGCGGCCGCACTCGGCGAGATCGCGCCCAGCCACGTGCGGGTGACCGGCCAGACCCTGTACGTGGCCGGGCGCGGGGACGTCCCCGCCGACCATGTGCTCTGCGGGCTGGCCGTCACCGACGACCCCGGCGTCGCCGCGCAGCTAATCGCCCCCGATGACGTCGACGATGCCGCCGGCCTGGTGCTGGCGGTGGCCGACGGCACCCCGCGCGAGGTCGCCGCCAGGGAGCGCCACCCGGTGCTGGCCACGCGCGACGCCGTCGGCCGGTTCGCCGCGAACACGGTCCGGCTGGCCCGGTGGGCGGCGGGCCACCCGCGGCGGGCACTGCGCGACCTCGGTCGCCTGCTGGCCGGCAACAAGTTCGCCGTGATCTTCGCGATCCTGCTCGCGGTCGCGATTTCCGGGTTCATCCTGCTTGCCCTGGCCGGGCCGGCCGGGAGCGGCAGCAGGTACTCGGCGGGCAACGTGCTCTACCTGGGGATCATGGACCTGACCGGATCCGCGCTGACGTCTCCAGGCGACCACGGCGCCGAGAAGGTGGCCCAGGTCCTGCTCACCGGTGACGGGATGGCGCTGCTGCCGGTGGTCACCGCGCTCATCGTCGGCGCCCGGCTCACCGGCAGGATCCGCGGCGAGCCCCAACCAGGCGACGGGCACGTGATCGTCGTCGGCGGCGGCGAGGTCGGCGTCCGGGTCCTGGGCGGGCTCTACGACCTGGGGTTCCACGCGGTTCTTATCGACCAGGACCAGAACGCCCGCGGGGCCGCGTTCGCCCGCAGACACCGGCTGCCGGTGGTGATCGGCGACTGCTGCGACGAGAAGACGCTGCGGCAGGCCGGCATCAAGGGCGCGATCGCGGTCATCTCCGTGACTAACAACGACATCGTCAACCTCGAGACCGCCCTCCAGGCGAGGGCGATGCGGGGCGAGGAGCTGCGCGTCGTGCTCAGGCTGTTCGATGACGATCTGGCCGGGCGGGTGCAGCGGACCGTCGGCAACGTGGTCTCCCGGTCGGTCTCGTACCTGGCCGCGCCGACCTTCGCGGCGGCGATGCTCGAGCACAAGGTGCTGCGCACCATCGCGGTCGGCAGGCACGTGCTGCTGATCGCCGATGTCCGGGTGGAGCCCGGCGCGGGCATCGCGGGCCTGACGCTGGCCGTCCTCGAGCGGGACCGGCTCGCCCGGGTGCTCGCGCTGCAGAGCCGCGGCGAGCTTCGCTACGACTGGTCGCCTCGCCGCTCGCGCCACCTGGAGCCCGGCGACCGGATAATTGTGCTGGCCACCAGGGCCGGCCTGTCCACCTTCCTGGCCGACAAGCGGCCGCCGGTCACGTCCTCGTGAAGGTCGCCCCTTGTCATTGGGTGAGATAAATAGACAAAGACCGATTTTTCGAACGGACCCTTAACTTCGCGTCTGACCACAAACTGTCTTGTGGTGAGGACACAACGTAACAGACGTATCGCTGTCCTCTCACATCTCTAAAATTTCTTGCATTGCCGGCTATCGCGGGAGCGTTACTGCCGCGTTACGCTAAAGGCAGAAACAATTCCAGCCCTGGGCCGGAAAGGCCGGCAGGCGCTGGTCAACTTCGGAGGAACGTTATGAGCGTCAGTGAAGACCGCGAAGTAACACCGGCAGTTCAATCAGCGCCGTCACCGGCGATCGCCGACCCCGGGCCACTGGGCCTGGCGGCGTTCGCACTTACCACCTTCCTCCTGTCGGCGGTCAACGCGCACTGGACGAACGGCAACTCGGCCGGCACCGCTTTCCTCGGGTACGCACTCGCCTACGGCGGCATCGTCCAGTTGCTCGCCGGCATGTGGGAATTCCGCCGGGGGAACGTCTTCGCCTGCACCGCGTTCTCGTCGTACGGCGGCTTCTGGATCGGCCTGTTCGTCTGGATCAGGGTGGCACCGGCCGCGACCGGCCACGACCTCGGCTGGATCCTGCTCGCCTTCGCCATCTTCAACACGTACATGCTGCTCATGGCCACCCAGGTCAACCTGGCGGTCTTCCTGGTGTTCCTCACCCTCGAACTGACCGAGATCTTCCTCTTCATCGGGAACTTCTCCAGCAGCGCTGGCCTCAGCCAGGTCGGCGGCTACATCGGCGTCATCACCGCCCTGGTCGCCTGGTACACCTCGGCGGCGGGGGTCTCGGCCGGCATCGGCGGCCGGATCCAGCTCCCCGTCGGCAAGCCGCTCATCTCCTAACGGCCCGAATCACGATGATTCATCCTGCAGCGTGACAAGTGCCACGTGAGGCCCGATCCCACCGGCCCCAGTAGTTTCTGGCCGGTAGGGTCGGGCCTATGCATTTGCCAGACGGTCAGCAGCTTGACTTGTCGACGCAGGTCGCCAAAGTGAAGGCCAAGACGAGGCCGTGGAAGGCGATCATCGCCATCATCCTCGCGATCTGCGCGGCCGCCGCCTCCGGATGGGCACACAACCGTTTCCAGCACTTCCTCGGCGATAAGGAAGTTCCCTACCAGATCCTGGCCATCGGGCTGGCGGTGGCGTTCTGCGCGTTGGCGAGCATCGCCACCCTCGATCTGTCCAGCAAGGCCCAGGCGGTGCTCGAGCCGTCGGCCGGGCCGTCGCACGCCGCGATCGTGCGCTATGCGCTGATGCTGGTCGGCGCGGTCACCACGCTGATCATCACTCTCGGCCTGCTCGGCATCCCGATCGGCCAGCTGGTTCTGGGCGGGGCCCTGACCAGCGTCTTCGTCGGGATCGCGGCCCAGCAGTCGCTGTCCAACGTATTCGCCGGCATCGTGCTGATGCTGGCCCACCCGTTCCGCGTCGGGGACGGCATCCGGTTGCAGGCCGGGGCGCTCGGCGGCCAGGTCAGCGGCACCATCGTCGAGGTCGGCATCACCTACGTGCGCATCGCCAGCAGCACCGGCGTGCTCTCCATCCCGAACTCCCAGGTGCTCAACTCCATCATCGGCCCGCTCCCGGAGTCGGCCGGGAACGACCCGCAAGCCCCGCCGCCGGTCATGGCCTTGCCGGCCGTCCAGCCCACGCCGCCCGGGCCGCCCGGGCCGCCGCCGATGGACACCCGCATCGTCAGTCACGTCCGGCTGCCCGACCCCCAGCCCGGCGACCCCCAGCCCGGCGACGGCGGGGCAGGCGACGGCCAGGACGCCGACAGCCACCCCGAGGTCCCGGCCGGCACCCCGGAACCCCGCCCGTCCGGCACGCCGACGTAACCGTCCGATGCCCCGCCGCGGACGGCACTCGACACTTCTTGCTGTTATCAGGCGGGCGGGCGGCCGAGGGCGGGCGTTAGGGCCGCCTGCCTGCGGGCGGGCGCGGGCCGGTGCGAGGTGGAACACGGGACCGTTCGGGATGATGGGTCTTCTGTCTTTGATCTTTAGCGTGCACACTTTGGGGTAGTTCGCTCAGTATGCCGGGTCGATGCGGGGCGGTTTGCGTATGAAGCTCGTGCGAGCACTGATCATCGCCAGCCACCCGATTCCCAGCCTGGCGGTCACGGCCATGGCGACGCTGCTGACGGCCGAGGCGGCGCCCGCGGGGTTCGGGACGGGGCGGGTGGTTCTGGTGGCGCTGGCGGTGCTCGCGGGCCAGCTCTCCGTCGGCTGGTCCAATGACGCCATCGACGCCGAGCGGGACGCGGGACGGGCCGACAAGCCGGCCGCCGTCGGCCTGGTCAGCGTGCGGGCCCTCTGGCTGGGGGCGGCGGCCGCGGCGGTAGCCTCGCTCGCGCCGGCGGCCGCGCTTGGCCCGGTCAGCCTGGCGATCGACGTGGCCATGACCGCGGTCGCGTGGTCGTACAACCTCGGGTTGAAGTCGACGATCTGGTCCGGCGCGAGCTACGCGGTCGCGTTCGGGCTGCTGCCGTCCTTCTCGGCCTCGGCGCTGCCCGGCCATCCGCTGGCGCGCTGGCCGGTCACGGTGGCGGCGGCGCTGCTCGGGCTCGGCGCGCACTTCGCGAACGTGCTGCCCGACCTGGCGGCCGACGAGCGCAACGGGGTGCGCGGGCTGCCGCAGCGGCTCGCCGCCCGGTCCGGTCCGGCCGCCACCCGGCTGGCCGCCCTCGTGCTGCTGCTGGCCGCCTCGGTGCTGCTGCTCATCGCGGCCAGCCCGGGGCGGCGGTGGGTGGCGATCGCGGGGCTGTGCTGCTCCGGCGTGCTCGCCGTGGCCGGCGCGCGAGGACGCGGCCAGGTGCCGTTCCTGGCCGCCATCGGCATCGCCGGGGTCGACGTCGCGCTGTTCGCGGCGGGCGTCGAGACCCTCACGTCAAGTCCGCATCTCGCGGGCGCGCTGGGCTGATGACGCAGATCGTCGCCGTGCACTCGGCGTTCCCTGCCCACCGTCACCCGCAAGCCGACCTCACCCGGGCGGTCGCGTCGCTGGCCGGGATGGACGCCGACACCGACGGGGCGGAACAGCCGGACCGCCGAAAACAGCGGGCGCTGCTCGAGCGGCTGTACGGCAACGCGGGGGTCGACACCAGGCACACGGTCCTGCCGCTGGCGGACTACGGCGCGCTCGGCCCGGCCGTCAACGACCAGTACATCGAGGAGGCGACCGCGCTCGGGGAACGGGCGCTGCGCGGCGCCCTCACGGCGTCCGGGCTTGCCGCCGGCGACCTGGACCTGCTGATCGTCACCTCGGTGACCGGGGTGGCCGTGCCGTCGCTTGACGCCCTGCTCATGCCCAGGCTCGGACTGCGGGCGGACCTGAAGCGACTGCCGGTGTTCGGCCTCGGCTGCGTGGCAGGCGCGGCCGGGCTGGCCCGGCTGCATGACTACCTGCTCGGCTGGCCGAGGCACGCCGCCGCGCTGCTCGCGGTCGAGCTCTGCTCGCTGAGCCTGCCGCTCTCCTCGGTCACCACCGCCGACCTGGTGGCGAGCGCCCTGTTCGGCGACGGCGCGGTGGCACTGGTGGCGACGGGGACGCGAGCGCGCGGGCGGGCGCGGATGCGGACGCGCCCCCGGCGTGGCCGGCCACGGCCGATCCGCGGGCCGGCGCTGCCGCGGGTGATCTCGACCAGGAGCGAGGTCTACCCGGATAGCGGGGGCGCCCTCGGCTGGCGGCTCGGCCCAGGCGGTTTCCGGATCGTGCTGACGGCGGAGCTGGCCGAGGTGGTCGAGCGGCGGCTGGGCGAAAGCGTCACCGGCTTCCTGGCCGAGCACGGCCTGACGGTTGACGACATCGGCACCTGGATCTGCCACCCCGGCGGCCCCAAGGTCCTCGACGCGGCGCAGCGGGCGCTCAAGCTGCCCGCGGACGCGCTGGCGGCCAGCCGTCGCTCGCTCGCGCAGGCCGGCAACATGTCATCGGCGTCCGTGCTGCACATCCTGGAGCTGACAGTTGCCGATAATGCACCCGCAGCCGGGACATTTGGGATGATGATCGGCCTGGGACCCGGGGTCAGCGCCGAGCTGGTGCTGCTGCGATGGTGAGGTGCTGATGGACGTCTACTGGGCGCTGCTCGCGGTCATCTGCGTCGAGCGGGTGTGCGAGCTCGTCGTCTCCACCCGGCACGCGAACGCGAGCCTGGGCCGGGGCGGGGTGGAGTCGGGGGCCGGCCACTTCCCGGTCATGGTCGCCCTGCACGCCGCGCTGCTGGTCGGGTGCGTGGTGGAGCCGCTGGCGGCGCACCGGACGTTCGTCCCCGCGCTCGGGTGGCCGATGATCGCGCTCGTACTGGCCGCGAACGCCCTGCGCTGGTGGTGCATCGCGACCCTCGGCCCGTACTGGTCCGCGCGGGTGATCGTGATACCGGGGACGACGCTGGTGCGGTCCGGGCCGTATCGCTGGTTCGCCCACCCGAACTACGTGGCGGTGATCATCGAGGGCGCGGCGCTGCCGCTGGCCGGGTCGGCCTGGATCACGGCGTGCACGTTCACCGTGCTCAACGCCGCGTTGCTGACCGTGCGCCTGCGCTGCGAGACCCGCGCCCTCGCCGCAGCCACCGCCACCGCCACCGTCTGAGCACACAGTGCGCGCTTCGGCGGCGCTTTCCTGGGCTTGCGGTTGCGGTTGCGCTCGCGTTGCGCGCATCTTGCTGTTATCTCAGAGTCCGTGAAACAGAAAGCCCCTGGCCGTGATGGCCAGGGGCTTCCCGATGTAAGCGCCGGTGCGACAGGTCGCCTCCTCGGCGAGAGGCACATCGCGGCTCCAGCCGAACGGTATTCCGCGAAGGCGATATTAGGTGCGGCCCGGGGGACCCTAGACGCACCGGCACTGTGAGTTTAACGCGTCTGAGGGTGTCCCTGTTCCTGAACAGGCGTCCGATTCGGGCCGCGCCCCCTGGTCACTCCCAGTAGCTCTGCTGGGACGGGTCGAACTGACCGGCCGGGGCGTAACCCGGCGACGGCGGCTGGCCCTCCGGGAACGAACCGGTTTGGCCCGGGCCGACCGGGTAGCCCGGGCCCGGATGCTGGGCCGCCGCCTGGGCCTCCGGCCAGTTCGGCTGGGCGCCGGCAGCTCGGTAATCGGCGCCGTTCTGATAGCCCGGCGGGGCCGGGTACTGGCCGGCCGGGCGGCCGTTCCGGCCCGGGTCCTGGCTCTGGTTCTGTCCCGGGTGCACGGTCTGGCGGAGCCTGTTCTGGGCGCCGGTGGCGCTGGTGGCGCCGTTCGGCGTGAAGGTGGGCGTGAAGCTCGGCTGGCCGACGGGCGGCGAGGGATCGGGCGCAGGACGGTATCCGCTAGTGGCGTCGTGGCCGTTCGCTCCGTAGCCGTTGCGTGCCGGGCCGTCGGCGCCTGAGCCATTGGTCGCGGTGCCATCGGTGGCCGGGAACGCTGCAGACTGACCGCTGGTCGCGACCGGGTAGGCGTTCTGGGGTCCGGTTCCATAGCCTGACGCCGGCTGTCCCGCCCCACCCTGGGACGCGGGCTGCTGCCCTGGGTAGGCAGGCTGCTCCTGGTAGCCAGACTGCTGATAGGCCGACTGCTGCTGATACTCGGGCTGCCGATACTCGGGCTGCTGGTAGGCCGGCTGCTGCTGGTAGGCCGGCTGCTGCTGGTAGGCCGGCTGCTGCTGGCTGTACGCCGGCTGCTGCTGGTAGGCCGGCTGGTCGGCGTGGCCGAAGGCCGGCCCCGTCGTACCGGGCTGGGGTTGGGCGGCCCCGTAGGACGGGTACGCGCCGCTCGCCTGCCCGGCTTGCGCGCCGTTCGGCGACCACTGCTCGCCGGGGGCGACGTCCGCCGCCACCGGTGCCGGGAGCGCGGTGACCGCCTCCGCGAACTGACCGGGCGGGGTTCCGTATCCGGCCGCCTGGGCCTGGTCGGCGGGCCCGCCCTGCGCGGCCTCTCCGTACTCGGCCGCCTCGCCGTAGAGCGAATAGCCGCGGTTGCCGAATCGGCCCGCGAACTCGAGCCCCGGCGGAACCTGCTCCTCCCGGCCAGGGGCGGCGTAGCCCTGCTCGTCGTAACCGTGGTCGTCGTACGCCTGGTCGCCGTTCCCCTGCTCGCCGTTCGCCTGCTCGCCGACGGCGCCGCCCTGACGGCCAGCGACGGGTACCGGGCCGGAACCGTACTCGGGCTGCCGGGCCGGCTCACCGTACTGGCCGGTCGCGTACTGCGCGTTGCCCGACTGCGCGTTACCCAGCTGCTGGCCGGCCACGTGGACGTCGGCGGGGCTTGGCGGCTGCGCCTGCCGGTACTGGTCGGCCGCCGCCTGCTGCGCCTGCCCCTGCTGCGGGCCGGTCTGCTGCTCCGGGTTCCCGTACCGAGGATCGGCGAACTGCTGGCCTGGGCCGGCGTTCAGGCCCGGGCCGCCCGCCTGACCGTCGTCGCGCTGAGCCGCGCCGTACTGCGCCTGCGGTTGCTGCTGGCCTCCGCGCTGCTCCTGCGCGCTTCCGTACTGACTGGTCCCGGACTCGGCGCCACCGACCTGATGCGGCGCGCCGAACTGGATGTCGCCTGGCTGCTGGCCCAGGCTGTACTGCGGACCGGTGGCGTTGTCCGGCCCGGCGGTGTACTGGCCGGACCCGCTGTACTGGTTGGGTCCGCTGTACTGGCCCGATCCGCTGTACTGGCCAGAGTCTTGGCGCTGATCCGCGCCGTACTGGGCGCCGGCCGGCTGCTGGCCGGCGCCGCCGTTCACGCCCGGGCCGGCCTGCTGGGCAGCGTTGTACTGCTCCGCACTCCCGTACTGGCCGCCGCCGTACTGATCCGCTGCGAACCGGCCGTCGTCACCCGACTGCTGCGGCTGGTCGTACTGGCCTTGGTCGTACTGGAACTGCTCGTACTGGCCGGCCCCGTACTGACCGGTGGCGTCCTGCCCGGCATCGGATTGGCTACCCGCGACGTTCTGCAGGGCGGCGATGAACTGACGGACACCGAACTCCGCTTCGCCCTGCTGCTGAGCGTCGCCGTACCGCGCACCGTCGTACTGCTGCTGGTCGGCGGTGTACTGAGCGGCGCCTTGCTGCGGCTGCCCCGGCTGCTCGCCGGCCTGCGGCTGGGCGTCGGCGTACTGGCCCGGCCCGAACGGCCCACCAGCCTGTTGCTGCGCCTGTTTATAGTGGCCGACGCCGGGCTGCCCGTCGGCCGGCTGCTGGTCGGCGGACCTGTACTGCTGCCCGTCGGCGTACTGTCCGCCGGGTCGGTGCTGCTCCTGCTGGGGGCCGGTCGCGTACTGCCCGAGGCTGTCCGGCTGACCGGGGAAGCCGCCGGTCTGTCCGGCGGCGAACGGCGGGAGCTGACCGTAGGCCGACGGGTCGGTGGCGTAGTCGGCGCTCACCGGCGGTGGCCCGCCGACGCCCGGTCCGAAGCCGTTGACCGGGGCAAAGCCGTTGACCGGGGCAAAGCCGTTGGCGGCCTGGCCGTAGCCGTTGGCGCTCGGTGCGAAGCCGTTGGCGGCGCCGGGCCAGGGCGCGGGGTAGCCGGAGCCGTTCTGGGCGGACGCGGGCTGGGGCGGCCTGGGGACGCCGTAGGCGGCAGCCTGCTCGTCGGTGAGGACGTTCATCGCGCCGGTGAACGCCTCGATGGGCGCCGCGCCGATCGCCAGTCGGCCGCGCTGGCCGCCCAGGGCGAACGGGCCGGTGGCGCCCTGATCGCCCGTGGCCTGGACCGAGCCGTCGGCCAAGCCGCGGCTCAGCGACTCGACGAGTCGCGAAAGTTCATCGAGCGGGAGCCGGAACGTGCCGGTGCAGGTCCCTCCCTGCCAGATGCTGAAGACGGCTATTCCGGTGTTGGCGTAC